>ERZ808240.238-NODE-238-length-75743-cov-11.940836_pt1 | contig 75743 bp, 55 predicted proteins | sample MGYA00521084_ERZ808240 | MGnify/ENA primary metagenome ERZ808240 (study PRJEB31516, sample SAMN03275571) | gut metagenome | biome: mammalia-associated habitat; material: feces | host: Papio cynocephalus | place: Kenya | collected 2012-08-06 ...
CAACGTCGCGTTTTCATCAGGAAAACGCGACGATTGCAGAGGGCCTAGTGCCGCTTAGGGTCCCCGACTTTGATTTTACCGGACACGGAGTACTGTTTTTCTGCTGTCGGCCCTCCGAGCCTCCTGCTGGATGAAATGATTGTGTAAGGGGGGAGAAACAATGGATGTACAGATTGCTGTGAGAGATCTGGTGGCGTATGCGTTGAAGACGGGGCTCATTGAGGAGAGCGATATCATCTGGGCGCTGAATACGGTGACGCTGGAGCTTGGAATTCAGGAGGTGACGGCGACGCGGGAGGAGGTCCTCGCGGAGGCCGGGCGCATTGCCTTCGATGAGACAGAGGCCGCGGAGGATGGAAAAGAAAATCCGCTTGGCATGGTGTCGGATGGCAGCTATCTCGAGGCAGTACTTCAGGTGCTCGATGATTATGCGGTCGCGCAGGGGCTTACCGGTGGAGATTCCGTGGTCTACCGCGACCTCTTCGATACGCGGCTCATGGGTGCGCTGACACCACGTCCTTCGGAGGTACAGGCACGTTTCGCAAGCCTTTATGAAGAAAGCCCGAAGGAGGCAACCGACTGGTACTATACCTTCTCACGGGATACGGATTACATCCGTCGTTATCGTGTAAAGAAGGATCTGAAGTGGAAGACCCACACAGAGTATGGAGACCTCGACATCACCATCAATCTGTCCAAGCCGGAAAAGGATCCGAAGGCCATTGCAGCAGCCGGTAAGGCGAAGCAGACCGGATATCCGAAGTGCCAGCTCTGCCATGAATGTGAGGGCTACAGCGGACGTGTGGATTACCCGGCCCGTGAAAATCACCGGATTATCCCGATCGAGATTCAGGGCGCAGAGTGGGGCTTCCAGTATTCTCCATATGTGTACTATAACGAGCACTGCATCGTACTGAATGCGGCGCATACGCCGATGAAGATTGACAGGGCAGCGTTTCTGAAGCTCTTCGATTTCGTATCACAGTTCCCGCATTATTTCGTCGGGTCCAATGCAGATCTTCCAATCGTAGGTGGCTCTATTCTGGCACACGAGCATTTCCAGGGTGGACACTATACCTTCGCGATGGCAAAGGCACCGGTGGAGCGGAGCTTCACGGTGCCAGGCTTCGAGGATGTTGAAGCGGGCGTTGTCAAGTGGCCGATGAGTGTGATCCGTCTGAGCGGTCCGGATACCGCACGGCTTGCAGAGCTTGCGGATCATATCCTCACGAAGTGGAGAGGCTATACGGATGAAGCCGCCTTTATCTTCGCGGAGACGGAGGGAACGCCGCACTCCACCATTACTCCGATTGCACGGAAGGTGGGAGACAAGTTCCAGCTCGATCTCGTGCTGCGAAACAACATCACGACGGAGGAGCATCCGCTGGGTGTCTTCCACCCACATGCGAAGCTTCATCACATTAAGAAGGAAAACATTGGCCTCATCGAGGTGATGGGCCTTGCGGTTCTTCCGAGCCGTCTCAAGAAGGAAATGGCGGATCTGCAGGAAGCCATTCTGGAGGGTCGGGATCTTCGAGCCGATGAAGCGCTTGCGAAGCATGCCGACTGGGTAGAGGAGTTTACGACGAAATATGAGGCACAGGGCGTAAAGATCACGGCAGAGAACATCGAGGGGATTCTTCGCGATGAGATCGGTCTTGTCTTCATGCAGGTGCTGGAGGACGCCGGTGTCTACAAGCGGACGCCGGATGGGCAGGCAGCCTTCGATCGCTTTATTGCGACGATTTAAATAAGTACGCATGGTCTGCGAAAAGTACCGCGCTGACCTGCCGACACGTGTAAGAAGCTGCTGCAGCTGAGAAAGACGGAAGATCTGGAGACGGATCGGACAGAATTTCAGCTGCAGCAGCTTCTTTCAGTAGGCAGTACGGCAAATAGATACAAACGACTGTTTTTAAAAATCACATTGCCTTCTTGCAAGAAGAGCGGAATGTATGCTATCATTTTTAAGATTGGCCCCTGGGAACGCTGATAGAGTGAATGCGGATCCGCACACGGATAGGAACGACGGTGCTTTACGTCCGTTCTTTGCAGAATTCTGGTGGGCCCAGTTCGTGATTTTATGTGAAACAGGAGTGTCTATGGCAGAGAAATATGATGCATCGAGTATTACGGTCCTCGAGGGCCTGGAGCCGGTTCGTGTACGTCCGGGTATGTACATTGGCTCGGTCGGTCAGCGTGGCCTCAACCACCTGATTTATGAGATCGTCGACAACTCGGTCGATGAGCATCTGGCAGGGTACTGTAAAAACATATGGGTGACGCTGTCGAAGGATGGTGCGTGTACGGTTCGCGATGATGGACGAGGCATTCCGGTCGGGATGCATCAGAAGGGCGTGTCGGCCGAGCGTGTCGTACTGACGACACTGCATGCGGGTGGCAAGTTTGATGACAAGGCCTACAAGACCTCGGGTGGTCTTCATGGTGTGGGCTCCTCGGTCGTCAATGCACTGTCACAGTGGATGCGCGTTCGAGTATCGCAGGGCGGAAAAATCTATGAGGACAGCTATGAGCGCGGAAAGCCGACCACGGAGCTCGTGCATGGCTTACTCCCGGTCGTTGGAAAAACGAAGGAAAGCGGTACGGAAATCAGCTTTATCCCGGATCCGGAGATTTTTGAGAAAACCCGTTTCAAGGAGGAGTGGCTGAAGTCCCGTCTTCATGAAACGGCCTATCTGAACCCGGAGCTCACGATCCACTACACCGATGCGCGTGAGGATGTTCCGGAAAGCATCGATTACCACGAGCCGGAGGGAATCATTGCCTTCGTAAAGGATCTGAATAAGGACAGTGAAAAGGTGACCCCGGAGATTTACTTCCGTGGGGAGACAGAGGGCACGACCCTCGAGTGCTGTATCCAGTTCTGTGACAATTTCGAGGAGAACATCCTGGGCTTCTGCAACAACATCTTCACGCAGGAGGGCGGTACGCATATCGTCGGCTTTAAGACGAAGTTCACGCAGCTCATCAACAGCTATGCGCGGCAGCTTGGTCTCCTGAAGGAGAAGGACCCGAACTTTACCGGTGCAGATACACGAAATGGCATGACCGCGGTCATCGCTATTAAATATCCGGACCCGATCTTTGAGGGGCAGACGAAAACGAAGCTTGCGAGTGCCGAGGCGGCGAAGTATGTGCAGAGCATCGTGGATGCGGAGCTCCAGCACTACTTCGACCGAAATGTGGAGGTCGTGAAGGCCATCATCGGCTGTGCAGAGAAGTCGGCGAAGATTCGTCGTGCCGAGGAAAAGGCGAAGACGAACATGCTGACGAAGTCGAAGTACAGCTTTGACTCGAACGGGAAGCTTGCCAACTGTATTTCGAAGGATCCGGAAAAGTGTGAGATCTTCATCGTCGAGGGAGATTCGGCCGGTGGCTCTGCGAAGACCTGCCGGGACCGTCAGACCCAGGCGATCCTTCCGCTTCGTGGAAAGATCCTGAACGTGGAGAAGGCCTCCATGGATAAGGTCCTTGCCAATGCAGAGATCAAGACCATGATCAACACCTTCGGCTGCGGTTTTTCCGAGGGCTATGGCAATGACTTCGATATCTCGAAGCTTCGCTACCATAAGATCATCCTGATGACCGATGCCGACGTCGATGGCTCGCACATCGACACCCTGCTTCTCACCTTCCTGTATCGCTTCATGCCGGATCTCATCCGGGAGGGACATGTCTATGTTTCCATGCCACCGCTGTACCAGGCGATTCCACACAGTAAGAAGGAGGAATCGGAGTACCTGTACGATGAAGCGGCGCTCGCGAAGTATCAGAAGAAGCATAAGGCTGGAAGCTATGAGCTGAAGCGCTTCAAGGGACTCGGTGAAATGAACCCGGAGCAGCTCTGGGAGACGACGTTGAATCCGGAAAATCGTGTACTGAAGCGGGTTGAGATCGAGGATGGACGCCTCGCATCGGAGGTGACCGCCATGCTGATGGGCTCTGATGTCGGCCCACGCCGTGACTTCATCCACGACCATGCAAACGAAGCAGTGATTGATTCTTGATATATCCCATTGGGCTTGCCCACTGGGATGCCCCAATTTATATTAAAGGAACGAAATGGCTGAACAGATTTTAACAACTGAATTTTCCGAGGAGATGCAGAAATCCTACCTCGATTACTCGATGAGTGTCATCACCTCCCGTGCCGTGCCGGATATCCGGGATGGTCTCAAGCCGGTACAGCGGAGAGTGCTTTTCGATATGAATGAGCTTCATGCAAATCACGATCGTCCGACCTATAAGTCGGCGCGTATCTGCGGTGATACGATGGGTAAATACCATCCACATGGAGATGCCTCGATCTATGATACCCTGGTCGTGATGGCCCAGGACTTCAAGCGTATGCAGCCGGTCGTGCACGGACAGGGAAACTTCGGCTCCATCGAAGGGGACTCTGCCGCAGCTCCGCGATATACGGAGGCGAAGCTGGAGAAGTTTACCGATGACTGTATGCTGGCGGACCTCGATACGATGGTGCCATTCCAGCCAAACTACGATGAGACCCTGCGGGAGCCGGTGGTGCTGCCAGCGCGTATTCCCTATTTCCTTCTCAATGGCTCCGAGGGCATCGCGGTCGGCATGACGACCTCCACCCCAAGCCATAATCTCGGTGAAATCATTGACCTCATCCTCGCCTACCTGCGAAATCCGGCGATGGAGACAGCAGAGATGATGAACTACCTGAAGGGACCGGATTTCCCGACCGGCGGCATCATTGCAAACAAGTCGGAGCTCGTTGACATTTACCGCACCGGTACGGGACGCCTCAAGCTGCGCGGGAAGCTTCAGTTTGAAAAAAAGGCTGGTCGCTCGGATCGTGACAAGCTGGTGGTGACTGAGATTCCATATACGATGATCGGCCAGGGCATCATGAAATTCATGCAGGATGTCGCACAGCTCGTGGAGGACAAGATCCTGCCGGAGATCGTCGACATTTCGAATCAGTCGGATAAAAACGGAATCCGCATTGTGCTGGAGCTGAAGGCCGGTGCCGACATTGAGCGCATCGAGAATATTCTTTATAAAAAGACACGACTCGAGGATACCTTCGGTGTCAATATGCTGGCCATCCATGAGGGACGACCGGAGACCATGACGCTTCGGGGCATCCTGAAGGCGTACCTTAAGTTCCAGTATGAAATTCTCACGAACAAGTACCAGAACCTGCTCGAAAAGGAGCTCGCCCGGAAGGAGATCCAGGATGGTCTTATCAAGGCCGTGGACCTCATTGACGCCATCATTGCCCTGCTCCGAAACAGTAAGAGCCAGGCTGATGCGAAACAGGCACTCATGAATGGAGACATTTCCGGCATCAAGTTCCGTGAGCGTGACCGCGAGTTCATGCCGATCATCGAAACCTTCCGCTTTACAGAGCGACAGGCACAGGCCATCCTCGATATGCGCCTCAGCAAGCTTATTGGCCTCGAGCTCATCGAACTCAGGAAACAGCATGCGGAGACCCTTCGAAACATCAAGGAATACCGGGGAATTCTCGGCAGCCGGGAACGGATGAACGAGGTGCTCTCGGAGGACCTCATGATGATTAAGAGCTCCTATGCGGTGCCGCGAAGGACCGTTCTCGAGGATGGCAAGGAAGCCGTCTTCAATGAAAATGAGGTGCAGGAGATCAGCTGCTACTATATCCAGGACAAGTTCGGCTACTGTAAGCTGATGGATGAGGCAACCTATCAGCGAAATCAGGAGGCCGTCGAGAGTGAGAATCGTTTTGTGCTGAAGTGTAAGAACACAGACCGCGTGCTGCTCTTTACGGATAAGGGCAACATGCATCAGATCAAGTGCCAGGATGTACCGCTCGGAAAATTCAAGGACAAGGGTGTGCCGATCGATAACATCAGTAAGTACAATGCAAATCAGGAAGACATCATCTATGCCAATGTCAAGTCCGCGCTGCAGGGGAAGACACTCATCTTTGCAACGAAGGACGCAATGGTGAAGCTGGTGGAGACCACGGAGTTTGAAACGGCGAACAAGCTCGTTGCAGCCACGAAGCTGAATGAGGGCGATCAGCTCATCGAGATTCAGGAGATGGGCTATGAAACCGATATTGTCTTCGAAACGCACGAGGGCTATTTCCTTCGCTGCTCCCTTTCCGACATCCCTGTGCAGAAGAAGAACAGCAAGGGTGTGATCGCCATGAAACTTGGAAAGAGTGATACACTGGAGCATTTTTATCTGCTGGGCACCGAACCGGTGGAGATCAGCTATAAAAAGAAGCCGCTCAGCTTAAGTCGGCTCAAGCTGGCGGGCCGTGCAGGCAAGGGGACAAAGCATTAAAACCATTCAAAAAAGTTATATTGCTTCTCCGTACTAAAAGTAATACAATAACAAAATATTTGAGACGACGGCAGGAAACTGCGTATTTCGCCGAAAATAGAGAATCTGGGAGTACTATAATAATAGATCTGAACGAGGAGACGGATATGGATAAGTTAAAGGTTGGTGTTTTAGGTGCAACAGGTATGGTTGGCCAGCGGTTTATTACGCTGCTTGAAAACCACCCGTGGTTTGAGCTCACGACCCTGGCTGCGTCCCCAAGATCTGCAGGCAAGACCTACGCAGAGGCTGTAGAAGGAAAGTGGAAGCTGGATGTTCCGATGCCAGAGAGCGTAAAGAACATGATTGTGAAGGATGTTTCCAAGGTAGAGGACGTTGCGAAGGACGTGGATTTCGTTTTTTCTGCCGTGGATATGAAGAAGGATGAGATCAAGGCCATCGAGGAAGCCTACGCGAAAACGGAGACACCCGTTGTTTCGAACAACTCCGCACACCGCTGGACCACCGATGTTCCGATGGTGGTACCGGAGATCAATCCAGAGCATTATCAGCTCATCGAGGCGCAGAAGAAGCGCCTTGGCACGACCCGTGGCTTCATTGCGGTGAAGCCGAACTGCTCGATTCAGTCCTATACACCGGCACTGGCTGCCTGGATGAAGTTTGAGCCATATGAGGTCATCGTTTCGACCTACCAGGCCATTTCCGGCGCCGGAAAGAATTTTGAATCCTGGCCGGAGATGGTGCATAACATTATCCCGTACATCGGTGGGGAGGAAGAAAAGTCGGAGAAGGAGCCGCTGCGTGTGCTCGGCAGCTTCAAGGGCGATCACATTGACCTCATCGACGGCCTGAAGATCTCCGCACAGTGCATCCGTGTGCCGATTCTGAATGGTCATACCGCGACTGTTTTTGTCAAGTTCCACCAGAAGCCGACGAAGGAGGAACTTGTGGAGGCGCTTCGCAGCTACCGTGGAGAACCACAGGAGCTCGAGCTGCCATCCGCACCGAAGCAGTTCATCCAGTACCTAGAGGAGGATGATCGCCCACAGGTTTCCCTGGATGTCAACTATGAGAACGGCATGGGCATCTCCATCGGCCGTCTCCGCGAGGATTCCATCTATGACTGGAAGTTCGTCGGTCTCAGCCACAACACCCTTCGTGGTGCCGCAGGTGGCGGTGTCGAAGCCGCAGAGTACCTCGTGAAGAAGGGCTACATCACAAAGAAATAATTTTAAGGCTGAAGGCTCCGCGGAAGGCGGGGCCTTTTTGATGCGCAGGTGTCAGGGACTCGGAGGGGCCGCACCAGAAGCCACACGGAGAGGTCGTGAAAAATCAAGTCAGGTCCCCCAGCGGCACTTGGAGTAATTTTTCCTTAGCACCCTCTGTCAACGTCGCGTTTTCATCAGGAAAACGCGACGATTGCAGAGGGCCTAGTGCCGCTAGGGGTCCCTGGCTTAAATTTTTCCGAGCTCGCAGTACTGGCTTCTGGTGCGGCCCCTCCGAGCCCTGCCACCTGCGCCCACGGCCCCCTTTTTCTCCGGTAGCAACGGAGCTGAAAATAGAGTATAATACTTGCAGTTTATGGGCTTTCTAGATGGAGGAAAATGCGATGTCAGTGAAGGAATCCCTGCTTGGTACGCTGCCGGATGGCAGAGAGGTCAAGCGGTATACGTTAACAAATCAGCATGGAACGGAGGCGAGCTTTACGAATCTTGGGGGCATCTGGCTTACGATGCTGGTACAGGACCGCGACGGAAAGCGTCGGGATGTGGTGCTGGGCGTCGATAAGGTGGAACTGCTGCTTCAGAATCCGGGCCATATGGGCGAGCCGGTCGGCCGCAATGCAAATCGTATCGGCCAGGCAGGCTTCGACTTAAATGGAAAGCACTATACACTCACCGCGAACGATGCAGGGGTCAATAACCTGCATTCTGGAACCGATTACTGGCGGACACGCATCTGGGATGTGGCGTATGACAATGCAGGCCTCGGGAGCTATGTGATGTTTTCACTCCATTCACCGGATGGCGATCAGGGCTTTCCGGGCAATGCAGACGTGGCCGTGACCTATACGCTGACGGAGGACGATGCACTCGAAATTCATTATCAGGCGACGGCAGATCAGGATACCGTGTTCAATATGACGAACCACGCCTATTTTAACCTGAATGGCTACGACAGTGGTGATGCGATGCAGCAGCGCGTATGGATTCATGCAGACCAGTATACGCCGGCGAGCGAGATCTCGATCCCGTATGGACGCATCGAGTCGGTGGCTGGAACCCCGATGGATTTCACCACGGAAAAGACCATTGCGGAGGACATCGACGCAGACTTCGATCAGCTCCAGTTTGCGCATGGCTATGATCATAACTATGTGCTCGGAGACTATGACGGCGATGTGCGGCTCGTGGCTTCGGCGTATGCGAAGGAATCCGGTATTCAGATGTCCGTCTTTACGGATCTTGAGGGAATGCAGTTCTATACCGCAAATTTCATGAGTGATGATTTCGCAGGAAAGGGCGGTGTCCATTTCGGACCACGACAGGCCTACTGCTTCGAGACACAGCATTATCCGGACTGCCTGCATCAGCCGTCGTGGCCGACAAGTATCGTGAAGGCAGGCGACAGCTACGATACAAGAACGATTTATAAGTGGGAGCTTCGGTAAGCACTAAACGACCCTCGGAGAAGCACCCACTGGACAGGAGTGGGAGGCGAGTTGAAGAAATTATTTATTGCAGAGAAGCCGTCGGTGGCACAGCAGTTTGCGCAGGCGCTCGGCATGAACCATGTCCGGCGTGGCGATGGCTTTCTGGAAAATGATCAGTACGTTGTCACCTGGTGCGTGGGGCATCTCGTGCAGCTCAGCTATCCTGCCGCCTACGATGAGAAGTACCAGAAATGGAGCTTTGATACACTTCCATTCATTCCGAAAGAAAACGAATGGAAGTATGAGGTAAGTAAGAGTACGGCGAAGCAGTTTCAAACGGTTGCGAAGCAGCTGAACCGGGAGGATGTGGAGACGATCTACATCTGCACCGATAGTGCGCGGGAGGGGGAGTATATCTACCGGCTCGTCGACATGATGGCGGAGGTGCCGAAGGAAAAGGAGCGTCGTCGGGTCTGGATTGATTCACAGACCAATGAGGAAATTCTTCGTGGTATCCGTGAAGCAAAGCCGGACAGTGCCTACGATCATCTGTCCGCCGCGGCCTTCAGTCGGGCGAAGGAGGATTACCTCATGGGCATCAACTTCAGCCGTGCGCTGTCGTTGAAGTACCGCTACCGCATCAAGCAGCAGCTCGGGATGAAGCCGGAGGAGAAGATGACGGTCGCCGTTGGACGTGTCATGACCTGCGTGCTGGGCATGATCGTGAAGCGCGAGCAGGAGATCCGTGCCTTTCAGAAGACGACCTTTTACCGTATCCTCGGGGATTTCAGCCTGGGCGAGGGGGCGAAGCTTTCGGCCGACTGGAAGCCGAGTGAAAGCTCATCCTGCTACCGACCGACGGAAATCTACGATGGGAAAGGCTTCCTTCATTCCGGACGGGCGGCAGAATTCATGAAAAGCTTCCTTCCGTTTCCGTGTGAAGCGACGGTGACGGGCCTCACGAAAAAGAAGGAAACGAAGAATCCGCCGCTTCTTTACAATCTTGCAGAGCTGCAGAACGACTGTGCAAAAATGTTTAAGATCAGTCCGGATGAAACACTGGCGATTGCACAGGAGCTGTATGAAAAAAAGCTGACCACCTATCCACGTACGGATGCCCGGGTGCTGTCGACGGCTGTGTCGAAGGAAATCGACCGAAACATTCAGGGCATTTCGAGCTATGCACCGGTGGCTGCAGTGGCGCAGGAGATTCTGCAGTCGGGCAGCTTTAAAACGATTGCGAAAACCCGCTATGTGGACGATAAGAAAATTGCGGATCACTATGCCATCATTCCGACCGGTCAGGGACAGCGGGAATATGCTTCGTTGAAGCCCCTGGGTAAAAAGGTTTATGAGCTGATCTGTCGACGCTTTCTGTCCATTTTTCTGCATCCGGCGGTTTATGAGCGCATTTCTCTGACGATCGACTGTCAGGGCGAGACCTTCACGGTGGGATCGCGTGCTTTAAAGGAGGAGGGCTACCTTCGAGTAGCCAGCGTGCGGCGAAGTCCAGAGACGGGCGAGGGCAGTGCTTCGCCTTCCGTACCGGCCGCGGAGGGAATATCCGACGCAGCACGCGCGGCTGCCGATGACCGTGCGACGATGGCGCCGGACGAAGGCATTGCCCCAGAAGACGGTGCCAGGGAAGCAGAGGGTGCGGGCGAAGGCGACAGTCGAACGCTCAGTGAAGCGCTTCTCAGACTCCGAAAGGGGCAGAAGCTGCTGCTTGAAACGCTTCGCGTGAAGGAGGGAGAGACCGCGCCGCCGAAGCGCTATACCTCCGGCTCGATGATTCTCGCGATGGAAAATGCCGGAAATCTCATCGAGGATGAGGAGCTTCGCGCACAGATCAAGGGCGCCGGCATTGGCACCAGTGCGACACGGGCCGGGATACTCACAAAGCTTGTCGATAACAAATACATCGCACTTCAGAAAAAAACACAGGTGCTGACACCGACGAAGCTTGGAGAGTACATTGCCTACTATGTAAAGATTTCGGTTCCGCATCTCCTGAATCCGAAGCTGACGGCTTCCTGGGAGATGGGACTCTCGGAGGTCGCCGAAGGAAAAATTACAGAGCAGGAGTATATGGAAAAGCTCGAAAGCTTCGTACGGACGAAGACGGAAAAGATACGGACGCTGTAGGGAGCGCGCAATGCTCCAGAAAGAAGACGAGATGAAGAAAAAAGAAATGACGATCGAGGCCATGTATGACCTTCAGTATACCGAGGCCGGGAAGCTCTTTCAGGGCCGGATCTATCCATGGGAGGCACTTCCACACATTCATGATTTCATTGCGGCCTATGGTCCGACGCTTCCGAAGGACGAGTATGACGAGGTGAAGCCACATGTATGGGTGCATAAGACGGCCACGGTATTTGACTCCGCCTACCTTGCAGAGTACATTATCATCGGTGCAGAAACCGAGGTACGGCAGTGCGCCTTTCTGCGCGGAAACATCATGATAGGAAAGCACTGTGTCATCGGAAACAGCTGTGAGCTGAAGAATGTCGTAATCTTCGATTCCGTGCAGGTGCCGCACTATAACTATGTTGGCGACTCGATTTTAGGCTACAAGTCGCATATGGGCGCGGCCTCGCTCACGTCCAATGTGAAGTCGGACAAGAGGCTCGTGGTCGTGCATGCCGAGGATGGCGATATTGAGACCGGCCTGAAGAAGTTCGGCGCAATGCTGAGTGATCATGTCGAGGTGGGCTGCGGGTCCATCCTGAATCCGGGCACGGTCATCGGGCGGGATACCAATGTGTATCCGCTGAGCTCGGTACGCGGCGGTGTTGACGCGCATTCGATCTATAAGTCGAAGGGCGAGGTCGAGATCGTTCCGAAGAGAGAAGAGCTGTAAACGTTTGGATACCGACTACGGTCGGAAATCATATAAAAAAGGAGACTACTATGGAAAATAATTTTGGCGCCAATGTTCACATCATGCATCACCCACTGCTTACGCATAAGATTTCACTTCTTCGCGATAAGCACACCGGCACCAATGAGTTCCGTCAGCTGGTAGAGGAAATCGCCATGCTGATGGGCTTTGAGGCACTGTCCGATCTGCCAACGAAGACCGTGGAGCTGGATACGCCGATTGAAACCGCAAACGTCGAGATGCTTGCTGGTCGGAAGCTGGCCATCGTCCCGATTCTTCGTGCAGGACTCGGTATGGTATCTGGACTGACAGCTCTCGTACCGAGCGCAAAGATCGGTCATATCGGTATGTATCGTGATGAGAAGACCCACCAGCCGGTAGAGTACTTCTGCAAGCTTCCAAACCCGATTGAAGAGCGTCAGATCGTCGTCTGTGATCCAATGCTGGCAACCGGTGGCTCTGCCGTAGATGCCATTGACCAGATCAAGAAGCACGGTGGAAAGAAGATCAAGTTCATCTGCATCATCGCTGCTCCAGAGGGCGTCAAGCGCCTCGCAGAGGCACACCCGGATGTACAGATTTATGTGGGCAATCTGGATCGCTGCCTGAATGAGAATGCGTATATCTGCCCAGGCCTCGGCGACGCTGGCGACCGCATTTTTGGTACGAAGTAAAAAAAATCGCGCTCGGACTTCGGGTCCGAGCGCGATGCCGTCAGTGGGACTTGAACCCACACAATGTTACCATTATCAGATTTTGAGTCTGACGCGTCTGCCATTCCGCCATGACGGCTTGCGGTGCACAGGGCAACAATCAGAATTTAACATATTATGACGAGGTTTTCAAGTCGATTATGACCTGTCTGGAAGCACGGAAGTGCATATACGATTATCTGAACCATAAATTATCGGATGAAAAGCTTCAGGAATTTATGGACCATATTTCCGAGTGCGATGAATGCATGGAGGAGCTCCGCATCACGCACATGGTATACAGTGGTGTGCAGAAGCTGGATTCGGTGGATGATTCCAATCTGAACATCGACGGCTCCTTCCGCCGTCAGCTTCTGGACACGAAATTCTACCTGTTTCGTACCAGGGCACTGGAAATCATCCGGATGGTGGCAGATTCTGTCGTCTTCTGGGCCGTTCTCGTGACACTTTTACTGCAGCTTCGCATCTGGATTTTATGATTTTTGGAGGTTACTTTGGCTGATAAGATTTTACTCATCGATGGACACAGCATCATGTCCCGGGCGTTTTACGGTATCCCGGAGCTGACAAATTCACAGGGGCTGCATACCAATGCCGTCTATGGCTTCCTGAATATCCTTCTGAAGGTGCTCGAGCAGGAGGAGGCGGATCATCTGGCCGTGGCCTTCGATGTGCATGAGCCGACCTTCCGTCATAAGATGTTCGAAGGCTACAAGGGCACCCGAAAGCCGATGCCTCCAGAGCTGCATGAGCAGATTCCGGTGATTCAGGATGTGCTTCGTGCCATGCATATTCCGCTTCTCATGAAGGGAGGCTACGAGGCGGATGACCTTCTTGGTACGATTGCGAAGCGCTGCCAGAAGGAGGGCGTGGAGGTCACGATCGTTTCTGGTGATCGGGATCTCCTGCAGCTTGCAGATACACATATCAAAATTTGCCTTCCGAAAACGGCAAAGGGCGTCACGACCGTGTACAATTATTATCCGGAGGAGGTCGAGAAGGAGTGGAAGGTGACGCCGCTCGAGTTCATCGATCTCAAGGCCCTGATGGGGGATACCTCCGATAATATCCCGGGTGTTCCAGGACTCGGACCGAAATCGGCCGAATGGATCATTATGAAATACCATACCATCGAGGCGGCACATGAGGCAGCTCTCGCGGGGGATCCGGAATTTAAGGTGCCACGGAAGCCGAAGGCTGCGCAGCTGCTGATCGATGAGTGGGAGAGCGCGACGCTCTCGAAGACCCTAGCGACCATCGATACGAATGCGCCGATGGATTTCGATTATGAGGATGCCCGTGTGGAGGGCATGTTCAATGAAGACGCCTATCAGCTTGTGAAGCGCCTTGAGCTGAAGTCTCTCCTGAAGCGCTTCGATGTGTCAAATCTCGACCTGTCAAGCGAAAAGACGCTGAACCTTTCAAATCTGAAGGATGTGGATGATCCCTATATGGCACGCATTGCCTTTCGAGATGCAGAAAGTGAGGGTGTGGCCGGCTTTTCAGTGGAGGGCGACGAGCTCTATTTCGCACTGAAGGGCGAGCGCTATTACCATTTCCATGGCTTTGACTGGCAGAAAGAGCTGAAGGCGCTGTCTGAGAAGGACGGTGTGAAGCTCTATACCATGCATCTGAAGCAGGCCCTGTATCACTGTGCGTTTGCTCCGGAAAGCCATGTGTATGACCTTGCACTTGCAGCGTACGTGATCAATCCACTGAAGGAGAGCTATAGCTATGAGGATCTGGCGAGGGACTTCATGGGGGTGAGCCTTCCATCGGAGAAGGAACTTCGGGAGGAGAAAAAGACACAGGAAGAGACCCGTACAGCGAATCCTTTTGTGGACGACGGTGCAGCCGTTCCAGCATCGGAGGGAGAAGAAGAGAAGGCTGTATCTGGAGCGATGGCGGCCTATACCGCGATCGTTGCCCTGGAAAGTGCCAAGCGTGTTTTCGATCGGCTGGAGGAGCTGGAAGAGCGGGCCCTGTATGAAGACATTGAAATGCCGCTGGTCTATACCCTCTATGACATGCAGGTGGCAGGTATCCTCGTCGATAAGCAGGCGCTCATGGACTATGGGGTTGAGCTGCGGGCTGGCATTGAACAGCTGCAGGCGCGGATCTACGAGGAGGCCGGAGAGGAATTCAATATCAATTCGCCGAAGCAGCTCGGAGAGATTCTCTTCGGGAAGCTCGGGCTGAAGGGCGGAAAAAAGACAAAGTCCGGCTACTCGACGGCGGCCGATGTGCTGGAGAAGCTCGCGGAGGACCATGCGATCGTGGCGGATATTCTGAACTATCGCACACTCAGCAAGCTGAACTCGACCTATGCTGAGGGGCTTCTTCCGTTTATTCAGGCGGATGGACGTATCCATGGAGAGTTCAATCAGATGGTGACGGCCACCGGGCGTATTTCCTCTGCCAATCCGAATCTGCAGAACATTCCGATTCGAACGGAGCTTGGCCGACGCTTTCGGACGGTTTTTGTACCGAAGGAGGGCTGTGTGTTCATCGATGCCGATTACTCGCAGGTGGAGCTTCGAATTCTGGCCTCTCTTTCGGGTGATGAGAAGCTGATTGCTGCCTACCAGAATGCCAGTGACATCCATGCGGTGACAGCCTCGCAGGTCTTTCATGTGCCACTTCAGGAGGTGACGCCAGAGCTTCGCCGCAATGCGAAGGCCGTCAATTTCGGGATTGTGTACGGCATCTCGGCTTTCGGACTCAGTGAGGATCTCAGCATTACGAGAAGCGAGGCAAAGGAGTACATCGAGCGCTACTTTGCGGCCTATCCGAAGGTCAAGAAGTATCTGGACGATGAGGTGGCCTTTGCACACGAGCATGGCTATGTGAAGACGATTTTCGGGCGTCGGCGCCCAGTGCCAGATATCAATGCCTCCAATTTCATGCGGCGGAGCTTCAGTGAGCGTGTCGCCATGAACTCTCCGATCCAGGGGAGTGCCGCGGACATCATGAAGAAGGCGATGAATGAGGTAAATCGTGCTCTGCGTGCGGGAGGCTACCAGTCCCGCATCGTACTGCAGGTGCACGATGAGCTTCTGATTGAAGCCCCGGAGGACGAGCAGGAGACGGTAAAGGCACTGCTCGTCGAGAAGATGCAGCATGCCGTAGACCTCGCCGTCGAGCTCGTGGCGGATGCCAATGTCGGGAAGAACTGGGAGGCGGCACACTAGGCCGCCTCGTCTGTCACAGAAGGAAGAACGGGAAGTCTTCGGAAGAAAGCCTGCCTGCCGATGAAGGATCGAAGGGCCAAAAGCATTTGCTATAGAAGGAATCGAAATGAAGGAAATTGAGTCAAGAGATATCATGCACATCGGCTTTCTGAAGATGGAGCCCTACACAGGCTCTTCCGAGGGCATGCGCTACCGCATGAGTAAGGTCACCTACACAGAGCCGGATACGGAGCTGCTTCAGAAAATTGAAGCGGGGGAGGCCGATTATCCGGTCAATAAAAAAACAGGGGAAACCATTCTGAACCCGACGAAGGACCGCTATACCCTTGGGGTGTGGGTCTGGCCGGAGCCATACAGCTTCGATTTCACACCGGAGGAATATAAGACCTTTAAGGAATTTGTGTTTTCCGAGGACGGGGTGATGGACGGCCTTCAGTGGCTGAATGAGGAGAAAAAGGCGAAGGACTGGCCGGAGGAAGCACTTCGCTGGACCGACTGGAAGACACTTTCGAAGAAGGAATAGCCATGGCGGAAGCAGGCGCTTGAATGAAGCGCGTGTGACCCTTCAGCATGAGAAACAGGCTCGAGGGACCAGAGCACAGATGGAAAGGAAGAGCTATGATCATCGGAGTCATCGGGGGTGTTGGTGCAGGCAAGTCAACCGTGCTCACGCTTCTAACAGAGGAATATCATTTTACAGCATATCGGACGGACGACATTGCGAAGTCCTTCTATGTCCATGGACACCCGGTTTTTGAAAGGCTGAAGGACCTTCTCGGACCAGAGATCGAAAAAGCCGATGGCAGTGCGGACCTTCCGGTCTTTGCCGCAAAGATCTATGGGGATGGAAAACAGAAGCTTCGTGCAGAGGTCGACGGCATTGTCCATCCCGCAGTATGGACATACGTCGATGCGCGGGTCCGTGAGGCGCGGAAGCAGAACATCAAGCTCGTGCTCGAAACGGCACTTCCGACGCCGCATTTCGTGTCGGAGTGTGACGAAGTGTGGTTCGTGTATACAGAGGAAGGGGTGCGCATTGCCCGCCTCATGGAAACCCGCGGCTACAGTGAGGAAAAGGCGCGCGCGATGATTCACGCGCAGATCGACGATGCGGAGTATGCCTCCATGGCGGACCTTGTTCTTGACAATTCGGGAACGCGAGAGGAAACCGAGGCCCAGATTCGGGCACAGCTCATACGCGTTTGAAAGCCCGGTGCCTCCGGATTTTCCAGGAGGATCTGCGGGCCTTTACAGCCGGGGCTTCAGAGTAGAACATCATTTTAGAGGGATAGACATCATTTTATGAGATTTACAAGTATTGCAAGCGGCTCGAGTGGAAACAGCAGCTATATTGGCACGGATCATACCCATGTTCTCGTGGACGCCGGGGTGACCATGAAGGCCATCAATCAGGGACTGCATGCCCTCGACCTGGATCTATCGGATGTGCAGGCGATTTTTCTGACGCATGAGCATATCGACCATATCCGCGCGATTGGCACGATTTCCCGGAAGTACCAGATTCCAGTCTACGGAACACTGGGAACGCTTCAGGAGGTGATGCTGAACCGTACCCTCGGGGATTTTTCAACGGAGCTTCTGCAGCCGATTCTTCCAGATGCCGTGACGACGGTTGGCGATCTTCAGGTGACGCCGTTTTCTATTGACCACGATGCCGCGGATCCTGTCGGCTATTGCATCGAGGCCGAGGGAAAGCGGGTCGCAGTGGCGACCGATCTGGGGCACTACGACGATTACATCGTTTCTCATCTCGAGGACCTGGATGCGATGGTGGTGGAAGCAAACCATGATGTACGGATGCTGAGTACGGGGCCATATCCGATGACACTGAAGCGTCGTATTCTCAGTGATCATGGGCATCTCAGCAATGAAAGCTCGGGGCATCTCATCGACCGCATCTTAAATTCAAGAGTGAAGCATGTTTTCCTCGGGCACCTCAGTAAGGAAAACAACCTCCCGGAGCTCGCACTTAAGACCGTGCAGCAGGAGATCAATGCTTCCGAATCGGAGTTCCATGCCGTGGACTTCGACATCACGGTCGCCAAACGGGACGGAATCTCTGAAATCGTGGAGCTGTAGGCCGAACACACGAAAACTTTGATGGTCAGCATAACGCGCTTTTGGAATCGGCACGGCGGGAGTGAAAACGAACGCACGTGCCGATTTTATTGTTGCGACTGCGCTTTTTTTTAGTACATGCCTGAAAAGCAGTTGCGTTTTGCTTTTTTAAATGCTTAGATAATAGGAAAGTTTAAAAATCAATTGTCCGAAATGCAAAAAAGGCATCCGGGCAGCAGGTGTAAGAGGAGGCCATATGAAAAAAGCGATTATTACCGTTGTGGGTAAGGATACCGTCGGCATCATTGCGAAGGTTTGTACCTTCCTTTCAGAAAAGAACATTAATATCCTCGATATTTCACAGACCATCACGGGCGGATTCTTTAATATGATGATGATCGTGGATGTGACATCTGCAAGTGAATCCTTTGATACCATCGCGGCAGAAATTGCCCAGTATGGAAAGGATCAGATCGGCGTTGACATCAAAATGCAGCTGGAAGAGATCTTCACGATGATGCACCGCATCTGAGTGCAGTCTGTATCGATCAGTATCGACCGAGGGCCCGAGGCTGTCTGTAAAGCGTTTGCGGGCTCTACATAAAACTGGAGGAAAAGCGATGGCAAGTTCTTTTGATGGCGTCAATGTGTTCGAGGTTGCAGAGACCAACAACATGATTGAGCATAATAACCTCGATGTTCGTACGATCACCATGGGTATCAGCCTGCTTGACTGTGCAGCAGGGGATGTGGATACCTTTTGTGACAATATTTATAAAAAGATCACGCGCTATGCGCGGGACCTCGTAAAAACCGGTGAGGAGATCAGCCGGGAGTACAGTATTCCGATTGTAAACAAGCGAATTTCCGTCACTCCGATCGCCATTGCGGGTGGCAGTGCATGCAGATCCTCTGCCGACTTTGTGAAGGTGGCACATACACTCGATAAGGCGGCGAAGGCCGTGGGCGTCAACTTCCTGGGCGGCTTTTCGGCCATCTGCCAGAAGGGGATGACCCCGGCGGATGAGATGCTGATGCGTGCAATCCCGCAGGCACTGGCGGAGACCGACATTGTCTGCGCGAGCGTGAATCTGGGATCAACGAAGACTGGTATCAATATGGACGCGGTCCGTCTTATGGGCGATATGATCCGGGAAGCCGCGGAGCGTACGGCAGACACCGACTCCAGTGCCTGCTCGAAGCTCGTTGTTTTCTGCAATGCACCGGATGATAATCCGTTTATGGCGGGGGCCTTCCATGGTGTTTCTGAGGCGGATTGCATCCTGAATGTCGGCGTTTCCGGTCCTGGTGTGGTACGCGATGCCCTGCAGCATGCGGAAGGCCTCAATTTCGAGGAGCTGTCGGAGCTTATCAAGAAGACCGCATTTAAGATCACCCGTGTGGGGCAGCTCGTAGCGAAGGAAGCAAGTCGCATGCTGAATGTTCCGTTCGGCATCATTGATCTGTCTCTGGCACCGACCCCGGCCATCGGGGATTCCGTCGCGGATATCCTCGAAGCCATGGGACTCGAGCGTACAGGTGCACCGGGTACAACCGCGGCACTTGCCATGCTGAACGATCAGGTGAAGAAGGGCGGCATCATGGCCTCCAGCTCCGTGGGCGGTCTCAGTGGTGCATTTATTCCGGTTTCCGAGGATCAGGGGATGATCAATGCCGTCGAAGCGGGTGCTCTCAATATTGAAAAGCTGGAAGCAATGACCTGTGTCTGCTCGGTGGGACTCGACATGATCGCCATCCCTGGCGATACACCGGCGACGACGATTGCAGGCATCATCGCCGATGAGGCGGCGCTGGGTATGGTGAACCAGAAGACAACCGCGGTACGTGTGATTCCTGCCATTGGCAAGAAGGTCGGCGACCATGTGGATTTCGGCGGTCTTCTCGGCCATGCGCCGGTGATGGCGGTCAATACCTTCGACTGCTCCGGCTTCGTGAATCGAAAGGGACGTATTCCAGCACCGATTCACAGCTTTAAAAACTAAGACGCAGGTGTATGGAGAGGAGGTCCCATCTCGAGCTTTTCACGGGACTTCCTTCATGAATCCTTCTAGCCCTCGGTGGGATGGCTTTCGGCCATTTCGGCCGAGGGCCTTTTCTGTTATAGTAGAGAAAGAAATTCATTCTCCTTCACATGAGGAGAAGAAATGAGGACGCATATGATCAACGGTAAAAAGGTGGTGGGCATCGTCGCTGAATACAATCCATTTCACACAGGACACCGCTATATGCTGGATAAAATTCGAAGAGAATATCATGCGGATTACATCGTGGCGGCTATGTCGGGTGATTTCGTACAGCGCGGCGAGCCAGCGATGTTTGATAAGTATGAACGTGCCGAAGAGGCCCTGAAAAATGGGGCTGATCTCATCGTACAGATTCCGGTCATGTTCTCTACGTCCAGTGCCGAGGATTTCGCCGCGGGAGGTGTCGCTGTCCTTCGGTCTCTCGGCTTTGTGGATGAGCTTGTGTTTGGCTCGGAATCGGCAGACCTCGAAAAGCTGGAACGCATGGCCTCGGTAGAGCTTGCTGCTGGAACGAAGGAGTATGCAACCTTCCAGAACATGGTCAGGGATGGTGTGGCTTCTGGAATGAGCTACCCGAAGGCGCGTGCGGAAGCCATGAAGGCAGCACTCCTGGGAGATGATGAGACCAGCTTTCAGGCCCTGCTTCAAGGAGTGACGGCTGGAAAGGAAGTCATCGATCTGCGACCGAATGACGTGCTGGGACTCGAATATCTGAAGGCGGTACACCGGCAGGGGGACTGCTTTTCCGTGGGATGCATTCGCCGAAACCAAGAGCTTGCCAGTGCACATTCGATTCGGGAGACGATGCTTAAAGATCCCGCTTCTCTGAAGGGTGGCTATGCAACGCTGGATATGCTGTCGGATATGCTGAGCTACCGCTTACTGGAGCTCTGTCAGCTCGAGGAAAGGATGAGAGAGGCCCCATCCCTTCTGACGGAGTATCTCGATGTGTCCAGGGAGATTGCGGATGCGCTGCGACATCAGGTGCGGGAGCGTCACAGCTTCTCGGAACGGATTCAGATTATAAAATCGAGGAATTATACCTACAGTCGTATCTCGAGAGCACTGCTCCATATTCTTCTCGATATTCAGAGAAAGGAGCATACGGCTTTACGGGGGGCCTATTTCGGAGAGCTGGAGGCTCTGCCTTATGTCCGTGTGCTCGGTGTACGGCAGACGGCAAAAGGACTTCTGAGTGCGATCCAGACGACGGTTGTGGCATCGCCTGCGCAGTATCTTCATACGCTGGAGGAGCTTCGCCGAAGGGAAACCATTACAAGCCCGGAAGAGCTGGTACAGAGCATCGCCACGGAGCACGCGGAGCAGCTTTTTCGTGCGGATCTCTATGCGGCAGACCTCTATCATCTCATCTATCGGGTGGAGGATGCCGGGAAGCCAGGGGAAAATGAGTTTACACGGCATTTTCTGGTTGTGAATGAAAAAGCGGAATAAAAAACGGCAGAAGGATAGAAAGCAGCGAAAGGATTCTTTAAGATATTCTGTAGAGTGAAAGAAAAGTGGGCAAAGCCCGGGGACCTATGATAAAATCATCTCATGATGACAGATTTTCAGGCAGAAGAGAGGTACGATATGAAACTGATTTATGCAATCGTTCGAAATGACAATGAAGACGATGTGATGGATGCACTGAACAAGAATCATTTTCAGGTAACGAAGCTGGCTTCCACAGGTGGTTTCCTTCGAAAGGGCAATTCCACACTCATGATTGCAACACAGGATGAGAAGGTTGACGAGTGCATTGAACTTATCAAAAAGCAGTGTGGAAAGCGCCAGAAAATCACGGTCAATATGCCGTATGTCTCGGGAACCTCGATGGGCACCTATTCGACGATGCCAATGCCAGTCGAGATCGGTGGGGCGACGATTATGGTCGTGGACCTCGAACGCTTCGAAAAGTACTGAATTTAGTGCATAAAATGCGTCTTCCACGCATTGCAGAGCGCTTTTTATCGAGTATAATAGCTATGTCAAATTGTATACACACGGAGTCTGTGCGTATATCAATCATAAATAAATCAGTGGCTTCCACTGATGAAATAGTATAAATAGCAATGAGAGGAGAAATCTGAAATGGCATTTATTGACACAATCAAGGCGAAGGCAAAGGCAGACAAGAAGACCATCGTTCTTCCAGAGTCCATGGACAAGAGAACGTTTGAGGCTGCAGAGAAGATCTTAAAGGAGGGCATCGCAAATCTTGTGATCATCGGTACCCCGGAGGAGATCGCAAAGAACAGCGCTGGTTATGATATCACGGGTGCCACCATCGTGGATCCATACACCGATCCGAACCGTCAGAAGTACATCGACAAGTTCGTTGAGCTTCGTGCAAAGAAGGGCCTTACGCCAGAGCAGGCGGAGGAGCAGATGACAAAGGATTACATGTACTATGCATGCCTTATGTGTAAGTGCGGTGATGCAGACGGTGCTGTTTCAGGTGCCTGCCACTCAACTGGTAACACCATTCGTCCGGCTCTTCAGCTTCTGAAGACAAAGCCAGGCATCAAGTCTGTTTCCGGTTTCTTCCTGATGGAGGTTCCAAACTGTGAGTTCGGTGAGCAGATCGATGGCAATGGCCTCTTCGTATTTGCTGACTGTGCTGTAAACACTGATTTTGACTCTGAGAAGCTTGCAGAGATTGCTTACCTTTCCGCAGAGTCCTTCAAGTCCTTCGTTGGCCGTGAGCCGAAGGTTGCCATGCTTTCCTACTCCTCCAAGGGTTCCGCAAAGCATGATGATGTTACAAAGGTTGCCGAGGCTGTCAAGATTGCCAATGAGCAGCATCCGGAGATCGCCCTTGATGGTGAGCTTCAGCTCGATGCAGCCCTTGTGCCTTCTGTTGCAGAGCTGAAGGCTCCAGGCAGCAAGGTAGCTGGTCACGCAAACGTTCTGGTATTCCCATCCCTTGAGGCTGGTAACATTGGCTACAAGCTTGTACAGAGACTTGCACATGCTGGCGCATATGGTCCTGTTCTTCAGGGCCTCAGCATGCCGGTGAATGACCTGAGCCGTGGCTGCTTCGCAGATGATATTGTCGGTGTTGTAGCAATGACTGCCGTACAGGCTCAGAACGCGTAAGCCATCGTCTATAAGATCTGATTTTCATGATCTGCTGTGTGTCCCTGTGATGAGGCAGGGCACCGGCAGATCATCATTATAAATATTTAGGAGAGTACTACCCATGAAAATTCTTGTTCTGAACTGTGGTTCATCATCCCTCAAGTACCAGCTCATCGATATGGAGAATGAGGCGGTTCTTGCAAAGGGCCTTTGCGAGCGTATCGCCATCGACGGCAGCAAGCTCACACATAAGGTACCGGGCAAGGAGGATTTCGTTCTGGAGTCCCCGATGCCGGATCACAGCGTCGCTGTAAAGCTTGTATTTGATGCACTGACCGATGCGGAGCACGGTGTCGTAAAGACGGTTGATGAGATCGGTGCCATTGGCCACCGTGTACTTCATGCAGGTCCAAACATTACGGAGTCCTGCATTGTGGATGAGCATGTGAAGGACGTTATTCGTTCCTGCTTCGATCTCGGTCCTCTGCACAACCCTGCAAACCTCATGGGTATCGAGGCCTGCGAGAAGGTTGTTCCGGGCAAGCCAAATGTTGCCGTATTTGATACAACCTTCGGCATGACGCTTCCGGAGAAGGCGTATTATTATGCCATCCCAACAGAGTACTATGAGAAGTACGGCATTCGTCGTTATGGCTTCCATGGCACATCTCATGCATTCGTTTCCAAGGAAACCATCAAGTTCGGCGGTCTCGATCCAGAGAAGGCAAAGGTGATCGTATGTCATCTCGGCAACGGTGCATCCGTTTCTGCTTCCATCGGTGGCAAGGGCGTTGATACCTCGATGGGTCTTACTCCGCTCGAGGGCCTTATCATGGGCACACGTTCCGGCGATATCGATCCGGCCGTTGTTCAGTTTATCTGCAACCACGAGAACAAGACCGTGGATGAGGTACTGAACATCCTGAACAAGAAGTCGGGTGTTCTCGGCCTTTCCGGCGGTGTTTCCTCTGACTTCCGTGATGTTGAGAATGCTGCAAATGAAGGCAATCATATGGCGAAGGTTGCACTCGATGCCTTCCGTTACAGAGTAGCGAAGTACATCGGTGCGTATACCGCTGCAATGAATGGTGTAGACGCGATTGCATTCACCGCTGGCGTAGGCGAGAATGATAAGCTTACTCGTCAGATCATCGTAGAGGAGTACCTCGGCTACCTTGGTGCAAAGATCGATCCAGAGCGTAATAACGTGCGTGGTAAGGAGACCCTGATCTCTTCCGATGATTCGAAGGTAAAGATCTTCCTGATTCCGACCAACGAGGAGCTCGCCATTGCAAGAGACACCCTTCGTCTCGTAGATGCACAGTAAGTCATTCCGACTTTTCAGACCCGGACATTCTGTCCGGGCCTTTTTGCGCTTAAAACCAATTTTTTATGAATTTCCTGAGTAAAAACGACGGTTTTTCATTGCTTCTATCTATTGGATCAGATTCTTTTATGTGTTACGATTCATAACATGCTTTGAAAGCGCTTTGATACGAAAAAGAAAGGGTATGAGAGCAAAGATGAAGACGACCTTACTGTGTGGGAATGTCTCTTACTTTAATACGGCACAGCTGCATACTGTTTTCGGAAATGAACGGGCTGTCCTTATGGCACGGGATATCGAGACAAAGAAGGAAGGAAATCTGCTCTGGTTTCAGAGTGCACTCATGGGGGAGGCATTTTGCCGTCGCTTTTTTCTTTATGACTTTTCTACAGTGCTTTATATTTCTCGTACACTTACCTTCGGAGATGAAGCAGAGGAGGAGCTTTCAGAGCTTCGCCATCTCCTGGAGCTTTGCCGAGGCGGACGAGTAAAGCGCTTCGTTTTTTTAACCGGTGATCACATTTCTGCGGCTGCGCAAAATGCGAAAACGATTTTTCAGAAGGCGGCAGAGGATCTGTGTCATGCATATACGAATTCCAATCAGATAAAGCTATGTATCGTCCGCTGTCCATATTTTATCAGTGGAACGAATCCGCACGACTGGCTGTATCAGAGCTTTCAGACGCTGGAGCAGCAGAAGAAGCTTCAGATTCCAGTGAATCCTGCTGAAATCGCAAGCTGGATCGATATCGATGACCTTAGTCAGTTCCTTTATCGCCTTCTGGATGATGAAGAAGTGAGGGCAGAGGAACTTTCACTGGAGTCTTATGGCAGTGAAAGCTTCGAGCAGCTGGCAGCACGACTGGAGCGTCTGTTTCCACATACGACCGTTGAGTTGGATTTCCATCGACCTGTACTGTATCCAGAGCGCAGGTATCTACACGATGAACTGGAACGGCATCCGGAAAAACGGATGGAGAATAAGGTTCGAAGCCTGTATGGCTGGTATGCCATAAAAAACTGTGCAGAGGAACTTGAGCAGTACGCAGAGGATTTTCGAAAAACGTCCTTCCGTACACCCAGGCGGTGGAGTATTTTCAGGCAACGCGTGCACATGAAAACACAGCTGTGGAGATATGCGGAGCTTTTTCTCGGTGCCCTTTTGGTGGAATTCCTGAATCATCTGGTCCAGAACAATGCACAATTTCGAATGGTCGATCTTCGTCTTTTGTTTGTGGTTCTGATGGCCAGTACCTATGGGACGCGTATCGGTCTCATCGCGGCGCTTCTGGAAGTACTGTCTCTTGGCAATGCCTATGTTCGGGAAGGACGAGGGTGGACGCAGCTGTTCTATGATCCTTCGAACTGGCTCCCATTTATTCTGCTCTTTCTGGTTAGCGCTGTCTGTGGCTATCTTCATGAACAACATCAGGACACGGAGGCAGAGCTGCAAGATGAGGCTCAGAAGTACCAGTCAGAAGCGCAGTTTGTTACGGAATTGTATCAGCAGGCACAGACATATAAGAATGAATATAAGCAAAGCCTAGTAGAAAGTCGAGATGGCTTTGGGCGCATTTTTGAAATGGTAGAACATTTGAGCCATACGATTCCAGAACGCATTTATTCAGAAGCTATTCGTGTGGCAGAGGATGTATTGAATAACCAGTCCATCGCAATTTATTCGATTTCACAGAAGGATGCCCGCTTTGCACGTCTGGAGGTATGTAGTGCGGCGTTGTCCGGTCTCGACCGCTCGATTGAACTCGATGCCTACCGCCCTTTCTATCCGGTTATGGATCGCGAAGAAGTATGGGTGAACCGTAAGCTGGAAAGTGGATACCCTATGCTTTTAACCGGCATAAAGCAGCAGGGTGAGTATACGCTGCTTATCATGATTTATGATGCGGATTACAGTCAGATGACAAACTATTATATCAATCTGGTGCGTATTCTTCGTCGATTGACGGAACAGTTTCTGTCCCGTGCTTACCTTTACCAGCAGGCGAAGCGACATGAGACCTATGTAGGGGATACGATTCTGACGCATCCAGATTATCTGCTTCAGCAGGAAAGGATACGGAAGGATATGCTGGAGCGAAAGATCGGAACGTATTCCATTCTTCATCTACACCGTGGTAAACATTCACTGGAGGACATTTCAGCTTTACTGGAACGTTCCATGCGTACAACGGATATTGCTGGACTCGGCATGGATGGAGATGTCTATATCATTGCAGCGCAGTCCGATGCGGAAACAGCGCCGATTGTAGCAGAACGTTATCGCAAACTCGGATTTCAAGCGGAGATTATAGAGCATCTACCTGGAGGTGAAGGATGAAGGTCTGGATGTTCGTATTGCTGCTGACACACCTATTCGTATGGATGGGCCTTTACGGAATGGTGCGTAGTCATATATTGAAGGTGGATCCCATGCTGCTGCCTGTTTGTCTTTTCATTCCGTTCTTTGGTGCTGCACTGTTGCTTTTGACAAGCTGGTCGGATACGCATGGGCATACAGGAATAAAGAATAAGAACCTGGAGTCAATGCGGAAGGATACAGTACCAGAGAAGAGCACACCAGATATCGAGGAAGAGGATGCTGACGCGTTGCCTCTCGAGGACGCTCTGATTCTGAATGATGCCAAAACACGGCGGAATGCCATGCTGGATGTGCTCCTTCAGGGATCCTCGAATATGAGTCAGGTGCTTCGGGAAGCAAAGGAAAATGAAGACGTGGAGGTCGTACACTATGCGACAACGGCGTTGTCAGAGCTTTCGAAGGACTATGATCTTCGCCTGCAAAGACTAAGCAAAGAGCATGAGGAGCATCCGGAGAAGAAGGATGTACTGGACATGTATATTGATACCCTAGATGCGTTTCTTCGAAATGAGCTTGCAGAAGGAGAAATTTTACGCATTCAGCGTACGCGTTATGTTGGCTTACTCAAGGAACGTATACGGATGGAACTTCGCATCGAGGATGTACATGCACTGGTGCGTAGTCTCATGTACTCAAAGGAGTACGATGAAGCAGCGCGCTGGCTTGAGCGTATGGAGAAGCACTGGCCGGAAAAAGAAGAGACAAAGGAGCTTCGGCTTCGGTACTACTATGAGCTTCGAATGAGCATGGAGTTTCGTGCCTGCCTTGAAAAACTGAAAAAGAGCGAACGGTATATTTCGCATGAATTCAGGGAGAAATTGCAATTCTGGGAGGATAAAACATGAAAAAGTATCGATTTCGCGCTGTACTTCGCGTATTTTTTGGCTTTTTCATGCTTTTCTGTCTGCTTTTTGCAGAACGGCGTGGTATTCGTTACAGCCCACCGAAGACGGGAGAAGCCTTGGCATCAAGGGAAGACACACGTCTTCACAAGCCTCTGAAGGAGGAAGCAGAATGCCTTGTAATCGTCGATAGTGCATCGGATAGCAGTCGTGTGGCAGAAGAACAGTATATGCAGATCCTGCAGGATATGCGGGTTACGTATCAGCTTCAAGATATTGAAAACATGCAGACCTCGCTTTCCTTTGATGGATTTCGCAGCGTTGTGCTACTGCTCTCAGATGTAGAGCCCCTCGGGGATCAGCTTCTTACCCTCTGCGATTATGTCGCCGAGGGTGGGCAGGTTCTTTTCGGCATTCCAGTAGGAAAGACCACAGCGTTTTCAACCATCCAGAGTCGCCTCGGTATTCTGGAAAGTGGCCATGATTATCAGCTGGTTTCGGATTTTAAGGTTCAGCAGGACTTTATGCTCGGTGGGGACCGCGTCTATACGATTGAGGACCCGTATGAATCCTCGATGAATGTTGGCCTCGATGAAAAATGCAGGGTCTATGCGACGACAGCAGATGACCGGGTGCCACTGATCTGGGAGCGTGATTACGGTGCGGGACGTTTCGTTGTATGCAATTTTGCGTACTGTGTGAAAGCCACGCGTGGCATTTATGCGGCAGCCTACAGTCTTCTAGGGGATATTTCTGTCTATCCGGTGATCAATGCATCAAGCTTCTATCTTGATGACTGGCCATCTCCTGTGCCATCAGGAGATGGTCAGTATATTCGGCGTGATTATCAGATGGATGTAAAAACCTTTTATTCACAGGTCTGGTGGCCGGATATTGCAGCAATCAGCGAAAAATATGATATCCCGTTCACTGGCCTTATCATTGAGAGCTACGATGACAACACCGATGGAGATTTTCCGGAAAATACGGTGGTTTCAGATTATACCTACTATGGCAATATGTTACTCGACGAAGGTGGAGAGCTTGGCTATCATGGCTATAATCATCAGCCACTTTGTGGATCGGATTTCCATTATGAGGAGGATCTCGGTTATCATACCTGGCCATCCACGAACGCTATGGCGAAATCCATCACCGAGCTTCAGCGCTTTTCGGAAGGACTCTTTCCAAATACGAAGCTGCAGGTCTATGTTCCGCCCAGCAATGTGCTGTCATCCGAGGGCCGTTCGCTGCTGGTACAGTCTTTCCCGGATATTCGGGCTATTGCAAGCTGCTATCTTCCTAGTGGCAGTGCATATGCGCAGGAGTTTGAAGTTGCGGAGGATGGAATGGTGGAGACGCCACGTATCATTTCGTCCTGCGTACTGGATGACTACATGCGGCTCACGGCATTTTCAGAGCTCAATATGCATCTTGTGAATTCGCATTTTATGCATCCAGATGATCTTCTCGACATCGACCGAGGCGCCGACCTTGGATGGGAGACCTTAAAGGGGCGACTCACGGAGTATATCGAATGGCTGTATCGTGCGGTGCCAGTATTACGTCATGAAACCGGAAGCGGTATGGCAGCAGCAGTACAGCGCTTCAGCTGCTTGTCCGTGGAAAGAAGCGTGACGGAAGACCAGGTAAAGCTTTACCTGGAAGGTCTCACGGATGATGATTACTTCTTGGTGCGTGTTAATAAGGGCGGTCTTTCCGAGGTTGAGGGTGGAAGCCTTCAGCACCTCACGGGAAATCTGTATCTTTTACATACAACGGACAGCCGAGTGACAATGCATCGTACCGAAAGCTAAGGAGAAGAAATGCGCGTTTGTCTGATTCTGGAGGGAAGCTATCCCTATACCCATGGTGGAGTTTCCAGCTGGATGCACAATTACATAAAGGCGATGCCAGAGACCGAATTTATCCTTTGGGTCATTGGTGCACACCATAAAGATAAGGGAAAGTATTTCGTACAGCCACCGGAGAATGTGACCGAGATCCATGAGGTTTTTCTGGATGATGCACTTCGAATCCAGACAGAAGCGGATCATCGCTACCGTTTTCAGAACGAGGAGGTCGCTGCCTTACAGGCACTGATGGACTGTGAGCGTCCGAACTGGCAGGTGCTGTGTACACTGTATCAGATAAAGAAGGTGAAGCCAGGGGCCTTTCTCATGAGTGAAGCCTTCCTCGATATTTTTACAAAGCTGTGCACGGAACAGTATCCTTATGCGGCTTTTTCGGATAGCTTTCATACGATTCGTTCCATGCTTCTGCCTGTGACGTATCTGCTGTCTCAGCCGATTCCAGAAGCAGATTTCTACCACACCATCTGTACTGGCTACGGCGGACTTCTTGCCACGATGGCGTCCATCATCCGGCATAAACCCCTAATTTTAACGGAACATGGCATCTACAGTCGAGAACGAGAAGAGGAGATCATTCGCGCTGACTGGGTTCTTCCCACCTTTAAACGGCAGTGGATTCGCTTCTTCTATATGCTTTCTGATGCAGTGTATCAGCAGGCCTCGGCGATTTCATGCCTGTTTCAGCGAGCGAAGGAGACGCAGATGGAGCTCGGTGCAGCAGCAGAAAAATGTCATGTTATTGGAAATGGAATTCACTACATACGCTTTGCAGCGATTCCCTTAAAACAAGAAAATGGGAAGGTAGACATTGCAGCTGTTATCCGCATCGCCCCGATTAAAGACGTAAAGACACTGCTCTATGGATATAAGGAACTGACGCTGCGTGTGCCGAATACAGAGCTCCATATTCTGGGAGGTGTGGATGATGAGGAGTATGCCAAGGAGTGTCGGGACCTTGCAATGGAGCTTCGGCTTTCTACGGTGCATTTCGTGGGACAGGTGGATGTTGTAGAGTATATAAAAGGCATCGACTTTACGGTACTGACGTCGATTTCGGAAGGGCAGCCACTGTCTGTCCTCGAGTCCTTTGCTGCGGGACGGCCTGCGGTGACGACGGATGTGGGCTGCTGCCGAGAGCTGACTGAAGGCGGGCCACAGGACGTATATGGCCCCGCAGGGTATTGCGTTCCACCGATGAACCGACAGGCTCTCGCTATGGCAATGGAACGGATGTGCCAGAGCCATGAAAGACGTATTGAAATGGGGCGAGCAGGACAGCAGCGAGTGAGGCATGGCTTTCGGCAGGAAGCCATGATGAAAAAGTATCGAGATATGTATGAAGAGGTGAAAACAGCGTGGCAGGCATCGGCTTCGAACTGAAAAAACTATTTCGGCAGCAGGGGATTTTTTACCGTATGCGTGCCTATGGCTATACGGGGCTTGTGACAGCCGGACCGATGCTGCTCGGTGTCCTGTTTCTCATGGGCATCGCCTACATTGGACAGCATTTCGGCCTGGGACGTCAGGAACGCGCACTTTTGAATGCGATGATTACCTATGCTTTACTGGCTGCGCTTCTTCTGACGGGGACCTGCGCTATGGTGCTCAGCCGGTATGTTTCGGATCTTCTGTTTACAAAGAAGGAGCACTATGCAATGTCCTCCCTTCTGGGAGCACTGGCGCTTCTGTATCCTGTCGGGGGAATTGGGTATGGGCTCTTTTTACTCTTTTCTGGGATTAGCTTCGCACAGATGCTGCTGAATTTTGTGCTCTTCATGGAGCTTGTGACGGTTTTTATAGAGATGCATTATATGACGGCTATCAAGGATTATAAGGGGATCCTTTTCTCTTATGGTGCAGCAATCCTCAGCAGCTTTCTGGTCGCGTTGCTGGGCTGCCGATGGCTGGGCACCTCCATCGAGATGCTGCTTTCGGGTGCGATTTTCGGCTATGGCGTCATGCTGGTTCTGAACTATTACCTGCTCAATGCCTTCTTCCCTAAGGGGAGTGGACAGTATTTTCGCTTTCTCGACTGGTTTCAGGAGTATTGTGACCTCGGAAGCATTGGACTGATGGTGAACATTGGCCTTGGATCTCATCTTATCATAGCCTGGTTTCGGCCGGACATCGGAAAACACATTCAGGGACTCTTCTATAGTGCACCGCAGCATGATGTCGCCGCACTGTATGCATTTCTTACGATTCTTGTCACAACGATTAACTTTGTTGCTTCGGTGGAGGTGAATTTTTACCCAAAATATCGTGCCTATTATGATCTTTTTAATGGGAAGGGATCGATTACAGAAATTCAGTTGGCTGAAAAAGAAATGCTGGCGGTTATGGAGCGGGAACTGGGCTATACTGCGAAGCGACAGCTCTATACGACGGCACTGGCCCTGTCCTTCGGTACCGTCCTTCTTCATGCGTTGCCACTTGGTTTCGATGCGCTGATGGATGGGTATTTCCGTGTACTCTGCGTTGGCTATGGACTCTATGCCGTGGGCAATGTCCTGATGCTGATGCTTCTTTACTTTACGGATTATCGTGGCGCGCGAAACATAAGCCTTGCCTATGCAGTGGTGACGACACTGGGAGCCTTGCTGGAGCGTTACGTTGATAGCCGCTACGTTGGCTTCAGCTTTGCCTTCGGTGGGATGGTGTATTTCCTTCTTGGCTGGTATCGGCTCAATGTCTACACACGGCGTCTCGGCTACTATCTTCTCTGCACACAGCCATTTGTATATATAAGAAAGCAGGGATTATTTACCTGGCTTCATGAAGTGCTGGATACAGTGCTTGAACATATCGATCAATAAAGGAGAACGGAAAGTGATACAAATGAAGGGGAAAAACGTTCGACCACTGATGCTGGTGATTGTACTGCTCTTGGTGCTTCTCACAGGAGATGCAATCTATCAGATCGTTGCGAACAACAGGATCGAAGAGACATCTAAGGACAACCGCGAAACAGATAAAAGCAGTGTGACGGACGATGCTATGCTGCGAGGAAATGCTACAGAAAATGTGCTGGAAGGTGCGGCAACAGGATCCGTTGTGGTCGAAAAAGACAGTGCCATTCCGCATCTTCGGGATCAGGCCTCCTTATATGAAAATGAAGACGATACATCGGTGGTGACGATGTATCTCACGGTCCGACGGGGGAATGCAGCCGACCATACTGACCACAGCTGGGCGGAAATCAATCAGTATTCGGCCTATGATTATGAGGCGATGGATGTGGACCGCTACCAGGTGGAGGGACTGTTGCAGGTTGGCGATGAAAACGGTCCTGCTGCAGGCGAGCTTGGCTATGGTTTGACCGCTCCCAATGCCACCGTACAGATTCGAGGACAGACCTCCAGTGAAAATCCGCAAAAGAACTATAAAATCCGTCTGAAGGACAATCATGGCAGCTGGCGCGGACAGCAGACCATCGCGCTCAACAAACATCAGACGGATGGACTCCGCTATCGAAACAAGCTGGCCTTTGACCTTTTAGAGGATATACCACAGCTCCTTTCGCTTCGTACACAGTTTGTACATCTCTATGTGAAGGACCAGACCAAAGATCCGACCAATGAGGTGTTTCGGGATTATGGACTTTATACCCAGGTGGAGCAGCTTAATCGAACGGCCCTGAAGGCCCATGGACTCGACCGGAATGGACAGCTGTATAAGGTGAATGAGTTTGAATTCTACCGTGATGAAGAGGCAATTCGGCTGGAAAGTGATCCAGATTATGATGCGAGCGCTTTTCAGCAGAGGCTGGAGATTAAGGGAGATCATGATCATACGAAGCTTATTCAGCTGCTGGAGGAAATCAATGACTACACGATCAAACCAGAGCAGCTGCTCAACGACTGGCTCGATGAAGAAAACATCGCCTACTGGATGGCCTTTCAGATCCTAATGGGGAATACGGATTCTCAGAGTCGGAACTTCTATATTTACAGTCCGAAAAATGTGCATCGCTTCTACATTCTGCCATGGGATTTTGATGGTATGCTCTTTTATGACGAGTATGCCCTGACGGGACGTAGTGAAAATGGCAGCTGGGAACGTGGAATTTCGAATTACTGGGGAAATATGCTCTTTCGGCGCTGCCTTCAGTCGGCCGAATTCCGTACAGAGCTTGATCATGCGATCGAAGATCTCCGTACCCATGTTTTGACAAAGGAGCACATTACGGAGCGTGCGGCTTCGTATGCCCGCGTAGTGAAGCCGTACCTCTATACGCAACCGGATATTACCTATGCGCCTCGAACCGAGGCAGAGTACGATCAACTGACGGAAAACCTGTATCATAATGTCGAAGAAGCATATCAGTCCTATCAAGCGTCCATTGAGAATCCCATGCCGTTTTTCATTGGAACACCGCGTGTAGAACCGGATGGAAAACTGCACATCGAGTGGGATCCTTCCTATGATTTCCAGGAGGATACGCTCCTGTATCATGCGTGCATCAGTCGAAACAGTGATGGTACAGATGAAGTGGCTTGCTATGAAGGCGCATGGCCGGAATGGACGACGGAAGCATTGCCCACAGGGCAGTATTTCCTGAAAATTCAGGTGAGCGATGCGGAGGGGCATACGCAGGATGCGTTTGATTGCTATATTACAGAAAATGGAAAGGTCTATGGGACGAAGTGCTTCTATATCAATGCGGATGGCTCGATTTCAGAAGATCAGGTGGAGCAGGAGTGATATGAAAATATTTAGCTTGACAGCAGACAGGCATGCACCCGTGCACACGACGAAGCCCTTTCGGCATGAATTGAAATACCTGATTAGTGAAGGTGAGCGTGAGCAGTTGAAGACCCGCATGCGCTTTCTGTTTCACCTGGATTCCCATGCCAGCGGTGGGAGCTATATGATTCGAAGTCTCTATTTCGATGATTACTGGAATTCAGCGTATGAGGAAAAGAGCATGGGCGTGATGGAACGACAGAAGTACCGCATCCGTATCTACAATGCGATGGACAGCACCATCCGCCTTGAGCGAAAACGAAAATCCGGTTCGTATATTCAGAAGGAGGCGGCGAAACTGACACGCGATGAGGTCGAGCACATTCTTACGGGAGAGTATGGGTTCCTTCTCCATCACAGGGAACCACTCTGTCAGGAATTCTATGTCGAGTGTGTGTCTCATGTGATGCGTCCACGCGTCATCGTGGATTATGATCGAGAGCCGTTTATAATGGAGCCAGGTACGGTGCGCGTGACCTTCGACAATAATGTGCGTGCGGCCATTCTCGGTGAAAATCTGTTTGATCCAGCACTGCCCACGCTGCCGGTCCTCGAGCCTGGAAAGACGATAATGGAAGTGAAGTTTACGGAATTTCTGCCGGAAATTGTGCGAAATACGATCCTGCCCTCGGCAGCCGAAGCCACGGCCCTTTCAAAATATGTTCTGTGTTATGAAAAAACGCAGTATCTTCACGGCTTCAGCTACTGGAAAGACAATGGTGGCCAAGATTTGAACCGTTAGCACATAGAGGGATGGAAATTGATTGGATGAAGACGATGTCCAGTGAAAATTCCGATTAAAGGAGCAGTCAATGAGTGTAAAAGACGTTATCAAAAATTCTTTTCTGCAGCAGATGGGAAGCTATGATCTTGGAAATATTGCTATTTCTCTTGTGGCGGCTGTTCTGCTGGGAGTCTTTATTTACTATGTATATAAAACCTTTTATACAGGAGTCATCTATAGTCGAAGCTTTGCCGTGACGCTTGTGGGTATGTGTGTACTTACCTGCATGGTGACACTGGCGATCAGCACCAATGTCGTGATCTCCCTTGGTATGGTCGGCGCCCTGTCCATTGTTCGCTTCCGAACAGCCATTAAGGACCCGATGGATCTTCTCTATCTATTCTGGACCATCACGGTTGGCATCACGACGGGGGCCGGTATGTATGGACTTGCACTCACGGCATCCCTTGTCATGGTGATTATGATCGTGGCCTTTTATTATCATCAGGAAAGTGGGCGGATTTATATTGTGGTGGTACATTATGCTGCTCCAGCCATGGAGGAGGATATTTTCCGTGCCTTTCATGGACAGAGGTACCGTCTGAAATCGGAGACACTGCGAGGACAGCAGACGGAGCTTGCAGCAGAGGTCTTTGTGCGAAACGGAGACACCAGCTTTGCAGAGCGCATGCGTATGGTTGAGGGCGTACAGGATGTGACACTGATTCAGTATAATGGAGAGTACCACGGATGATGAAGCGAAGTCTGCTACTTCTTTGCAGTTTCCTTCTTTTTACGGGGTGCGCATCGACTGCATCTCAGGCAGAGACAGAGCGCTATACATATCAAAGCGTCGATACAAGCTTCGTGAATCCACTAATTGGCTACATGCAGAATGCAGAGGAAACGCAGCCATATACTGAGATGGCGCTCGTTTACATTGACCTTACCTGGCGTGAGCTCGAGCCGGAGCGCGGAATCTACGACTGGGACACGATCGCGGCGAAAAATCAGCTAGATCGTTGGCGCTCAGAAGGAAAGCATGGAGTTCTTCGCTTCGTCTGTGATGTGCCGGGAGAAGAAGCACATCGAGATATTCCGGACTGGCTCTATGATGAAACCGGGGATGGCATGGACTATGATATCGATTATGGGAAGGGCTACTGTCCGAATTATGCGAATGCTGTATTCCGGCAGGAGCATCATCGAACGCTCCAGGAAATCGGACGTTACTTTTCGGAAAACTATGGTGATTTTGTAGCTTATGTGGAGCTTGGAAGTCTCGGACACTGGGGTGAGTGGCATGTGAAATATTCGGCTGGACTTCCCTTTCTTCCGAAGACCGAGATACGAAAGGAGTATGTCGAAGCATATGCAAAAGCCTTCCCAAAGGCCCGTCTTTTATCAAGACGAAGTTATGTCGAGATGCCGGAAGGAACGGGCATTTATAATGATGTGACCGGAGATGAAGAGGAAACGGAGCGACTGCTTCGGGAACTGGCAGAAGGTGGTGCTTCACATTCAATGAATGAGGAATATGTCTTGAAGCCACTTCATGAAATCTGGAAAACAGCTCCAGTAGGAGGTGAATTTACCAGTGGGCTGCCCATGGAAGAAATGCTGAGCCAGAACATGGAAAAGACATGGGAACTCATTGAGGCTACCCATCCATCCTTTCTGGGCCCGAAGATCCCAGATGTACGGGCAGAAGATGGTGGGCTTTCTGAAACGGCGCGCAAAAATGCCCGGAGGATTCAGAATCGTCTTGGTTATCGCTACCGTGTATCGGAGCTCCAGATTTCGAATGAAGATAATGAAGAGCGCCTCTGGACAGGTGTATATAAGCGGTTGACAGGACAGGAGGAGGCATGGAGGCGCTATAAGCAGGTAGCGATTACCCTGCAGAACGATGGTCTTGCCCCGATGTACTTTGACTGGCCGGTGGTTCTCTATCTTGTGAAGGAGGACGACTTCACAGGAACAAAGCGCTACCCGATAGAAGGCCTCAAACTGACAGAGATTTCAGAAAATCAATCCGCAACGAGTGCTGTGCAGATTCCTGCAGAGGAACTGGAAGCAGAAAATGTCGCGCTGTACATCGGCATCGAGGATCCGGAAACGGGAGAGCCTGCGGTACAGCTTGCCATGGATGCACCGGAAGTGAAGCGAATGTACCGCCTCAAATAATTTTGAAAATTCGCTTGCATTTCACTGCATCTCGTAGTATCCTAACTCGAGTGTGCAATCGCAAGAACTTCTCGGTTTTTGCTTGACATAAAAAAGCCGTATGGATATAATTACCCGGTATGACGAAGGAGGTGTAAATATGTCAATTTGTCCTAAGAATCATTCATCCAAGGCTCGCAGAGATTCTAGAAGAGCGAACTGGAAGATGGGAAAGATGAACCTTGTAAAGTGTTCGAAGTGTGGTGCTCTTGTTATGCCTCACAGAGTCTGCAAGGCTTGCGGATCTTACAACAAGCGTGAGATCGTAAAGGTTGAGGACTGATCCTTAACTTGATAGAAGAATGATGGTCCGGAGCGAGAGCTCCGGGCTTTTTCTTTTCTTTAGAAAAGAAGGCCGTAAAGGATGCACGGTCACACATCTGCAGGATTTGATGGATTCCTTTTTGTACAAGCCTTTTTTCTATAGACAAGAAATGAGAAACGTGGTACATTTCAAATTAATAATTACTATCAATTTTTTAAATTTTCTGACAGTGATTATTTACCTTATTTATACCGAACTGGTGAAAAGGAGATTTGCCATGTATTCTATTCGAAATATCAATGAGGACGTTGTCTATGTAGGCGTTGAAGATCGTCGTCTTCATCTCTTTGAAAATATTTTTCCACTGGACCGCGGCGTGACCTACAATTCCTATGTCATCCGGGATGAAAAGACCGCGCTTCTCGATACTGCCGATGCTACGGTGGGACAGCAGTTCTTCGAGAACGTAGCGAAGGCCCTGGATGGCCGTTCACTGGATTACCTGATCGTGAACCATATGGAGCCGGATCACTGTGCACTGATTGCGGAGGCACTGTCGAAGCATCCGGAGGCTACGGTGGTGGGCAATGCAAAGACCTTTCAGATGATCGAGCAGTTCTTTGCTCTGTCTATTCCAGAAGAGCGGAAAAAGGTAGTGAAGGAGGGAGATGTTCTTTCTCTTGGGAAGCATCAGCTTCGTTTTGTGATGGCACCGATGGTGCACTGGCCGGAGGTTATGTTCAGCTTTGATGAGACGGATGGCATTCTGTTCTCGGCCGACGCTTTCGGCGTATTTGGCACAAACAACGGAAACATTTTTGCGGATGAGCTGAACTATCAGGCACAGGATTTTGTGGACGATGCACGTCGCTATTACACCAACATTGTTGGAAAGTATGGCATGCAGGTGCAGAATGTACTGAAGAAGGCAGCCGGACTCAAGATCCGTATGCTCTGCCCTCTGCACGGACCGATCTGGCGGGAGAACCTCGACTTTATTCTCGGCCTCTATGACAAGTGGTCCCGCTATGAAGCAGAGGAGAAGGCAGTGGCAGTCTTCTATAATTCTATCTATGGGAATACAGAGTCCGTGATCAATGCATTCACCATGAAGCTTGCGGAGCGTGGCGTTCATAATATCAAGGCCTATGATGTGTCGAAGACCGATGTATCGGTGATGATTGCAGAGTGCTTCCGTGTGACGAATCTGGTGTTTGGAGCAACGACCTATAACAATGGTCTTTTCCCGAAGATGGAAAATCTGGTCGCCGATATGAAGGCACTGAACGTGCAGAATAAGAAGATTTCCATTATTGAAAATGGCTCCTGGGCTCCGACCGCAGGAAAGCTTCTGAAGGCGGAATTTGAAACCCTGAAGAACTGCGAGCTCCTGGGTGAGACCCTCACGGTGAAGTCGGCTGCCTTCAGCGTAGTTGCACTGGATGCACTGGCGGATACGGTTGCAGCCTCTCTTCGGTGATGTTCTGACATACGTTTCTATAAGGCCCCTCCGGCTACATGACGATGAAAAAAGCATCGGTCATGTGGTCGGAGGGGCTTTTCATAGGATGCTGAAATGGTCCATATCCCACGGAAGAAGCTTCTTCACCCACTGGTAAACCGGTTTAAACTATTCAAAATGGAGGTCAATTCCCAGAAAAGTTGTTGTTTTTTCGAAAAGTGGTATAATAGCCCAAAAGTCTGAGCAAATCGTTGAGGTTTTATATGAAAAAGCGAAGTACCATCTTGCTCTTACTCTGTGCACTGCTTGTCGGATGCCAGCAGAAAAATCCGCTGGTCTACAATGTCAATAAATCCGATGAGCTCAGGGAATATGAATCAGAATCGGCACAGGAATCCCTGTTTGCGGAATCCCTGGCACAGAAGGAAAGCATGGAAGCGGAGGAAAGCATCGCTGCTGAGCAGGCTGCGGTCTGGACGAAGAAGCTCCCGCAGAAGACCGCGACACGCGTGAAAGGAATCTATCTCACGGCGGCGACAGCCGGCTCTTCTCGTATGACGGATATTCTGACCCACATGGATGAGACCGAACTCAATGCGGTTGTCATCGATATTCTCGGAGATACGGGCCACATCGAGTATGCGATGTCCTCACCACTGATCGATGAGATCGGCGCAGCAGAGGGCACGATTCAGGACCTGCCGGCACTGATGTCCACCCTCAAGGCGCATGGCATTTATACGATTGCCCGTATTGTAACCTTCCGAGATCCTTATCTCGCGACGGTGAAGCCGGAGTGGATGAATCATACGAAGGATGGGGCGGTCTTCGAGGACAGCTCCGGGATGGCGTGGGTGGATCCATACAACCGGGACGCCTGGGAGTATAAGGTGGAGGTAGCGGAACAGTGCGCCGATGCGGGCTTTGATGAGATTCAGTTCGACTATGTGCGTTTCTGTACGGAGCGTGGGATGAATGAGGTCGTCTATTCGGAGGAAGAGACGGCCGGCATGGACAAGACCGATATCATCACCGAGTTTGTCCGTTTTGCCTCGGACCGCCTTGCGGCGAAAAATGTATTTATGTCGACCGATGTCTTTGGTACCATCATTGGCTCCTATGTCGATACGGTTTCCGTCGGACAGGATTATTCGGCGATGGCAGGCGCCGTGGATTACATGTGCCCGATGATTTATCCATCCCATTATGGCAATGGAAACTTCGGCCTGGACGTGCCGGATCTCGAGCCTTATAAGGCAATCCTGGGTGCGTGCAATGCATCGAAAAAGGACCTCGCGCTGGAGCATACGGAGGGGGTGCATCAGGCCATTGTGCGACCATGGCTTCAGGGCTTTACAGCAAGCTGGCTGAAGAGCTTCCAGCATTATGGCAGAGAGCAGATTCGAGAGGAAATTCAGGCGGTCTATGATGCGGGCTATGATGAGTGGATTCTCTGGAATGCGTCCAATGAATACGACTGGACGGCCTTCCTGAGTAAGAAGGAGGCTGCCGAGGAGGATCAGGCGCTGGAAGCAAAACGTCAGATGGAACTGGCGGCGGCGCAGAGCGCGCGTCAGACGGCAGAGGAAAGCGAATCAGCGAGCCGTGCAGCGGCGCTCGAATCCATTGCCCAGTCCAGAGAGGCAGAGGAGGCCCAGGAAACAGCCGCCGCGTCCCAGGAAAATTAAGGGCGGTACTTGGACGGCACTTAAGTTTCTGTTATAATGAGCAGTTGTTGACATTCGTACGAAACTGAATGTACAAGGGGATATTCATTATGAAGTATAATTTTAAAAAGATTGAACCGAAGTGGCAGGCCAAATGGGAAGAAGCTCAGGCCTTCAAGGCGGTTGATTTCAGTGAAAAGCCGAAGTGGTATGGACTGGTTGAGTTCCCGTACCCGTCCGGAGCCGGCATGCACGTCGGTCATATCAAGGCCTATTCCTCCATCGAGGTACTGGCACGGAAGCGCAGAATGCAGGGCTACAATGTGCTCTTTCCGATGGGCTTCGATTCCTTCGGTCTTCCAGCCGAGAACTATGCGATTAAGACCAACACCCATCCACATATCATTACCGAGAAGAATATTCAGCACTTCAAGGATCAGATGGAGAAGGTGGGCTTCTCCTTTGACTGGAGTCGGGAAATCGCAACCTCTCATGCTGATTACTACAAGTGGACACAGTGGATCTTCGAGAAGCTTTATGAGCACAATCTCGTTTTCCGCGCAAAGACCCTCGTCAATTACTGCCCGCACTGCAAGGTCGTTCTCTCGAACGAGGATTCACAGGGTGGCAAGTGTGATATCTGCCACAGCGATGTCGTACAGCTTGCAAAGGATGTATGGTATCTTCGTATCACACAGTATGCAGATCGCCTGCTGAAGGGACTTGAGGACGTTGATTACCCGGAGTCCATCAAGCAGCAGCAGGTATCCTGGATCGGACGCAGCACGGGAGCGTTTGTAAACTTCGAGCTTGCGGATCCAGCTGGAAAGGCACTTCAGGATAAGCTGGAAATCTATACCACGCGTTGTGATACTCTCTATGGCGTCACCTTCATGGTGGTTGCGCCGGAGCATCCGACGCTCGACAAGTATAAGGATCAGATCACAAACTGGGATGCGGTGATGAATTACCGTGAGGAGGCAGCGAAGAAGACCGAGTTCCAGCGGACACAGCTTGTCAAGGATAAGACGGGTGTACGCATTGAGGGTCTTTCTGCCATCAACCCGATCACCGGAAAGCAGATTCCGATCTTCATTGCCGACTATGTTATGATGGGCTATGGCACCGGCGCGATCATGGCGGTACCGGCACACGATCAGCGCGACTACGACTTTGCAAAGAAGTTTGGCGTGGAGATCGTCGAGGTCATCAAGGGCGGCGACATTTCGAAGGAAGCCTATACCGGCGACGGCGAGATGATCAATTCCGGCTTCCTGGATGGCTATACCAACAAGAAGGATTCCATCAAGAAGATGCTGGAGGTTCTGACCGAGCGCGGCATCGGACATGAAGGCGTACAGTATAAGATGAAGGACTGGGCCTTCAACCGTCAGCGCTACTGGGGCGAGCCGATTCCGCTTATTCACTGCCCGAAGTGCGGTACCGTGCTGGTGCCGGAGAAGGAGCTTCCGCTGACCCTTCCAGATGTCGAGAATTTTGAGCCGGGTACGGATGGACAGTCACCACTCGCGAAGATTGACAGCTTTGTGAACTGCAGCTGCCCGAAGTGCGGTGGCCCTGCGAAGCGTGAAACGGATACCATGCCACAGTGGGCAGGCTCTTCCTGGTACTTCCTTCGCTTCTGCGATCCGAACAACGATCAGGCGTTTGCTGATCCTGCGAAGCTCAAGTACTGGATGCCGGTCGACCATTACAACGGTGGTATGGAGCACGTAACCCGTCACCTCCTGTACTCCCGTTTCTGGCATCAGTTCCTGTATGACATCAAGGAGGTTCCGACACCGGAGCCATACGCGAAGCGTACCTACCAGGGGCTCATTCTTGGACCGGATGGTGAGAAGATGTCGAAGTCGAAGGGCAATGTCATCGACCCGCTGAATATCGTGGATCTTTATGGCGCTGATACCCTTCGTACCTATGTCCTCTTCATGAGTGACTATACGGCTGCGGCTCCGTGGAGTGATGAGGGTGTCCGTGGTGTGAAGCGCTTCCTCGATCGTGTGGCAGGCCTTACGGATATTGCCACCCTCGAGAAGGAGAATCCGAGCCTTGAGTCGAAGCTTCATAAGACCATCAAGAAGGTTTCAGACGACATTGAGCGTATGAAGTTCAATACCGCCATTGCGGCACTGATGACGCTGATCAATGATTACACGAAGGCTGGTGCCATTACACGGGATGATCTCGTGACCTTCATCAAGCTTCTGCATCCGTTTGCACCACATCTCACGGAGGAAATCTATGAGAACATCGGTGGTGAGGGACTGCTGACACTGAGCGCATGGCCAGAGTACGATGAGGAGAAGACGAAGGACGCAGTGATCAACATGGGCGTTCAGATCAACGGCAAGGTACGTGGCAACATTGATATCCCGGCCGAGGCAACGCAGGAGGATGCGGTTGCTGCTGCAAAGGCCAATGAGCAGGTCAACAAGTACTTCGATGGAAAGAACATTGTGAAGGTGATTTTCGTTCCAGGAAAGATTCTTAATTTCGTTGTAAAATAAACGGATGGTGTGATATTTCGGCCGGTGGGCCCGCAGGGCGGGTCTGCCGGCTTTTTAACATGAATTCGAACGGTATTGTTTCTCTCGGGTGAGCGTGCGCCTGCAGCGTACATCCCGGCAGAGAGATGGACATCGGTGATGGTATGAGTGATCATAGAACATTTAATATTGAAGAGGAGCTGACCCGGCTTCCGGCACTGCCGGGTGTGTACATCATGCATGGCCCGCAGGATGAAATCATCTATGTCGGAAAGGCAAAGGTACTGAAAAACCGGGTCAAGCAGTACTTTCAGAAGTCCTATAAGAAATCTGCAAAAATCCAGCAGATGGTGCATCTTGTGGAGCGCTTCGAATACATCGTGGTCGATTCCGAGCTGGAAGCACTGATGCTTGAAAACAATCTCATTAAGGAGCATAAGCCTCGCTATAACACACTTCTCAAGGATGATAAAACCTACCCGTACATCAAGGTCACGAACGAGGCGTATCCACGTATTCTGAAGGTCCGAAAGCAGTACCAGGATCGGGCACGCTACTTCGGCCCCTATGCGTCAAACGAGCAGGTGAATGAGGTGATTGAGCTGATCCGGAAGACCTTTCGGATTCGGAACTGCAATAAGCTGTTCACCGAGGCAGCACCCCTTCCGAATAAATGCATGTACTATGACATTCATCAGTGTGACGGGCCCTGCATTGGAAGACAGACCCAGGCGGATTATCGACTGCAGGTGGATCGTGCAATCGATTTTCTGAATGGAAAGTATGAGGATATTGTGAAGGAACTGCATCGCCGCATGCAGAAGGCCTCGGATAATCTGGATTATGAGACGGCCCTTGAAATGCGGGATCTGATCCGGGCCATTGAGGCCATTCAGAATCGGCAGAAGATCGTGGCCTATGACACGGAGGATCGGGATATCATCGGGATGCGACGCTCCTTTGCGGACTGCATTGTACAGATCTTTTTCGTGCGCGATGGAAAGATCATCGGTCGGGACCATCAGTTCATTGACATTGATCCGGAGGAAACGGATGAAAGCATTCTGACGAACTTTATTGAGCAGTACTATCATGGAACACCGTTTGTGCCGCGTGAAATCTTCGTTCAGACAGAGCTTCAGGAAAAGGCGGTGCTGGAGCAGTGGCTGAGCCGTGAAAAGGGGAAGCGAGTGTATATCGTAACGCCACAGATCGGAAAGAAGGAGAAGCTGGTGGAGCTGGCCATTACGAACGCCGGCATCCTTATGAACCGTTACCGTCAGCAGTACCGGGAGCAGGATGTGAAGAACGCCCGTGCACTGAAGGAGCTGCAGGAACTGATCGGGTTGCCGAAGCTGCCGCTTCGGATTGAATCCTATGATATTTCGAATACGATGGGCGCACTCAATGTCGGCTCGATGGTGGTTTATCAGAATGGAAAGCCGAAGAATAACGATTATCGAAAGTTTCGTATCCAGTCAGTCCAGGGACCGGACGACGTGCATTCGATGCAGGAAATGCTGACGCGCCGTTTCGAGCATGGCCTTTCAGAAATGGAGGCCAATGCCCGTGCAGGTAAGGATGATGCGCTGGGCTCCTTCTCGAATTTCCCGGATCTGATCTGTATGGATGGTGGAAAGGGACAGGTGCATGTCTGCGAGGAGGTGCTGGCATCTTTAGGAATCACGAGCATTACGGTGGTCGGTATGGTGAAAGATGACCATCACCGAACGAGGGCACTTCTATATCGAGATGAGGAGCTGCCGATTCTGGAGAACAGTGAGGCATTTAAGCTCCTGACCCGTATACAGGATGAGGTGCATCGTTTCGCCATCAGCTATCACCGATCGCTCCGGGATCAAAAACAGATCCGATCACTGCTCGATGATATCAAGGGCATCGGAGAGGTGCGAAAGAAGGCACTGATGCGTCAGTTTGGAGACATTGACCACATCCGCGTGGCGGGTCTCGAGGACCTGCGTGCCTGCCCATCCATGGATGATTTTGCGGCACGGCAGGTCTATGATTTCTTTCATCGAAACCCGGAAACTGCAGTGGACAGCATCCATGTGGGCGCCGTGAAAGGCGGCGAGAAAAAACACTAGAAAACCTTCAGAATTCTGTAGAATATTCGTCATGTATTTCGAGCATTTGAGAATGTACAAAGATTTGAAATCCTGTTAAGATTATAAGCGTCGTCCTTCGGGCGGCGCTTTTTATGCTGAATTCAACTTGCTTTTGGGGAGTAAATATAGATTTATGAGAGACGAATTTGAATATTCAGAGAGAGTGCGAGGACAGTCGCGTGCACGTGGACGTGGGGCCTCTGGTCGAGCAGATGGAAGTCGGAGCAGTGGGACCTCGGGCGGCCGACATACCGCTGGAAGCGCCGCAGGCAGCCGCCGGAGCAGCAGTGCTTCGAGCACACGGCGAAGCACATCAACGGGCAGTGGAAGCTACTATAGTCGGAGCAGCCATGGGCGGAAGCCTCGACAGGATAGAACGAATATGAAGCTTGTTCTGGGCGCCGTTGTTGCCTTTCTGGTTGTGGGCGGCGGCCTTGTCTTTGCAGTGCGGAGTGGTCTCATCGGTGGTGCGAAGCCGACCGAAAGTGAGACTGTGCTGGAGACCAGTGTGGCCGCTTCGGAAGTTGATCCGACGACGATCCATGAGGATCTGTACCTGGATCTCCGTGCGATCGCCCCGGACGCGGCACTGTTAAATATGAATGGAATGAATCGGGAGACACTGAAGCAGGCCATTCAGCAGTCTTATACCTGGAAGCTTGTGGTTAAAAATGCAAATCCTTCCATCGACAGCTTCAAAATGCCGGATCTTTCCATCTATGATGTGGAGGAGGAGGCAACAGCCGTCGTTTCTGAAGATGGAGAGGAGAATGACAATGATGGCTCCGTGCAGCAGGTGGAGGTAGATAATCCGTATGCCGGCGTGACGATTCGTCCGGATGCAGAGAGCTTTACGGTTCCGGATCTCATCGCTGCCGAGGCAGATACGCTGGTAGATCAGATCTTTACGGATTATGCATCGAAGCTTTCTGCAGCATCTGTAGACGCATCAGAAAGTGAAGAAACAACGGCTGCCGAGGAAAAGGAGACGACAGAAGAGAGCACAAGCACGGCAGGGGCGACGGCTGCATATACGCTGACCCTCCCGGATCTGAGCTCAACGATTTCAGATTACATGCAGCAGCTTGCCATCGTATGGAAGATGAGTCCGAAAAATGGTGACATTACAGGCTATGATTCTGAAAGTGGTGAGTTCGTATTTGGCGGTTCGGTCGCAGGCTATGCAGTAAATGCAGATGCCACGGCACAGAAGGTCATGGCGGCGATCGAGCAGCACAACTATGATACGACAATTGAATGTGAAGGCGAAAAGGTTTCAGCCTCTGATTCGTCCATGAAGAGCAAGTACGGAACGATTGGCAGCTTCACCACGAAAACTACGGGCAATGCGGTGCGTAATAAGAACATCAAGCTTGCGGCAGCAGCACTCAATGGTACCGTGCTTCAGCCGGGTGAGGAGTTCTCCTTCAATAAAACGGTGGGACAGCGTACCGAAGCGAAGGGCTATGGTGGCGCGCCGGCCTACAACAGCGGCGAGGTTGTGACCGAGGTCGGTGGCGGTGTATGCCAGGTTTCGTCTACCCTCTATAATGCTGTGTTCCGCTCAGGCCTTACGACGACCTACCGCCGCTCCCATACCTTTGCACCGAGCTATGTGACACCAGGCACCGATGCCACCGTTTCCTGGCCGGGTCCGGATTATCAGTTTATCAATGACTCCAAGCATGCGATTGGCATCCGCGCATGGTATGAGGACCAGACCGTCACCGTACAGATCTATGGTGTACGTGTGCTTCCAGAGGGCGTCTCATGGGAGCTGACGGCGGAAAAGACAGCGGATCTGCCGGTACCGGCACCAAAGATCATTACACCGGATCAGGGTACACCGAGTGCAGGTACGGCAGGCTCAGAATGGCAGGCCTATAAGATCATTCATAAGGCGGATGGTACGACCGAAAAGGTGAAGGACCATACCGCGCATTACAGTGGACATGCGCCGAAGCAGTATGCGGAGAATGTCGCTGAGACCTCGGTGGCTGAGAGCTCTACAGAAGCAACAACGACGAGCAGTGAGAGCACCAGCAGTGCAGCGGAGACCAGCACACATGAAAGTGGCCCGGGCACTGGAACGAGCGGAGAAACGAAGGCGTCACCAGCACCGGAGACGTCCCCTTCTGAAAGCGTGAAGACGCCGGAAACGAAGGCGACAGAGCATGAGGTCATTGAAGCACCGGGGCAGGCGGTGTCGCCGGCACCTGGAGAGGATGATATTATTCAGGAAGGCCCATAAAAACCCGGGCGAGTCAGGAGAGCTGCTCCCGAAAAGCAGGCCCAGAAAGGGCATCTGCTGCCATACAGAAACAAAAAAGCGATGACCAGACGTCCTTTGTGGGGCTCTGATCATCGCTTTTTATCTTCTCTGTGCAAAACATACTATAGTAAACAACTAGGATATCGAATTCTTGTGCATTTGTTTGTATTTTATTCTGTACCGGGGCGTTTTTGTTTTGCTTTTTATGTGGGAAATGTTATAATCCTTTACGAGTATGATATCCCACGACGAGTGGGTACATATAACAACCGCATTCATGTGGTAGTTCATTTTTTCAGGAGGAATTCTTATGGCAAGAAAAATGAAAACCATGGATGGTAACCAGGCTGCTGCACATGCTTCCTATGCATTTACAGAAGTTGCGGCTATCTATCCTATTACTCCTTCATCTGTCATGCCTGAGCATGTAGATGAGTGGGCCACTGAAGGCAGAAAGAACCTTCTCGGTCAGACCGTACAGGTAACCGAGATGCAGTCCGAGGCAGGTGCTGCTGGTGCAGTACACGGCTCTCTTGCTGCAGGTGCTCTTACAACCACCTTCACTGCTTCTCAGGGTCTTCTGCTGATGATCCCGGACATTTACAAGGTAGCTGGTGAGCAGCTCCCAGGTGTATTTGATGTATCAGCTCGTGCTGTTGCTTCTCATGCACTGAACATCTTCGGTGATCACTCCGATGTTATGGCCTGCCGTCAGACCGGTGCGGCTATGCTCTGCGAGTCATCCGTACAGGAAGTTATGGATCTTACCCCAGTTGCACATCTTTCTGCACTGAAGGGCCACGTTCCATTCATCAACTTCTTTGATGGTTTCCGTACTTCTCACGAGATTCAGAAGATCGAGGAGTGGGATTACGAAGATCTCAGAGATATGGTGGACTGGGAATATGTTGACGAGTTCAGAGCACACGCTCTTAACCCGAATCACCCAGTAGAGAGAGGCTCTGCTCAGAACCCGGATATCTTCTTCCAGGCTCGTGAGGCATGCAACCCTTACTATGATGCACTTCCTGCAATCGTTCAGGAGTACATGGATAAGGTCAATGCAAAGATCGGTACAGATTACAAGCTCTTCAACTACTATGGTGCCGCAGATGCTGAGCACGTCATCGTAGCCATGGGTTCTGTAAATGATACCATCGAGGAGACCATCGATTACCTTGCAAAGCAGGGTGAGAAGGTCGGCGTTGTTAAGGTAAGACTTTACAGACCGTTCAGCAAGGACGCTTTCGTGAAGGCACTTCCTGCAACCACAAAGGTTATTTCTGTTCTTGACAGAACGAAGGAGCCAGGTTCCATCGGTGAGCCGCTGTACCTGGATGTTGTTGCTGCTCTTCAGGGCACACAGTTTGCAAACTGCACGATTCTTTCCGGACGTTATGGCCTTGGTTCGAAGGATACAACACCGGCTCAGATCGTTGCTGTATATCAGAACGTAGATAAGAAGAGATTCACCATCGGTATTGACGATGATGTAACACATCTTTCTCTTAAGATTGGCCCGGCACTTGTAACCACTCCAGAGGGAACCGTAAACTGTAAGTTCTGGGGTCTTGGTGCAGATGGTACGGTAGGTGCCAATAAGAACTCCATCAAGATCATTGGTGATAATACCGACATGTACGCACAGGCTTACTTCGATTATGATTCCAAGAAGTCTGGCGGTGTTACGATGTCTCACCTGAGATTTGGTAAGAAGCCGATCAAGTCGACTTACCTGATTCACAGAGCAAACTTCGTTGCCTGCCATAACCCGGCTTACATGACCAAGTTCAACATGGTTCAGGAGCTCGTTGATGGTGGTACCTTCCTCCTTAACTGTGTATGGAACAAGGATGAGATCGCAGAGCACATCCCTGGCCAGGTAAAGAAGTACATGTACGATCACAAGATCAACTTCTACATCATCAATGGTGTAAAGATTGGTATTGAGACTGGCATGGGTCCTACAAGAATCAACACCATCCTTCAGTCTGCATTCTTCACACTGACCGGTATCATCCCGAAGGAAGAAGCTAACAAGCTGATGAAGGATGCTGCACAGAAGACCTACGGCCGTAAGGGTGAGGATGTTGTTAAGAAGAACTGGGCAGCTATTGACGCTGGTGCCAATGCATTCGAGAAGATCGAGATTCCTGCAGACTGGGCAAATGCACAGGATGAGGGCCTTGAGTTCAAGGATAAGACCGAGGGAACCAAGGAAGTTCTTGACTTCGTAAACAACATTCAGAATAAGGTTTCTGCTCAGGAGGGTAACTCACTTCCTGTATCTGCATTCAAGGATTATGTAGATGGTTCTACACCTTCCGGAACGGCTGCATACGAGAAGAGAGGTATCGCTGTCAATGTTCCACAGTGGAACCCTGACAACTGTATCCAGTGTAATTTCTGCTCTTATGTCTGCCCACACGGCGCAATCCGTCCATTTGCATTTACTGCAGATGAGGCTGCCAAGGCTCCAGAGGGAATGCTTACAAAGCCGATGACCGGTATGCCAGATTACAAGTTCGGCATTCAGGTATCTGTACTTGACTGTACAGGCTGTGGCTCCTGCGCAAACGTATGTCCTGGCATGAAGGGCGAGAAGGCACTTGAGATGAAGCCGATCGCTGAGGAGCTTGACAGACAGAAGTTCTTTGATTACGCAGTAAAGCTTCCTGAGAAGGATGACGTTGTTGCGAAGTTCAAGGAGACGACTGTGAAGGGCTCACAGTTCAAGAAGCCGTTACTCGAGTACTCAGGCGCATGCCCAGGCTGTGGTGAGACACCGTACGCGAAGCTGATCACACAGCTCTTTGGTGACAGAATGTACATCGCAAATGCAACCGGATGCTCCTCTATCTGGGGTAACTCTTCACCTTCTACACCGTACACTGTAAATGCGAAGGGTCAGGGCCCGGCATGGGACAACTCCCTCTTCGAGGATAACGCAGAGTTCGGTTATGGTATGTTACTTGCTCAGAATGCAATTCGTGACAGACTGAAGAAGGAAGTCGAGGAGCTTGCTGAGAAGGATGCATCTGTAAAGGATGTTGCTCAGGAGTGGCTGGATACCTTCAGCGTTGGTGCGACAAATGGTGCAGCTACCGATAAGCTTGTTGCAGCACTTGCAGACAAGACCGATGAGCTTTCAAAGGATCTTGTAAAGAATAAGGACTTCCTCGCAAAGAAGAGCCAGTGGATCTTCGGTGGCGATGGCTGGGCTTATGATATCGGCTTCGGCGGCCTTGATCATGTTCTGGCTTCTGGCAAGGACATCAACGTTATGGTCTTCGATACCGAGGTTTACTCCAACACAGGTGGACAGTCTTCGAAGTCAACACCGACCGGTGCAGTTGCACAGTTCGCTGCAGGTGGTAAGGATACCGGCAAGAAGGATCTTCCTGGCATTGCAATGTCCTATGGCTATGTTTATGTAGCACATATCAACATGGGCGGCGACATGCAGCAGACCGTAAAGGCAATTGCAGAGGCTGAGGCATATCCAGGACCATCACTGATCATTGCGTATGCACCATGTATCAACCACGGCATCAAGAAGGGTATGGCGAAGGCTATGACCGAGGAGAAGCTTGCACTCCAGACTGGTTACTGGAACAACTTCAGATTCAACCCGCTTGGTGGCGACAAGAAGTTCACGCTTGATTCCAAGGAGCCGGATTTCACTGGCTACCAGGATTTCCTGAAGGGCGAGGTACGTTACCTGTCTCTCGGCCTTAAGAACCCGGAGAGAGCGAAGGCTCTTGATGAGAAGAACCAGGCAGAGTCTCAGGCTAGATATGAGCATCTGAAGAAGCTCATTGACCTGTACAACAACTGATCTGTTTGAGCATTATTTATAAGAAGAGAGTCGGCGGCTGCCGGCTCTCTTTTTTGTGTATGGATGCACGTCTTGCTGTTTTGGTCTTCTCATGTTAATATATTTCAGTTAAGTATGTAGGTTGCACGTAGAGCTGGGCTCTACGAATGAAGGTAAAAATATGAGAAAAGTAATGGTGGCGGTGGTTGGCCGCCCGAATGTAGGAAAGTCTACATTGTTCAACCTGATTGCCGGAAAGCAGATTTCGATCGTGAAGGATACACCGGGTGTCACACGTGATCGAATCTATGCGGATGCCGAGTGGCTGAATAACCGGTTTACACTGATTGATACCGGTGGCATCGAGCCGGATTCGCAGGACATCATTCTGTCTCAGATGCGGGCACAGGCACAGCTTGCCATCGATACCGCGGATGTGATCATTTTTGTGGTGGATGTTCGAACCGGTCTTGTAGATGCAGACTATGAAGTGGCCAATATGCTTCGGAAGTCCGGGAAGCCGGTCGTCCTCTGCGTAAATAAGGTGGACAGCTTCCAGAAGTTTGGAAATGATATTTATGAGTTCTACAATCTGGGACTGGGCGATCCATTTGGCGTATCCTCTGTGAACCAGCTGGGTGTAGGTGATATGCTGGATGAGGTCATCAAGCATTTTCCTGTGGAGGCAGAAGAAGAGGATGAGGATGATTCCATTAAGGTGGCGCTGATTGGAAAGCCAAATGTTGGAAAGAGCTCGGTCATCAATAAGCTTCTGGGACAGAATCGTGTGATCGTATCGAACATTGCCGGTACGACACGGGATGCCATTGACACAAAGATCGTGCATAATGGGAAGGAATATACCTTTATTGATACGGCAGGCCTGCGCCGAAAGGGAAAGATTGATGATGATATTGAACGCTATTCCGTCATTCGTACGGTAGCAGCCGTAGATCGTGCGGATATCTGCCTGGTGCTCATCGATGCCACACAGGGCATTACAGAGGGTGATGCGCGGATCGCCGGCATTGCCCATGAATCCGGAAAGGGCGTGATCATCTGCGTAAATAAGTGGGATGCCGTGCCGGATAAGAATGACAAGACGATGAAGGAATTCCAGAACAAGCTGATGGAAAAATTCGCCTACATGCCGTATGCACAGTATCTTTTTATCTCTGCCGAAACAGGACAGCGCCTGAATAAGATCTTTGAAATGGTCGATCAGGTGCGGGAGAGTCAGACACTTCGCATCCGTACGGGCGTTCTGAATGACATTATGACGAGAGCGACGGCGATGAAGCAGCCGCCGAGTGATAAGGGCAAGCGTCTGAAGCTCTTCTATATGACACAGACGGCGGTAGAGCCACCAACCTTTGTGATTTTTGTTAATGATCAGCAGCTCATGCATTTCTCGTATACGAGATACATTGAGAATCAGATCCGAGAGGCCTTCGGCTTCCCTGGAACGCCGCTCAAGTTCCTGATTCGCGAACGGCAGGCAGGAGAGGATGAGTGATGAGTGTACAGCATATGATTCTTTGCCTCCTGGCAGGCTATCTTTTTGGAAATATTCCGAATGGCTATCTGTATGCAAAATCCCAGGGGGTTGATATTTATAAGCAGGGCTCTGGAAACCCGGGGTCGACCAACATTGGACGAACGCTGGGAAAGCGGGCTGGTGCCACTGTACTGCTTCTCGACATTGCAAAGTGCATTGTTCCGATTCTGATGATGCATATGATCCTGAAGCCACTTGGTGAGGATGAGGCTACCCTGATTACGGTATTTACGGGCTTTGGGGCCATCCTCGGCCATGATTTTCCGTTTCTTCCGATGTGTCATGGAGGAAAGGGCATTGCCTGTACGGGAGCACTGATCATTGCCTTTGACTGGCGCATGGCGATTCTTCTTCTGCTGCTGTTCATTGTGATTGCAAAGACGACAGGCTATGTGAGCGTCGGTTCCATCTGCGGGATTTCCATGCTCTTTGTACTGACGGCTGTATTTGGATACCTTGGATTGCTTCCAATGTCCATGCAGATTTATCCGATTGTGCTGACGGTATTTTTTCTGATTGCGGTCCTGGGTGTATGGCAGCATCGTTCAAACCTGAAGCGGCTTCAGAATGGTACGGAGTCGAAATTTCATTTTAAAAAGTGAAAAGGAGTCTTTATGAAAGCATCCATCATTGGGGCAGGTACCTGGGGAACGGCCCTCGGCATTCTGCTTGCGCATAATGGCCATGAGGTGACCATCTGGTCGAAGTTTTCTGCAGAAGTTGAGGCCTTTCAGGCGACGCATCGACATAAGAATCTGCCGGGCGCGGTGATCCCGGACACGGTGGAATTTACGGCTGATCTGGAGTCTGCACTGCAGGAAAAAGAGCTCGTCGTGCTGGCGGTGCCATCGATTTTTGTACGTGGAACCGCACAGGAGATGAGCCCTTATGTAAAGGCTGGGCAGATCATTGTTTCTGTAGCAAAGGGCGTAGAGGAGAGTACACTCGATACAATGTCCGATATCATTGAGGAGAAAATACCACAGGCAGATGTCGCTGTTCTTTCGGGGCCAAGCCATGCAGAGGAGGTTTCACGCTTCATTCCGACCACCATCGTGGCGGGAGCACATACCGAAAAAACAGCACGCTTTGTGCAGAATGCCTTTATGTGTGACTGCTTCCGCGTATATATCAACCCGGACATCAAGGGCATCGAAATCGGTGGAGCCACGAAGAATGTCATCGCACTTGCGGCGGGCATGGCCGATGGTCTCGGCTATGGCGATAATACGAAGGCGGCACTGATTACACGTGGTATTGCTGAAATTGAACGCCTGGGAACGAAGATGGGCTGCCGCATCGAAACCTTCCATGGATTAAGTGGCATTGGTGATCTTATCGTTACCTGTGCCTCCGTGCATAGTCGGAATCGTCATGCTGGCGTTCTGATGGGACAGGGAAAAGGCTATGAAGAGGCCATGGCAGAGGTTGGTCAGACCGTCGAGGGCGTCTATGCCGCGAAGGCTGCACGTGCACTGGCAGAGAAATACGAGGTAGCCATGCCGATCGTGGAGAGCATCAATCAGATTCTGTTTGAAGGAAAGCCTGCACGACAGGCGGTGAAGGAACTGATGCTCCGTGATCGAACGATTGAAAATGTAAATGTTCCCTTTGATGCATAAGAAGCAGCGAAAAGAACATAAATGTTCACCTGATTCATAATAGCTATTACATAAGGTTATGTAATGCAAAATATCCCTGCATTTATGTTATAAAAGAGGTTGACTTCCATAACTTCCAAAATTATAATGATGAAAAGTTTTCAAAAGACTTTAGTTTACGAAAACTGAGAGGAGAAAAATTATGAAAAAGGTATTAAGTGCAGTACTTGCAGCAAGCATGGTTGCTTCCTTAGCAGCCTGCGGTTCTTCATCTACACCAGAGGCTACAACAGCTGCAGCTGGTGATACAACAACCGCTGCAGCCGGCGAAACCACGGCAGCAGCTGGAGATTCTTCCGCAGCTTCTTCCGATCTCACATGGAAGATCGGCGGACAGGGACCTCTGACCGGTGGTGCAGCCATCTATGGTAAGGCTGTCATCAATGGTGCACAGGTTGCCATCGATGAGATCAATGCAAACGGTGGTATCAATGGCTATCAGGTAGAGTATAAGACGGCAGATGATGAGCACGATCAGGAAAAGGCCATCAATGCTTACAACTCTCTGAAGGACTGGGGCATGCAGATGCTGATCGGACCGACCACTTCCGCACCGACCATCGCCGTTGCTTCTGAGGCAGAGAATGATAACATGTTCCTTCTGACCCCATCAGGCTCCGCGGTTGATTGTACAACAGCACCAAATGCATACCGTGTATGCTTCTCTGATCCTGCACAGGGCACGAAGTCCGCAGAGTACATCGGCACCCACAAGCTGGCAACCAAGATCGGTATCATCTATGATTCTTCAGATGTTTATTCATCGGGTATTCATGATGCCTTCGTTGCCGAGGCTGGCAATCAGGGTCTTGAGGTTGTAGCAGACGAGCAGTTCACGGCAGATTCCAAGACGGATTTCTCTACACAGCTTCAGAAGATGCAGAGTGCAGGCGCAGAGCTTGTATTCCTTCCATTCTATTACACAGAGGCTGCGCTGGTTCTTACTCAGGCAAACACCATGGGCTACAAGCCAACCTTCTTCGGCTGTGATGGTATGGATGGTATCCTGGATGTCGAGAACTTTGATACCTCTCTTGCAGAAGGTCTGATGCTTCTGACTCCGTTCGCTGCAGATGCCAAGGACGAGAAGACACAGAACTTCGTCAAGGCTTATAAGGATGCATTCGGTGATACACCGATTCAGTTCGCTGCAGATGCCTATGATGCAGCTTACATCATCAAGGCTGCTGCCGAGGCTGGTAACCTTACACCAGATATGTCTGTATCCGATATCGGAACTGGCATGGAGGAGCAGATGAAGACTCTTACCTATGATGGCCTTACAGGTTCTGGCATGACCTGGAACGAGCAGGGCGATGTCGATAAGGAGCCGAAGGCAGTCATTGTTAAGGATGGCACTTATACTGCAGCAGACTAATCACAAACGTTGTTTGAATTAGCTTTACATCCGTGATAAATAAAAGCATAAAGGGTTGCTTGACACAAGCAACCCTTATTATAATTAATTTAGTTACATCTGCAGGTTTTAAAGACAAGCGGAATAGAAGAGGTGTTTAGAGATGATGAGTTTCATTTCCTACTTGCTGAGCGGTGTGAGTTTAGGCTCGATTTATGCAATCATCGCCCTGGGCTACACAATGGTATATGGAATTGCAAAAATGCTCAACTTCGCCCATGGTGATATCCTCATGGTCGGCGGTTATGCAGCATTTATTGCATTGAATCAGTTAGGTCTGCCGATTTTTGTATCGACCCTCCTGTCAATGGTCGTGTGCACCGTGCTAGGTGTCGTAATCGAAAAGGTAGCCTACAAGCCACTGCGTCAGGCAAACTCTCTGAATGTCCTTATTACGGCGATTGGTGTATCGTACCTTCTTCAGAATGTTGCACTTCTGCTGTTTGGTGCGAATCCAAAGAGCTTTACCTCCTTTGTTCCGATTCAGCCTTTAAAGCTCGCAGGTGGTGCACTTACCATTTCGGGCGAGACGATCGTAACCATTCTCTGCTGTCTGATCATCGTGGGAGGACTGGTAACTTTCATTAACAAGACGAAGGCCGGTCAGGCGATGCTTGCAGTATCCGAGGATAAGGGCGCGGCGACGCTCATGGGCGTGGATGTGAATAAGACCATTTCCATGACCTTCGCCATCGGTTCGGCACTGGCAGCCATCGGTGGTATTCTCATGTGCTCCGCCTATCCGACACTGACCCCGACCACGGGTGCCATGCCAGGTATCAAGGCCTTCGTTGCAGCCGTACTTGGCGGTATTGGCTCGATCCCAGGCGCGTTTATCGGTGGCATCATCCTTGGCGTACTGGAGAACCTCTCGAAGGCGTATATCTCATCCAAGCTGAGTGATGCTATCGTATTTTCAGTGCTGATCATCGTTCTTCTCGTAAAGCCGACCGGTATCCTGGGCAAGAAGATCATGGAGAAAGTGTGATACGATATGAAGACGAAAATTACAGCAAAATCAAAAACCTTACGAAGCAATCTGATTACCTATGGCATGGTGATTCTTGCCTATGTTATCGTGGAAATCTTCCTGAGCGGCGGACATGTGAGCTCTCTGATTAAGGGACTTCTGGTACCGCTTACGATTTACAGCATTATGGCGGTCAGCCTGAACCTGGTGGTTGGTATTTCGGGAGAGCTTTCGCTCGGTCATGCGGGCTTCATGTGCGTTGGTGCCTTTGCATCTGCGACCTGGACCATGCTGATGAAATCGAGTCCGATGCCACCGATGCTTCGCTTTATCATTGCCATTCTGATCGGTGCCGCTGCTGCAGCACTGTTTGGCTTCCTGATTGGTATTCCGGTTCTCCGTCTGAAGGGCGACTACCTCGCCATCGTGACCCTGGCCTTCGGTGAGATCATCAAGAATATCATCAATGCACTCTACTTCGGTGTAGATGATCATGGTCCACATTTCTCACTCAAGGATTCTCTTTCCCTCGGTATGGACGGAGGTACGGTGATCATCAAGGGAGCACAGGGCATCACGGGAACACCGAAGCAGGCGACCTTTACAATCGGTGTGATTCTGCTTCTGATTGCACTCTTCGTCGTACTGAACCTGATTAATTCCAGAACCGGACGTGCGATTATGGCCATCCGTGATAACCGGATCGCTGCTGAATCGATCGGCCTCAATGTTACACGTTACAAGCTGCTTGCATTTACGATTTCTGCAGCCATTGCCGGTGCAGCCGGTGTGCTGTATGCGCATAACCTCAGCTCTCTGCAGGCACTGCCGAAGAACTTCGGTTATAACCAGTCCATCATGATCCTCGTATTCGTCGTCATGGGTGGTATCGGAAATATTCGTGGTTCTGTGATTGCCGCTGTGATCCTGACGCTGCTTCCAGAGGTCCTTAGAAGTCTCAACGACTATCGTATGCTGATGTATGCGATCGTACTGATTCTGATGATGCTGTTCACATCAGCACCATCCCTGATTTCTCTTCGCCAGCAGATCATGTACCGTTTTAAAAAGAAGAACGCAGATGATGAAGGAAAGGAGACGACGTAATCATGGCAATGTTAGACATTGAAGCACTGGGCATCTCCTTCGGCGGACTGAAGGCGGTAGATAATTTTCATATTCAGATTGAAAAAAATGAGCTGTATGGTCTGATCGGACCGAATGGTGCAGGAAAGACCACGGTATTTAACCTTTTGACAGGCGTATATAAGCCGACCGCAGGACAGATCCTTCTGGATGGCGACAATATTACGGGCTTAAGCTGTGAGGAAATCAATAAGAAGGGCATTGCACGTACCTTCCAGAATATTCGACTTTTCCACAATATGTCTGTACTCGATAATGTAAAGGCCGGACTTCATAATCACTATATCTATTCGACGCTGGATGGGATTCTGAGAACACCGAAGTACCATAAGCTGGAAAAGGAAATGGATGCGAAGGCGCTCGATATTCTGAAGGTGTTTGATCTTCAGGATTTCGCAGATTACAAGGCATCCAACCTTCCATATGGTCAGCAGCGTAAGCTGGAAATTGCACGTGCACTTGCGACAGAGCCGAAGCTGCTGCTTCTTGATGAGCCGGCGGCCGGCATGAACCCGAGCGAGACGGAAGAGCTGATGCGGACCATTCGACTCGTTCGCGACGAATTTGATATGACGATCCTTCTGATTGAGCATGATATGAAGCTGGTATCTGGAATCTGTGACCGTCTGACCGTGCTGAATTTCGGTCAGGTACTGAAGCAGGGCCAGACCGCGGATGTTCTGCATGATCCGGAAGTCATCAAGGCTTATCTCGGAGACTAAGGAGGAGAAGACATGAGTACGATTTTGGATGTACAGGATCTGAACGTTTATTACGGCGTGATCCATGCATTAAAGGGCATTTCCTTCCATGTTGATAAGGGAGAGATCGTTACACTGATTGGCGCGAATGGTGCAGGAAAGACCACGACTCTTCAGACCATTACCGGACTGATTCCGGCACGGTCAGGACATGTCTTTTATAACGGAAAGGAAATCACCCATACGCCTGGGCACAAGATGGTCAGTGAGGGTCTCGCACATGTTCCCGAGGGGCGACGCGTTTTTGCACAGCTCTCCGTGTACCAGAACCTGATGCTCGGAGCCTATACGCGGAAGGACAAGGATGGCATCGCTGCCACGCTGGCAACGGTCTATGAGCACTTCCCGAGACTGGAGGAAAGAAAGAACCAGGTGGCTGGAACGCTGTCGGGTGGTGAGCAGCAGATGCTGGCCATGGGACGTGCGCTGATGAGCAAGCCGGAAATGATTGTCATGGATGAGCCGTCCATGGGTCTTTCCCCGATTTATGTGAATGAGATCTTTAACATCATTGAGAAGATTCATGAATCCGGTGTAACGGTTCTTCTGGTAGAGCAGAATGCAAATAAGGCTCTGGCTATTGCGGACCGGGCCTATGTACTGGAAACCGGTAATATCACGATTGAAGGAAAGGCACAGGATCTGGCAAGTGATCCGAAGGTGAAGGCCGCCTATCTGTCAGAGTAAAGGCCGATATTCAAGGATAAAGGAAATAAAAGGCAGGCAACGAACGCACTTCGTGCCTGCCTTTTTTAGGATTCTGCACGCTATTCATCGAATGTGCTTTCTGCACGAGTAAAATGAACAGAGAGTGCAGATCTGTACATGGAAAAGAAATATTCCTTCTGCTATAATAAAAATAACAAAAAAACTTTTATTTCAGGAGGCACAATATGAAACTTCACTTTATCGGTGCAGATCATGAGGTAACGGGTTCTCTTCATTATGTCGATGCAGCGGGACTGAAGATTCTGGTCGACTGTGGAATGGAACAGGGACGAAATTACTATGAAAATGCGCCCCTGCCGGTGAAGTATTCAGAAATTGATTATATTTTACTGACCCATGCGCACATTGATCATGCCGGAATGATTCCGCTTGCCTATAAAAATGGATTCAACGGTACGGTGGTGACGACGAAGGCTACGCAGGCACTTTCCGAAATCATGCTGCGTGATTCCGCGCATATTCAGATGCAGGAGGTCGAGTGGAAAAACCGGAAGGCACGTCGTGCAGGAGAAGCGGAACAGACCCCGAGCTATGACCTGACGGATGTGGCAAATGTCCTCGAGCACTTCCATGGAGTAGACTACCATCAGATGGTAGAGCTGGGTGATGGCATTCGGGTACGCTTCGTGGATGCCGGACATCTCCTGGGCTCCGCCTCCATTGAGATGTGGATTACCGAAGAAGGCGTGACGAAGAAGCTGGTCTTTTCCGGAGATATCGGAAACTTTGGAAAACCGCTGATCCGGGATCCGGAATATATCAAGGATGCGGATTATATCCTTATGGAGTCGACCTATGGCGCCCGCTTCCATGATACCAGCATTGATCATCTGGAGGACCTTGTCGAGATCACGCAGCGGACACTCGATCGAGGAGGCAATGTAGTGATGCCGGCGTTTGCCGTGGGCCGAACACAGGAACTGCTTTACCTGTTCCGACAGATCAAGCAGGAGCATCGGATCGTCGGACATGATGACTTTCCGGTCTACGTCGACAGCCCGCTTGCCGTGGATGCGACCCATGTTTTTACGCAGAATCTTCAGGACTGCTACGATAATGAAACGAGAGCTCTTGTGGAGCGTGGCATGAACCCGATTTCCTTCCGCGGACTTCATCTCGCCATTACGCGTGAGGAGTCGAAGGCCATCAACTTCGATGAAACGCCGAAGGTGATCATTTCGGCCTCTGGCATGTGCGATGCCGGTCGAATCCGTCATCACATCAAGTACAACCTCTGGCGTCCGGAATCCACGATTGTTTTCGCTGGATATCAGGCAGAGGGAACACTGGGACGTGCACTGCTGGATGGGGCAGATTATGTGAAGCTGTTTGGCGAGGAAATCGCGGTGAAGGCGGAAATTGCCCAGATGGCGGATATGTCGAGTCATGCGGATCAGAAGGGACTCATGAACTGGATTCGCGCATACGAAAAGGCACCGGAACGCGTTTTTCTCGTGCATGGCAATGATGATGGCATGGAAGCGCTGTCGAAGCTCATCGAAGATGAACTGCATTATACGGTGAACTGCCCTTATTCCGGATCGGTCTTTGACCTGATGAAGAATGAGTGGGAGCGTATCGCAGAGCCAAAGAAGATTGAACGGCTGATACCTGGCGGAGTATCCGGTGAAGCGAAACGAAGAAAGTCCAGTGATGCAGCCTATGATGCACTGATGGCGGCGTACCAGAAGCTGGCTGCCGCCGTAAAGGCAAACTATGGCGGTGCCAACAAGGATCTCATACGCTTTACAAACCAGATTCTCAGCCTGTATGATAAGTGGATACGATAGGAAAGGATCGATGTTCAATCCACTATGAAAAAGTATATTTCGAAACGCATGCTCTATGGCATTGCAGGACTTGTGATCATTCTTGTACTGATGACTCTGGGACTTCGAATCTACCTTCGGCAGGCCCTCACGCAGCACGAGCTTCACCAGGTGACGGAAGCTGCTCCCTCTGAAACGAGGGAGCAGCTGATTCTTTCAGAAACTGCTGCCGTTCAGGAAGCAGAAACGGGTCGTGCACCGGTGGATCCGATCCAGCAGTTCGAGGCAGACTTTCTGGAGCTCGATGCACTGGAAGAGGAGATTCTGCAGGAGCAGGAGGGAAGTGCACTGAAGGAAGACTATACGACGATCGCCAGACTGTGGAATAAGGAGCTGGATGCACTTGGACAGACCATTACGAAGTCGATGAGTGAAAGTGAAAAGGAGGCGTACATTGCCGAAGCCAATGCCTTTCTGATTTCCCGAAATCATGAGTGTATGAAGGAGCTTGGGAAGGATAAGCTGAGTGTACTCGAAAACGTGGATTATCTTCGGCGCGAGATCACACTGACAGAGCAGCGATGCAGGGATCTTCTAAAGGACTATCGGCGCTACCTCCTTGAAAGTTCATAAGCGCTGTGCTATATTTTACGAGTTAATGTCTATGCTGCCCGTCATGGGCTTATATATGATGAAAGCAAGGAGAAAACAAGAATGCAGTACAGAGGCGTAAATGAGCTGCGTGAGCTGTTCCTGAGCTACTTCGAGGAGAAGGGATGCTTACGGATCAACAGTTTTTCACTGGTTCCGCATAATGACAATTCACTGCTCATTATCAATTCCGGAATGGCACCGATGAAGCCATGGTTTACAGGACAGGAGATTCCGCCGAGACGGAGAGTCACTACCTGCCAGAAGTGTATCCGTACCGGTGATCTGGAGAATGTTGGTAAGACAGCTCGCCACGGTACCTTCTTTGAGATGCTTGGTAACTTTTCCTTCGGTGATTATTTTAAGAAGGAAGCCATTCCATGGGCCTGGGAGTTTCTGACGGAGCGTGTGGGTCTGGACCCGGATCGTCTGTATCCGTCTGTTTATGTCGATGATCAGGAAGCGTATGATATCTGGAAGAATGTGATGCATATTCCGGAGGATCATATCTACAAGTTCGGCAAGGAAGACAACTTCTGGGAGCATGGTTCCGGCCCTTGTGGTCCTTGCACGGAAATTTACTATGATCGTGGCGAGAAGTATGGCACCGGCCCGGAGGATGTGATGGGCGGCGAAGGCGACCGTTATATGGAAGTCTGGAATGTCGTATTCTCTCAGTTCAACAATGACGGTAAGGGAAATTATACTGACCTTGTACAGAAGAACATCGATACCGGCATGGGTCTTGAGCGTCTCGCTGTGGCCGTACAGGACGTGGGATCGATCTTTGATGTCGATACACTGAAGGATCTTCGTGATCTGATCTGTGAAATGGCCGGTGGCGTCAAGTATGAGGTCGCGGGCAGCGAGGAAAGTGATGTGTCGGTGCGTATCGTCACAGATCATGCACGTGCGATGACCTTCATGATTTCCGACGGTATCATGCCATCCAACAATGGTCGTGGTTATGTACTTCGTCGTATCATTCGCCGTGCCGTTCGTCATGGCCGAAAGCTTGGCATCGGTGGATCCTTCCTTCCAACGCTGGCTACACGTGTTATTGAAACCTCGAAGGATGGTTACCCGGAGCTCGCCGAGAAGAAGGATTTCATTCTGAGTGTTGTAAAGGCAGAGGAAGAGAAGTTCGAAAAGACCTATGAGCAGGGCATGGCGATTCTGGAGGAAATGGAAGCAAAGCTTGCAGCCTCCGGTGCAAAGGAGCTTTCCGGTGAGGATGCCTTTAAGCTCTACGATACCTATGGTTTCCCACTGGATAACACGAAGGAGATCCTGGAAGAAAAGGGCTTCACCGTGGATGAGGCGGCCTTCCAGGCAGCGATGGACAGCCAGAAGAAGCAGGCAAGAAAGGATCGTCTCGCTTCGGGCAAGATGGCAGATTATAGCGGACACGCAGCAACGGTTTATGATGAGCTGGATCCGGCCATTTCCAGTCGCTTTGTGGGCTACGATCAGCTGACCGCAGATTCGAAGATTGTTGCCATGGTTTCCCTTGCAACGGCGGACACCGATAGCGAGGATGCCGTGGTGGAGGCACTGTCCGATGGGGAGCACGGTGCGATTATTACGGAAGAGACACCGTTCTATGGCACGATGGGTGGTCAGATCGGCGATATCGGCTGCATTCAGATCGGCTGCACAGAAGCACCGGACGCATTCTTTGAGGTTCAGTCCACGGAGCATGTGGGCGGTAACAAGATCGCACATATCGGTGTGGTTCGGAAGGGAATGCTGAAGCTTGGCGATACTGTAACGCTGAAGGTGGATGAAAAGAACCACCTGGCAACCTGTCGTAACCACAGTGCAACGCATCTTCTTCAGAAGGCCCTCCGCGAGGTACTCGGCACGCATGTGGAGCAGGCAGGCTCCTACCAGGATGCAGGCAGAACCCGTTTCGACTTTTCACACTTCCAGGCCATGACGAAGGAAGAGCTCGCAAAGGTCGAGGACATGGTCAATGAGAAAATCCAGGAGGGTCTGGAGGTACGGACGGATGTTATGAGCCTCGAGGAGGCAAAGAAGTCCGGCGCGATGGCACTCTTTGGAGAAAAATACGGTGCAGAGGTTCGTGTTGTCCGCATGGGCGACTTCTCAACCGAGCTCTGCGGTGGTACGCATGTAAAGAATACACTGCAGATCGGTCAGTTCAAGATTCTGTCCGAGACCGGTGTGGCTGCAGGCGTGCGTCGTATCGAAGCCCTGACCGGAGACAATGTACGGAAGTACTATGAGAATCTGGAGCATGAGATGAACGAGGCTGCAGAGCTTGTCAAGGCGACGCCGCAGACACTGAAGGAGCACATTCAGTCTCTGCAGAAGGAACTCAAGGAGCTTCGCAGCGAAAATGAAGCACTGAAGAGCAAGGAAGCCCAGAATGCCCTCGGCAATGTCATGGACAATGTTGTGACTGTCAAGGATGTAAAGTTCCTCGGCGCACACGTTTCCGGCGTGGATATGAATGAGCTTCGGAACCTCGGAGATGATTTAAAGACAAAGCTCGGTGAGGGTGTGATTCTTCTTATCTCAGAGAAGGATGGCAAGGTATCGATGGTGGCCATGGCCACGGATGGTGCCGTAAAGAAGGGTGCCCATGCCGGTAACCTGATCAAGCAGATCGCGCCAATCGTCGGAGGCGGCGGTGGCGGACGTCCAACCATGGCACAGGCTGGTGGTAAGGATGCCACGAAGATTGATGAGGCCATGGAAGCTGCGAAGGCTGCAGTGGAAGCACAGATCCGATAAGTGGCGGTGCAGCACAGAGACAGAAAAAATTACTTGACGAATCTGTTTTGTGTGTTATACTTAATACCAAGTTTGCACCCGAAGGGAGGTTTGGGTTTCAGCATGTCAAATGTTATCGTAAAAGAGAACGAGTCTCTGGATAGCGCACTGCGTAGATTTAAGAGAAACTGCGCCAAGGCCGGCATCCAGCAGGAGATTCGCAAGAGAGAGCATTACGAGAAGCCATCTGTAAGACGCAAGAAGAAGTCTGAAGCGGCTAGAAAGCGTAAGTTCAACTAATCTTAATAGATGATTCATGTAGCCCTGATTCAGCGATGAATTGGGGCTATCTTTTTTTTATATTTTATTCTATGATCCTTGAGAGTGTCCTGAAGCAGAGGAACGATCGAAGGTTCCGCAGCATGGACGGAGATAAATGACAGAACATTCAGAAGAGGACCGTCCATCCGACGGCGAGGAGGAAAGCATTGGCAACGGTAGAGACAATTTTTGACATCCCTATGGAGCATGAGCAGAATGTACTTGGGCTTCTCGACAGCAATTTGAAGAAAATCGAACGCAGCTTTCATGTTACCATCATTGACCGAAATGGCGTTCTGAAGATCATCGGGGAGGAGAGGGATACAGAAAAGGCAAGAACGGTACTGAAAAATCTCCTCGAGCTCAGCCAGCGTGGCAATACGCTTACGGAGCAGAACGTGGATTATGCCATCTCACTCAGCTTTTCAGAAAAGGCATCGAGCGGCGATATGGTGGAAATTGATAAGGATATTCTTGCACGCACGGCACTAGGAAAGCCGGTAAAGCCGAAGACCCTGGGGCAGAAGGACTACGTCGATGCGATCCGCGAGAATATGATTACCTTCGGTGTAGGACCGGCCGGTACCGGTAAGACCTATCTCGGCATGGCGATGGCGATCACGGCCTTCCGCGAGCAGGAGGTGCAGCGCATCATTCTCACACGTCCAGCCATCGAGGCGGGAGAGAAGCTCGGCTTCCTGCCAGGAGATCTTCAGTCCAAGGTGGATCCCTATATGCGTCCGGTCTACGACGCACTGTACAGCATCATGGGCGCAGAGCAGTACCAGACAAATTCCGAAAAGGGACTGATCGAAGTCGCACCGCTTGCGTATATGCGTGGCCGTACCCTGGACAATGCCTACATTATCCTCGATGAAGCGCAGAATACGACCCCGGCCCAGATGAAAATGTTCCTGACACGTATTGGATTCGGATCAAAGGTGATCATTACCGGAGACCTGACCCAGAAGGACCTGGAGGAAGGAAAGAAATCCGGACTGGAGGACGCCATGCGGGTTCTGAAGGGCGTCGAGGGCATTGCCTTCGTGGAGCTGACCAGTGCCGATGTGGTGCGACATCCGCTGGTGCAGCGGATCGTCAATGCCTACGAAAAGGATGAAGCGAAGCGGGCACGACGGGCGCAGACCATGCAGAGCCCACGGAGCTATGGCGAGCACCGAAATGAAAACCGCCATCGGGAGTGAGGATGGTCAGGAAGCGAAAATCAGAAAGCAGAAAAAGTGAACGCGTCTCCAGGAGAGATGTGGAAAGGAAGCTATGACGATCAATATCGATTTTGAAGCAGAGAAAAAACTGGATCTCGATTTCGACACCATCATTCGCGAGATCATTGCCGCTGCCATCGAGTATGAGCACTGCCCGTACGAGTGTGAGCTCAGCGTCATGATCACGGATGATGATGGCATTCATACACTGAATCGGGAGACACGCGGGATCGATCGCCCGACGGATGTACTTTCCTACCCGATGATTGACTGGGAAAAGCCGGCCGATTTTTCAGAGATTGATGAGAACAATGCAGACATCTTTAACCCGGACAGCGGGGAGCTGCTGCTCGGCGACATTGTCCTGAATCAGGATCGCATCGCCTCACAGGCAGCAGAATATGGGCATCCAGAGCGCCGGGAGCTCGCGTTTCTGGTGGCACACAGCATGCTCCATCTGTTTGGCTATGATCACATGGAGGACGGCGAACGCCTGGAAATGGAGCGGCGACAGAAAGAAATTCTGGAGGGAAGAGGGTATTTCAGATGAGTGAACGACAGAGGCGACGTCCGATGGGGCAGAGACAGATGAAACAGCAGACCATCCGTGTGCAGCGTACGCATAGTGACGAAGAGAAGAAAAACCGGCGGAATAACTTTATCGTGCAGGGCTCCCTTCTTGCGGTGGCCAGTATCATCGTACGTATTATCGGTATGGTCTACCGTGTTCCGCTGACGGCCATTATCGGCGATGAAGGAAACGGGTACTATACCAGTGCCTTCAGCATCTACACCCTGCTGCTCATTCTGAGCAGCTTTTCCATGCCGACGGCAGTCTCCAAGATCGTATCGGCAAATCTCGTAAATAAGCAGTATCGGAATACGGCACGTGTGCTTCGCGCCGCGTTTTTATATGCCACGGTTGCCGGCGCCGTGATGTGCGGTGCACTCTGGTTTGGTGCAGATTTCATTGCGGACGCATTTCTGAAGAAGCCGTTCTGCTCCTATGCCTTACGCGCACTCGCACCCACCGTGTGGCTGATGGCCTATCTCGGCATCCTGCGCGGCTACTTCCAGGGAAGCGGAAACATGGTGCCAACCGCTATTTCGCAGATCCTGGAGCAGATTATGAATGCGGTGATCTCCGTACTGGCTGCGAGCATCCTCTTTCATCGTGGTGAGACCGCGAATATTCTGTATCAGAGTGAAGAGTATGGCTATGCCTTCGGCGCAGCGGGCGGTGCCATCGGAACGGGAGCTGGTGCGCTGACGGCACTGCTGTTCTTCGTGATCCTGTTCCTTAGCCAGCTTCCTGGGATGCGTCGCGACATCCGGGATGACCAGAGTGAGGTGGAAAGCTATCAGACCATCGGCTTCCTCCTGCTGGGTACCATGCTCCCGATTCTGATTTCCTCGACCGTGTACAATATTTCATCCGTCATGGATGATGCTATCTTCGGTAATGTGATGTCTTATCTCGGACATGAGGATGAAATCGTGACGCAGTGGGGCGTATTCGGCGAGTATCATATCCTTTTCAATATTCCGGTTGCCCTGGCCAATGCGCTCTCATCGTCACTGATCCCGAGTCTGACACGCGCCGTCGCAGAGCACAACCGACGGGATACGGTCACCCGCGTGCGGCACAGCATCCGATTCACCATGCTGATTGCCATTCCATCCACGGTGGGACTCTGCGCGCTGGCAGACCCGATCTGCCGTATGCTCTTCCCAGGAAAGCATGTGGCAATGCTGATTCTGCTGACCCGTATCGGCGCCCTGGCAGTTGCCTTCTACAGCCTGAGTACCATCAGTAATGCCATTCTGCAGGGGCTCGGCCACCTGAATGTACCGCTGATCAATGCACTTATTTCCCTGGTGCTTCATGTGATCTGCCTGCTGCTTCTTCTCATGACCGGCATGGGCGTCTATGCCGTCGTACTGTCGAACATTCTGTTTGCCTTTATGATGTGCTTCCTGAATCAGCTGGCCATCCGGAAGCATGTGCGCTTCCGTCAGGGCGTAGCCAAAACCTATGTTATGCCGATCATCGCCAGTGTTGTCATGGGCATTGCAGCGTTCGCCGTTTCCACAGGGGTGCGCATGCTGCTGCCAGAGGCAGAAAAGTATTCCCGTATCGGCTCGGTACTGATGGTGGTACCGGCTGTGATTCTGGCCATTGTACTGTATTTCGGCATGCTGCTTGGCATGCATGCCTTTACCCGAGAGGATCTCGATCATATGCCGATGGGTGGACGCCTGAAGAGATTTGTAGACTGATATGAAGAACAATGAAATGAGAAAGCATACCGTTGCCGTCATCGGCGGGGGCGCCGCCGGGATGATGGCGGCGATTGAAGCTGCACGGCAGGGAGCCATCGTGACCATCCTGGAGAAAAATCCCCAGCCTGGAAAAAAGCTTGCCACCACCGGCAATGGACGATGCAACTATACAAACACCGATATGACAACGTGCATTGGCGGAAAGTTTCATGGAAGACATGCGGACTTTGCGGAGGCTGCGCTTCATGCGCTGCCACCGGAGGCAGTGATCCAATGGTTTCAGGAGATCGGTGTAGAGCCGCGCTTCCGAGGAAGCTATGTCTATCCGAATTCGGATCAGGCGAGTGCGGTCGTCGAGGCCCTGCAGGAGGAGCTTCGGCGTCTTTCTGTTAAGCTGCATACGGACGAAACGGTGAAAAGCATTGAATGGATCGAGTCCACACCGTATCCGTATTTTCTGGTCCACGGTACAGACACCGTTGTAAAAGCGGAACGTATTATTCTGGCCGCCGGATCGAAGGCAGCCCCGAAGACCGGCTCCAGCGGGGATGGCTATTTCCTTGCACGAAAGCTCGGACACAGCCTCATCCCGTATGTGCCGGCACTCTGTGGCATTCACTGTGCAGGGGATGCCTTTCCCCTGCTCGCAGGCATCCGCATTGAAGCCGGACTGCAGCTGGTGATCGATGGCCAGGCTGTAAGGGAGGAGCGAGGGGAGCTGCAGCTCACGGATTACGGCATTTCCGGGATCCCGGTCTTTCAGCTGTCACGCGATGTGGCCTATGCTCTCCGCGAGGAGAAAAAAGCGGCGGTTTATATCAATTTCCTTCCAGATCCGACCCATACAGAGAACACGGCGCATCGACCGGCGAGCACGACCGTGGGACGACCGGAGCGGAAGATCAACCGGACGGAGGGTGAGCTGATCGAAGACCCCAGGGAAGCGGTTATCCGCCTGTATAAGCTTCGGCAGCAGCGTCTTTCGGAGCGCAGAATGGATCATTTTTTCACCGGGCTTCTCCACCAGAAGCTGGGAAAGGTGCTGCTTCGGATGGCAAATGTTCCTGCAGAGCTTCCGGTTTCGGCGCTCAGTGAAAAGCAGCTTCGAAGTCTTGCGTCTCTCACGGCTCGCTTTAAGGCGGAATGCCTCGAAATGAATGGCTTTCAGCAGGCGCAGGTCGTCGCCGGTGGTGTGAACACGGAGGAGGTGGATCCAGAGACCATGGAATCGAAGCTCGTTCCAGGGCTTTATTTCGCTGGAGAGCTCCTCGACATTGACGGCATCTGCGGTGGCTACAATCTGCAGTGGGCCTGGGCCTCGGGGTATGTTGCGGGACGGCATGCCGCGATGTGATACCATTCGGATGGAGAGGTCAGGGCTCCGGAGGGGGCTGTCAGAAACACAGTACTACAAGTTCGGAAAAATCTAAGCCAGAGGAACCTGGAGGGAGCCATCTGAAACCACACGAAAGAACCGTTGAAAATCCAAAATCGGACCTTTTAGAGGCACTTGGAGTAATTTTTCCTTAGCACCCTCTGGCAACGGAGCGTTTTCATCAGGAAAACGCGACGATTGCAGAGGGCCTAGTGCCTCTTAAGGTCCGATTTCAGGGTTTTCCGGTTCTGGAGTACTGGTTTCAGACGGCTCCCTCCGGGGGACCTGGCTTGATTTTACACGAACTTTCCGTATGGTTTCTGACAGCCCCCTCCGGGACCCTGACCTTTTGCATCCCTTATTTCCAGACAGCCTGTCGGCGATCTGCTAAGATCGGGAAAAAGGTGGAATCCAGTGAGTTAAACTTGCGATGCAGTCCCTTTCATAGTAAAATGTTTATTAATTACAGTAAGAATGTTCGTGATTTTATAAAGAATAGCCGAAACATTTGTGCTCTAAAGGGGGAGTATCGCCTTGAATAAGATGCTGCATAAGATTCAGCTCACGATGATCATCATTTTCTCACTGGGAATTCTGATGGTGGCGATCATCGTAACGAGTCTCACGCTTTCCAATTCCAATGAAACGCTGCGACAGCAGGTCTCTGTGCTGGTATCTGCCAATTCGAAGCAGCTGGAGCTCAATATCGACAACTATATTCGGGAGGTTCAGCAGAAGGCGGCCCTCCTTTTTTCGGATGAAGCCTACTATCTGTATGACCCCACGGATACTTTGCTGGATGCCTATGACCAGCTTCAGCGAGAGAAGCAGATCAATGAAAAAATCGTCGATCTCGGTATCATGGAGAATTTCTCGGACTTCGGCATCGTCTACAGTAACGATAAGACGCTTGGCTGGATTTCACAGGTGACGAAGGCCATGTTCCCGGATGGGGGCATGTATAAGACCTTCGCTGAGAACATTCAGAATTCGCAGACCGCGGATGGCTGGTCCTTTGGGATGAATGGAAACTATGATCGGCTTTATTATACAAAGCGTCTCAATGAGCATGCACTCGTCATTGCCTCCATTTATAATCGAGAGCTGGAGAGCGTGTTTGAGCTTCCAAAGGCCCTCAATGATATGACGGTGCGCCTTGTGAATGAGGATGATGAGATCCTGTATTCCAGCCGTCAGGAAGAGGTTTCAGAAAAGCTTCCAGAGAACATTCATCAGCTGCTGGTGGGCGTGGAAAGCGGAAGCGCGATGAACCAGGAATACCTCGTGACAAAAAACAGCTGTCAGAACGACTGGTATGTCATCTGTACCATGTCGGTGGAAGCGATGATTCGTGTCAATACGATGGCCGCGCAGAAAACCATTTTCATTGTGGCCTGCCTTTGTGGCATCCTGATCGTGGGCGGTATTTTCCTTTATACGCTTGTGAATCGTTCGGTGAATGGCATGGTGACGGATCTGAATGATAAGGCAAGCCATGATCTTATGACGGGGCTTCTCAATAAAACCGCCTTCCAGACCTATGTGAGCAGTAAAATGTCCGTTGCAACGGAGCATCATCCAAGCAGCTTTATCATGCTCGACCTTGATAATTTCAAGAAGGTGAATGATCAGCTCGGTCACAGTGTGGGGGATGATGTCATCATCCGCATGGCAAAACTGCTCCAGAATGCCTACACGGAAAATGTATTCATTGGCCGCATGGGTGGTGATGAGTATGCGATCTTCCGAAATTATCCGGATCTTTCCTTTAAGGAAGCGAAGGAGGTTGCACGGGATGAAATGCAGCATCTGTACAATATGTTTGCAAGAGAGTTCGCAAAGGAACGGGAGCAGTGTCAGATTTCCGTCAGTGCGGGTATCTATATGATGGATGAGGGGCGCTATACTTTCGAAGAGAGCTATAAGCGTGCAGATCAGGCCCTGTATGAGGCGAAGCGTTCCGGAAAAGCACGTCCGTGCTATGTGATGTGAGGTGAGAGCATGAGAAAACTCGCATGGAAAAAAATAATGGCGTGCGTTCTGGGCTCTGCTGCGGCGATTAGCATGACAGGCTGCAGCATTTTCGACAGCTTCATGATCGAAAAAAATGGAGATCGGACGGTTTACCGGCAGGAAAATGATCAGACGATGATTTCCTTCTCCTGGTGGGGAAATGACCAGCGGCATCAGTATACATTGACGGGGCTTCAGCTATTTGAAGACAAAAATCCGGATATCCGTGTCAATCATACCTATGGTGTGTGGGATGGCTATGAGACCAGAAATCGTGTCTTTATGAAGAGCCATACCAATGCAGATGTGATGCAGATCAACTATTCCTGGCTGGATACTTATTCCCCGGATGGGACAGGCTATTATGATTTGAATTATCTGACACAGGAGCTGGATCTTCGCCGCTATTCGGAGTCGGATCTGGCGCTTGGAACCGTGAACGGGCATCTGAATGCGATTCCGATTGCCTATAATATGACGGTTTTTTTCTATAACAAGGATCTTTATGATCAGTATGGCCTGGCAATTCCGACCACCTGGGATGAGCTCTTTCAGGCAGCGGATCTTATGTCCAAGGATGGCATCTACCCGGTTGGCATGGTAAAGAAGCATCTCTTTTTAAGCATCGTCGCGCATTTCGAGCAGACAACCGGACATATGCTATATGCAGAGGATGGCAGCTACTGCGGGACCGTAGAGGACTGGAAGGAAATGCTTCAGTTTTATAAGGAACTGATGGATCGAAAGGTGGTTCCGTCGGTTGAAGACTATAACAGTGGCGATTTTGAAAGTGGAAGGACCGCAGGAACGAGCTGCTGGGCAAGTGACGCATCGCGCTACTGCGACAGTCTGGTATCGGCAGGAACGAATGTTGTTCTCGGCCAGAATCTTACGGAGTCCTCTGCACTTCGAAGTGGCTGGTATACGAAGCCGGCAACGCTCTATGCAATCAGTGCGACAACGCAGCATCCGAAGGAGGCGGCTCGACTCCTGAATTTCCTCATCAACGATGCGGATATGGCGAAGCTGCAGGGAACGGAGAAGGGCGTTCCGATTTCGGAACGGGCCCTCGATGCGCTGAAATCTGCACGTATGCTGAATTCACTGGAATATGCCGCCTCAGAGGAAATCAAGTCCATGCAGGATCAGAATGAGGTCATGATTCCGGCACTGGAGTCGTCTACGGTGATGGATCTCTTTAAGGATGCCGCAGATAAGTACTATTATGAACGGGGAAGTCTGGATACCTGTGCAGAGGAGATTCAGAATAAAATGCTGGAAGGCTGAATATGAACCATGGAACACCAGGTGCACATCGTTTCTCCGATGAGCACCTGGTGCTTTTTTGAATGGAATTTCGCATTTCCGCGGTTCTATGCTATGATGAAGCTGTTTTTTATACGTAAAGGAGAACACATGATTAAAATTCATCAGCTGAAGCTGCCGGTACAGGCCTCGGTGCAGGATTTGAAGCCGGCCTGTGCGAAGCTTTTAAAAATAAAGGAGCAGGAGATTGCTACACTCGAGGTACTGCGACGCTCCATTGATGCACGGAAGAAGCCGGAGCTTTTCTTCAGCTACACGCTGCTTCTGGAAACAACGCTTAGCAGGAAGGAAGAGGAGCGGCTGGTGAAGCACCTTCGGAACCGGGACATTGTTCTCGGAGAACGGAACGTATACTGCGCGCCGATGCTGCAGGAAACCATCGCGGGTGTGCCACGGCGCAGCTATTTTCAGGAGGAGGCGCATCGCCCGATCGTGGTCGGCTTCGGTCCGGCCGGGATGTTTGCAGCACTTCTTCTGGCCCGTGCAGGCATGCATCCGATTGTGTATGAGCGTGGTGCCTCCGTCGAGGAGCGCGTACAGGATGTGGAAGCCTTCTGGACCACTGGAAAGCTCGATCCGGATTCGAATCCGCAGTTTGGTGAAGGGGGTGCCGGGACCTTTTCAGACGGAAAGCTCAATACCCTTACAAAGGATCCAGATGGACGCAGCCGTTTTATTCTGAACCTTTTTGTGGGATATGGCGCGGATCCATCGATTCTCATCGATGCAAAGCCGCATGTCGGTACGGACCGACTTCTCGACGTGGTGCGTGGCATCCGTCAGGAGATTGAAGCACTGGGCGGCGAAATCCACTTTCATGCGAAATTCTGTTACGATCCGGAACGGGACCGAGAGCGGAATATCATTCTCGCGATCGGACATTCCGCACGGGATACCTATCAGGAGCTTTTTCGGGCAGGTCTTCACATGGAAGCGAAGGACTTTGCGATGGGCTTCCGCGTACAGCATCCGCAGGAAATGATCGATGCGGATCTCTATGGAGCCATCGATGCGGAGACGCGTCGAATACTCGGCCCAGGAGCCTATAAAATCACCCATACCAGCACGAAAAACGGTCGTGGGGTCTACAGCTTCTGCATGTGTCCGGGCGGTTATGTCGTGAACAGCTCGTCGGAACCGGGGCATCTTTGCGTGAACGGCATGAGCTATCATGCGCGGGATGGGAAAAACGCCAATGCAGCCATCATTGTGTCCATCCGGAAGTCGGATTATCACGGCGAGGAGCACCCGCTCGGCGGCATTGCCCTTCAGCAGGAGCTGGAAGCCCGTGCCTATCGGCTCCTCGATGGGAGGGTGCCGGTGCAGACCTATGGGGACTTTAAGAAAAATCGCGCGACGACAGCAGAAAGCGCGGGCTCAGTGGCCCCAGCCATCAAGGGCGCGTATGGCTACAGTCGCCTGAATGGTCTCTTCGAGTTTGATGCCACTTCACCCTATGCTTCACTGAACGATTTTAATGAAACCTTTATCGAAGGCATGGAGAGCTTCGAGCATAAGCTGCATGGCTTTTCTCGGGAGGATGCCCTGCTGTCCGGCATCGAGGCGCGTACCTCGAGTCCGGTGCGAATCCCACGAGATGCAGGCTTCTGCTCGAATCTGCCGGGGCTCTATCCGTGTGGAGAGGGCGCCGGCTATGCGGGTGGCATCATGAGTGCAGCGATGGATGGTATGAAAGCCGCAGAAGCACTTGTCAAGAAATATAATTCATTATAAAATTTACTATTATTTATCGGACGCTTCGCAGGAGACAATATGGAAAAGACAAATGAGGAAATGCGTAAAAGCCTGAAGGAGAAGAAGCGCATCGTCATTAAGGTGGGCTCAGCCAGCATTACCCATGAAGAAACGGGGGGACTGAACCTTCGTAAAATCGAAAAGCTGGTGCGGGTCATCTCCGACCTGAACGGAGAGGGGAAGGATGTGATTCTCGTTTCCTCCGGCGCGATTGCGACGGGGCGCAGTGTCATCGGCATGCATCGACGTCCACGCAGCATGGCCGAGAAGCAGGCGTTTGCCGCGATTGGGCAGGCACGGCTGATGATGACCTATCAGAAGATTTTCTCAGAGTACAGTGTGATTGCTGCGCAGGTTCTGCTCACGAAAAATATCATGCTGGACCCACGCTCCCAGGAGAATGCCACGAACACCTTCCTCGAGCTTCTGAATCTCGGTGCCGTACCGGTTGTGAATGAAAATGATACGGTGTCGACGTCTGAAATCAATCAGGTGGAGTCCTTCGGAGACAATGATCAGCTGGCGGCGATTGTGGGCGCTGTGGTCCATGCCGACCTCGTGATTCTGCTCTCCGATATCGATGGTCTTTTCACCGATGATCCGAAGAAGAATCCAGATGCGAAATTTCTGCCGTTCATTCCAGAGATCAATGAAGAAATTCTCGAGATGGGAAAGGCAGAGAGCGGGTCCAATGTCGGCACCGGTGGCATGAGTGCGAAGCTGGCAGCCGCCCGAATCGCGACCGACAGTGGTGCGGATATGGTGATCGCCCGATTTACCAGTGCGGATGTCATCCAGGACATTCTGGATGGAAAGAACGTGGGTACACTTTTTGCAGCGC
>ERZ808240.239-NODE-239-length-75575-cov-7.887474_pt1 | contig 75575 bp, 65 predicted proteins | sample MGYA00521084_ERZ808240 | MGnify/ENA primary metagenome ERZ808240 (study PRJEB31516, sample SAMN03275571) | gut metagenome | biome: mammalia-associated habitat; material: feces | host: Papio cynocephalus | place: Kenya | collected 2012-08-06 ...
GGTAACCTTGTGAAGACCACTACGGTATGGAAAATAGCTATAATTCTTGTAAATCCATTGGAGGCTCAAAATTTTTATGGAGGTCCGGGTAGCCGGTTTAATGCATTAAATAACAACTTGACAACTATAGTTGTCATCTGCTACAATTTGAATGACAAGAAAAGTTGTCAAAAATGAAATGTATAAGGGAGATGAGCCTTTGCCTTTACTAAACCGATTGAAAGAATACAGATCAAGACTTGGCGTCAATCAGACCGAGATGGGGAAACTTGCGGGTGTATCCAGACAGACGATCAGTCAGATAGAGAGAGGTGATTATTCACCGTCGGTAACACTTGCATTAAAGCTTGCGAAAATTTGTGAAGTTAGTGTGGAAGATATTTTTGAATATGAGGAGGAGTTGAGTGATGAAGGGAAAGAAGAGTAGTTATTTTTCCGCAACCTGGAAGATGCTGGCGGCAATGATAATAGGAGGAGTTGTCGGAGGCGTATCGGTGGTCATTTATGAACTGATGAAAAAGGGAATAGATGAAGGAATAAGAACGATTAACGGAACAATTCAGCAATATATGTTTCCATCCCTGGTTGTGATAGCTGTTGCTACGGTAGTGATTGGTGAATATAGTTTACATCGATTGAAAGATGTCTATAAAGAAATGAAAGAAGCCGAAGATGACAGATTTGATGAACTGGATTACGAAGAAGAAAAGTGGGGAGCATGGACCAGCGGAGTTAATATAGTGTCACAGGTGGCATGTATTGTAATTTTATCTTTTGGCTATTCTCTGAATTATATAAAATCCGGAAGATCAAGATATTTTTTATTTGCCTGCATTATATTTATACTGTGCTATTTTTATGACCTTTATCTTTCTGTGCGTTATGTAAAAGCAATACAGGCAGCACATCCAGAGAAGAAAGGTGATCCAACCTCAAGTAAATTTCAGGAACAGTGGGTGGAAAGCTGCGATGAGGCAGAAAAAGAAATTATATACAAAAGCGCATATAAGACATATGTAATATTGAATAAAACCATACCCATATTATTATTACTTACATTAGTAGCAAATATGTTTTTGAATACGGGAATATTGGCAGTTCTTGTCGTAGCAGTGATCTATCTGATTACAGGAATTACTTATATCAGATCCAGTGTAGTTTCGAAAGCAAAGAAAATTGGATAAAAAAATGTAAGTTCTAAAGTTAATGGTGTTAAATGAATGCATCAGACAGAATCTGGTGCATTCATGATAATAAAGATCAATTCTATATATCAGATGAGTTAAGGAACATTTCGTACCAATCAAAAAATATATTTTGATATTCAAAATACTTGACAAACAAAATTTCTTGATTTATACTTTGATAGTCAAAATAATTTAGAATCAAAATAAATCAGAGGTATTTATAATGACTGGAAGAATATGTGGGACAGGATCTTGCGTACCATCATTTGCAATGGATAACAATGACATTGCAAAACTGGTTGATACCAGTGATGAGTGGATCCGGGAGAGAACCGGAGTTGTAAGACGTCATATCATCAGGGAAGAGACGACGGTATCCATGGCAAGTGAAGCCGGACGGAGGGCACTTGCAAATGCGGGGATAGCCGCAGAAGATGTGGATCTGATCATCGTCTCTACAATTTCTTCAAATGTGATACTTCCATGTACGGCCTGTGAAGTACAGAAAGAACTTGGAGCAAAACATGCGACATGTTTTGATTTAAGTGCGGCATGTACCGGATTTGTAGTTGCTTACAATACAGCGGCAGCTTATCTGAATGCAGGTGTATACCAGACGGCATTGATCATCGGCAGTGAAAGTTTATCCAATCTGACAAACTGGAAAGACCGGGGAACATGTATCTTGTTTGGAGATGGTGCGGGAGCTGCGGTACTTAAAAGTGAAGATACAAGATATTATCTTCCGGTAACACACTCCGACGGTTCCAGAGGAGAAGCACTTCGCTGCAAAAGCCGGTATGACAGAAGTGAATTGTCGCCGGAAGATTTTCCAAAACCGGAAGAAAAAGAATATCTGATGCAGATGGATGGAAGAGAAGTATTTATGTTTGCAGTAAAGAGTGTGCCACAGGCAATTAAAGAAGTACTGGAAAAAAATGACGTGGAACAGGAAGAAATCAGCTTTTACATCCTGCATCAGGCAAACAGAAGAATCGTAGAAGCAATTGCAAAACGGCTGGGAGAACCGATAGAGAAATTCCCGATGAACCTGGCTGAATACGGAAATACATCTTCCGCAAGTATTCCGATTCTTCTCGATGAACTGAACAGAGCCGGAAAGCTGAAAAAAGGTCAGAAGATTATTCTGGCAGGATTTGGTGCAGGACTTACCTGGGGAGCAAGTATCCTGGAATGGTAAGTGATGCAGAGGCAAAAAAAGAAATAAAAAACAGAAATTAAAAGGAGAACAAAAACATGTTAGAGCAGATTAAAAAAATGGTAGCAGAAAACCTGGGAGTAGAGGAAAGCCAGATTACAGAGAAATCATCATTTAAAGATGATCTTGGAGCAGACTCATTAGACCTTTTTGAACTGACAATGGCGCTGGAAGATGAATATGGAATCGAGATTCCATCTGAGGATCTGGAAAAGATCGTAACAGTAGGCGATGTCGTAGAATATGTAAACGCTCATAAAGAATAAGAAGATTGTAAAAAAGAAGATCGTAAAGAATTAAGAAGATTGCAAAAAAGTAAGAAGATTATAAAGAGACAGGGAGTATAGAGATTATGCAGACAGAAGTAACCAGATTATTAGGAATTGAATACCCGATCATCCAGGGTGGTATGGCATGGGTGGCAGAATACCATCTGGCAGCAGCTGTATCAGAGGCCGGTGGTCTGGGACTTATCGGAGCCGCAAGCGCTCCTGCAGACTGGGTAAGAGATCAGGTACGCAAGGCAAAAGAACTGACGGACAAACCATTCGGCGTCAACATTATGCTGATGAGTCCTTATGCAGACGAAGTTGCAAAGGTAATCGTAGAAGAAGGCGTAAAAGTTGTTACAACAGGTGCAGGTAATCCGGAGAAATACATGAAGATGTGGAAAGAAGCCGGAGTAAAAGTGATTCCAGTTGTTGCTTCTGTGGCCCTGGCCAAGAGAATGGAACGCTGTGGTGCAGATGCGCTGGTAGCAGAAGGATGTGAAGCCGGAGGACATATCGGTGAGAATACAACCATGGTACTTGTTCCACAGGTCGTAGATGCTGTGAAGATCCCGGTGATTGCAGCCGGAGGAATTGCAGATGGAAGAGGAATCGCCGCAGCATTTATGCTGGGAGCAAAAGGTGTACAGATGGGAACACACTTTGTTGTAACAGATGAATCCCAGGTACACGAGAATTATAAAGAAAGAATTATCAAAGCGAAGGATATTGATTCCAGAGTAACCGGAAGAACTACAGGACATCCAGTCAGAGCCCTTCGTAATGATATGACGAGAAAATATCTGGAACTGGAGAATTCCGGAGCCGGATTTGAAGAATTGGAAAAGCTTACACTTGGCGGACTCAGAAAAGCTGTTGTAGAAGGCGATGTAAAGAACGGAAGTGTAATGGCAGGACAGATCGCAGGTATGGTAAAAGAAAGAATGTCATGTAAAGATCTGATCCAGAAACTGGTAACAGAGACGGATGCATTAATCGGAGGAAAGGGATTCTATGAGTAAGATCGCATTTATTTATCCTGGACAGGGAGCCCAGAAAGCAGGTATGGGAGCTGACTTCTATGAGAACAGCGAGATTGCAAAATACATATTTGACCAGGCAAGTGAAGAACTTGACCTCGATATGAAGGCACTCTGTTTTGAAGAAAATGACAAACTTGACCTGACAGAATATACACAGGCTGCGATGGTTACGGCCTGCCTTGCCATGACAAGAGTGGCAGAGAGTAAAGGCCTGAAAGCGGACATCACAGCGGGCTTAAGTCTTGGAGAATATCCGGCAATTGCAATTGCCGGCGGGATGAATGATATGGATGCCATCCGCCTGGTGAGACAGAGAGGAATCCTGATGCAGAACACAGTTCCGGCAGGAGAGGGTGCGATGTGTGCAGTCATCTCTATGGCGGCTGAGAAAATCGAAGAAGTGATCGAACCAATCGAAGGCGTATCCATTGCGAATTATAACTGTCCGGGTCAGATTGTGATCACAGGTAAGACAGAAGCGGTAGAAGAAGCGGCTGAAAAGTTAAAAGAAGCAGGTGCGAGACGCACGATCATGTTAAATGTCAGCGGTCCTTTTCATTCACAGATGCTGGTACCGGCGGGTGAAAAGCTTGCAGAAGAATTAGAGCATACAAGATTTCATGAATTAAGAATTCCGTATGTGACAAATGTATCTGCCAGAGAAGTGACAGATATTGCAGAAACACCAGAACTTCTAACGCAACAGATCAGTTCACCAGTGCGCTGGATGCAGAGTATGGAGCGTATGATCGCTGATGGTGTGGATACATTTGTTGAGATCGGACCGGGCAAGACACTGGAAGGATTCTTGAAAAAGATTGACCGCAGCGTAAAAGTATTCCACATTTCCAAGTGGGATGATGTGGATAAAGTCTGCACAGAACTTGCAGATGGTGGAAAGATGATGGAGGAGTCTTAAAGATGAGTCAGACAATGGAAGGAAAAGTTGCAGTTGTAACCGGAGCATCCAGAGGAATCGGAAGAGCAATTGCTGTGAAGCTTGCATCGGAAGGTGCAATGGTTGTGATCAATTACAATGGTTCCAGAGAAAGAGCCGAAGAAGTAAAAGATATAATCGAGTCCGCAGGTGGTAAAGCTGTTGTCATGCAGTGTGATGTGGCAGACTTTGATGCCTGCAGGGAGTTCATAGAGACGATTATTAAGGAACAGGGAAGAATTGATATTCTGGTAAATAATGCAGGTATTACCAAAGACGGACTTCTTATGAAAATGTCAGAAGAAGATTTTGATAAAGTTCTGGATACCAACTTAAAGGGAGCATTTCATACGATCCGCTTTGCACTCCGTCAGATGATCAGACAGAGAAGTGGACGTATCGTAAATATGGCATCAGTGGTAGGTGTCAGTGGTAATGCAGGACAGGCGAATTATGCAGCATCGAAAGCAGGTGTGATCGGACTTACCAAGACGGCGGCAAGAGAAGTCGCATCCAGAGGAATTACGGTAAATGCAATTGCGCCTGGATTTATTGAGACAGATATGACGGATGTACTTCCGGAAAAAGTGAAAGAAGCAAGTATTTCCCAGATTCCGCTGGGGAAATTTGGAAAAGCGGAGGATGTGGCAAATGCAGTAGCATTTCTTGCATCAGAGGATGCGGGATATATTACCGGACAGGTGTTGCATGTAGATGGCGGTATGGTGATGTAAAGGAGGTTAGGATAGATGAAGAGAAGGGTTGTAGTGACAGGACTTGGAGCAGTAACTCCGATCGGAAATACGGTAGAGGAGTTCTGGAACGGCATCAAAGCAGGAAAGGTAGGAATCGGAGAAATTACAAAATTCGATACTACAGAATATAAAGTAAAGATTGCAGCAGAAGTAAAAGACTTTCAGGCAAAAGAAAGAATGGATTTTAAAGCAGCAAGGAGAATGGAACCATTTTCCCAGTATGCGGTTGCAGCAGCAAAAGAAGCATTTGACGATGCCGGACTTAATATGGAACAAGAAGATCCATTCCGTGTTGGTGTAATCGTAGGTTCTGGTATCGGAAGTCTTCAGGCGGTAGAAAAAGAATATGAAAAGATCCGGACAAAAGGACCGGGAAGAGTCAATCCACTGCTGGTTCCGATGATGATCTCGAACATGGCAGCAGGAAATATCTCTATTCAGCTTGGTCTGAAAGGAAAATGTACGAATGTTGTTACAGCCTGTGCCAGCGGTACGAACTGCATCGGTGATGCGTTCCGCGCGATCCAGTACGGTGATGCAGAAGTGATGCTGGCCGGAGGTGCGGAAGGTTGTATCTGTGAGACAGGAGTGGCTGGATTTACCAGTCTTACAGCCCTTTCAACTTCGACAGATCCAATGAAGGCATCCAGACCATTTGACAAGGACAGAGATGGATTCGTTCTTGGAGAAGGTGCCGGAGTGGTTGTTCTGGAAGAACTGGAACATGCGAAGAAACGTGGTGCCAAGATCTATGCAGAACTTGCCGGATACGGTTCTACAGGAGATGCTTATCATATTACGTCTCCGGCAGAAGACGGAAGCGGGGCAGCCAAAGCAATGGAACTTGCAATGGAAGAAGGCGGAATCAAGCCATCTCAGGTGGATTACATCAACGCACATGGAACAAGTACACACCACAATGATCTGTTTGAAACACGTGCGATCAAACTGGCACTTGGTGATGCGGCAAAAGATGTTGTGATCAATTCAACAAAATCCATGATCGGACATCTTCTTGGTGCAGCCGGCGGTGTGGAATTTGTCACTTGTGTTAAGACAATCCAGGATAACTTCATCCATCAGACAGTAGGAACAGAAGTTGCAGACGAAGAATGTAATCTGAATTATGCAATTGGTGCACCGGTAGAAAAAGAAGTAAATTATGTGCTGACAAATTCACTTGGATTTGGCGGACACAATGCAGTATTACTGTTAAAGAGATATGAAGACTAGTGTAGAACTGCAGGAGGGACGAAAAGCATATGGAAATAGAAAAAATGATCGAACTCATAGATGCTGTGTCAAAGTCAGAACTGACAGGATTTAAATATGAGGAAGATGGAGTCAAACTGCATTTGAGTAAGAAAGAAAATACATGCTATGTGACGGAAAATGTGTCCGCACCGGTGAATATGACAGGGGCATCTTCTACAATCCCGTTTTTGGGTGAGACAGGAACAACGAATCCAGAAGAAAGTGCGTCACAGGGAACGACAGGTGAAAAAGCAATTGTCGGAAATGTTGTAGAATCTCCGCTGGTCGGAACTTTCTATGCGGCACCTGCAGAAGACGCGGAAGCCTTCGTAAAAGTAGGCGACAGAGTAGAAAAAGGACAGACACTGGGAATCGTAGAAGCAATGAAACTGATGAATGAGATTGAAAGCGATTACAGCGGAACAGTTGCAGAGATCCTGGTAGATAATCAGGAAGGCGTGGAGTATGGCCAGCCGTTATTCCGCATCGTGTAGGAGGACAGTATGAATCATTTGGATATCAATCAGATTAAAGAAATCATCCCACATCGTCACCCATTTCTTTTACTGGATTACATCGAAGATTATGTGCCGGGAGAATATGCAGTGGGATATAAATGCGTATCTTACAGGGAAGAATTCTTTGCAGGACATTTCCCGGAAGAACCGGTAATGCCGGGTGTGCTGACAGTGGAAGCGCTGGCGCAGACTGGTGCGGTTGCAATCTTAAGCCTGGAAGAGAACAAAGGAAAGATCGCATATTTTGGCGGCATTAATAAATGCAAATTCAAAGGAAAGATCATTCCGGGAGATAAGGTACGACTGGAGACAAAGATCATCCGCAGGAAAGGGCCTGTCGGTGTCGGTGAGGCCATTGCAAGTGTGGATGGAAAAGTAGTAGTCAGTGCAGAACTGACATTTATGGTTGGATAAGCTAAAAAGCATGGAATGTGACAGAAGAGCGGGATACAGATCGACATAGGAGTGTAAGTAAAGATGATTAAAAAAGTATTGATCGCAAACAGAGGAGAGATTGCAGTGCGTATCATACGTGCCTGCCGCGAAATGGGTATTGAGACTGTAGCGGTGTATTCAGAAGCAGATAAAGAAGCACTGCATACAAAACTTGCAGATGAAGCCATCTGCATCGGACCTGCACCGTCAAAGGACAGTTATCTCAGCATGGAGAATATTATCAGTGCGACCATTATCAGCGGTGCAGATGCAATCCATCCGGGATTTGGCTTTTTATCCGAGAACAGTAAATTTGCAGAACTGTGTGAGCAGTGTAATATTACATTTATCGGACCAGACTCCAAAGTGATTGCAAGACTTGGAAACAAACAGGTTGCGAGAAATACAATGATGGCAGCAGGAGTGCCGGTCATTCCGGGAAGCAAAGAACCGGTCTATGATGCACAGACAGGTGCAGCACTGGCACAGGAGATCGGGTATCCGGTCATTATAAAAGCAGCTCTCGGCGGTGGGGGCAAAGGAATGCGTACCGCCTGGACTCCGGAAGAATTCGAGTCTGCTTTTCAGACAGCACAGAAAGAGACCGAGATGGCATTTGGAGATTCGACAATGTATATCGAACATTTTGTGGAAAATCCAAGACATATTGAATTCCAGATTCTGGCGGACAAATATGGTAATGTGATCCATCTTGGAGAAAGAGACTGTTCCATCCAGCGTAATCATCAGAAACTGATCGAAGAATCTCCGTCTGTTGCATTGTCAGATGAGCTGAGAAAGAAGATGGGAGATGCGGCGGTCAGAGCAGCTAAGGCGGCAGGCTATGAGAATGCCGGAACCATTGAATTCTTATTAGAAAAGTCAGGAAACTTTTATTTCATGGAAATGAATACAAGAATCCAGGTGGAGCATCCGGTTACGGAATGGGTAACAGGTGTAGATCTTGTAAAAGAACAGATCCGTATCGCATCCGGACAGAAATTATCTTATACACAGGAAGATATCAAACTGACCGGACATGCGATCGAATGCCGGATCAATGCAGAAAATCCGGAAAAAGGATTCCGCCCGTCTCCGGGAACAATCACAGATATGTATCTTCCGGGAGGAAAGGGGATCCGCATTGATTCTGCAATTTACAGCGGATATACGATCCCGCCGTATTACGACTCCATGGTGGCAAAGCTGATTGTCTGGGCCAAGAACCGTCAGGAGGCAATCCGTAAGATGCAGAGTGCACTTGGAGAAGTTATTATAGAGGGAATTGATACGAATGTCGATTACCAGTATGGAATTGTCAATCATCCGGATTATATTGAGGGAAATATAGATATTGAATTTATTGAAAGGCTGTAGAGGTGACTGCTGATGAAGCTGGACAACGTATTTAAGAAGACCAGAAGTGTTGTCGGAAGAAAGAATTATATTACATTTACCAGACGTCCGGAAGTTCCGGAAGGATTACTTCGCAAATGTAATAAATGTGGGGGAGCGATTATTGCGGAAGATGTAAAGAAGGGTTATTACATCTGTCCAAAATGTGGAGGCTATTTCCGCGTGCATGCAAGACGAAGAATCGAGATGGTGACGGATGAAGGTTCTTTTGAAGAATGGGATGCTGCTCTGCAGGGTGACAATCCTCTGGAATATAAAGGCTATGAAGAAAAGCTGGAAAAGTTACAGGAAAAGACCGGACTTCAGGAAGCAGTTGTAACAGGAAAAGCAAAGATTGACGGCCGCGAGACGGTTATCGGAGTCTGTGATGGAAGATTCCTGATGGCCAGTATGGGAGAGGCAGTCGGGGAGAAGATAGCAAGGGCAGTAGAACGGGCAACGAAAGAAAGACTTCCGGTCATCTTATTTGCCTGCTCCGGAGGGGCCCGTATGCAGGAGGGGATCGTCTCTCTGATGCAGATGGCAAAGACATCCGCAGCACTGAAGCGCCACAGTGATGCCGGACTTCTTTATATCAGTGTACTGACCGATCCCACAACCGGCGGAGTAACCGCAAGCTTTGCGATGCTCGGGGATGTGATCCTGGCAGAGCCAAAAGCTCTGATCGGGTTCGCAGGTCCAAGAGTGATCGAGCAGACCATCGGACAGAAGCTTCCGGAGGGGTTCCAGAGGGCAGAGTTCTTATTAGAGCATGGATTTTTGGATGCCATAGTGGAGCGCCCTCAGATGAAAGAGACACTTTCCAGAATCCTTGCACTGCATGAAGCTGGAGAAGGAACAGGATTTGACAGAAAAAAATGGGATCTGGAGCTGGCAGCAGACAGTGAAGAAGACCGGAACATGGATTTTAAAGATCGTCCGGTGAAGGAGGCCAAAAAGGATATCACTGCATGGCAGAGAGTAGAACTTTCCAGACGAAAAGACCGTCCGGTAGGCAGTGATTACATCGATGCACTCTTTACGGATTTTGTAGAATTTCATGGGGACCGGTATTTTGCAGATGACAAAGCCATCATTGGCGGTATTGCAAGATTCCATGGTATGCCGGTAACGGTGATCGCGCAGGCAAAGGGAAGAAATACGAAGGAAAATATCGAAAGAAACTTTGGTATGCCGCAGCCGGAAGGTTACCGAAAGGCATTAAGACTGATGAAACAGGCGGAGAAATTCGTACGTCCTGTTATCTGCCTTGTAGATACGCCGGGGGCATTCTGTGGACTGGAAGCAGAAGAACGCGGGCAGGGAGAAGCCATTGCCAGAAATATTTATGAGATGTCCGGATTAAAGGTACCGGTTGTTTCTATTATTATTGGTGAAGGCGGCAGCGGAGGAGCTCTTGCTATGGCAACTTCGGATGAAGTATGGATGCTGGAAAATTCCATCTATTCCATTCTTTCGCCGGAAGGATTCGCAAGTATTCTCTGGAAAGACAGTTCCAAGGCAAAAGAAGCAGCAGAAGTGATGAAACTGACTGCCGAAAATCTGAAGACACAGGGAATTGTCGAACGTGTCTTTGAAGAACCAGAAGATTACACCGTTCAGAATATGGATCTGGTGACAGCACAGATAGATAAAGCAATGGAAACTTTTCTTTTGAAATATAAAAACTTGTCAGAGCAGGAATTATTAGATCATAGATATGAACGTTTCCGGAAGATGTAAGGAGAAATACATGGAAATACAACCATTAGAAATAGGAAAAAAGACTGCAAAGGTTCCAATTATCCAGGGCGGTATGGGAGTCGGCATCAGCCTTGGAAATCTTGCAGGAGCAGTTGCAAAAGAGGGCGGCATAGGGATTATCTCTGCCGCTCAGCCTGGCTTTAGGGAAGAAGATTTTGAAAAGGACCCATTAAAAGCCAACTTAAGAGCAATCAAGTCAGAATATGAGAAAGCAAGGAAGACGGCACCGGACGGAATCATCGGATTTAATCTGATGGTTGCAATGGAGCATTATGAAGAGTATGTGCATGCGGTAGTAGAAGTAGGTGCTGATCTGATCGTGTCGGGTGCGGGACTTCCGACGGATCTTCCCAAATATGTAGGTGATTCAGACATTTGTCTTGCGCCGATCGTATCGACTGCGAAATCGGCTAATGTGATATTAAAATACTGGGATAAAAAATACCACAGAATACCGGATCTGGTTGTGATTGAGGGACCACTTGCCGGAGGACATCTTGGATTTCACGAAGAACAGCTGGAAGAATATGAAAGCCGGGAAGTATATGATCAGGAGATTGGGAAAATCATGGAAGTGATCCAGAGGTTTTCTGATAAATATGAAAAGAAGATCCCAGTTGCAATCGGCGGAGGCATCCATGACGGCGAAAGCGCCGCTCATGCATTTTCACTTGGGGCAGATGCCATACAGGTGGCAACAAGATTCGTTACGACAGAAGAATGCGATGCGGATATCCGCTATAAAGAAGCATATCTGAAAGCCGGAAAAGAAGATATCGTGATTGTAAAAAGTCCGGTTGGAATGCCGGGACGTGCAATCCTGAATCCATTTATGAAAAAAGTAAAAGAACTAGGGCGTATTGCTCCTTCGCATTGTTTCCAGTGTCTGAAACACTGCAATCCGGGAACGACACCATATTGTATTACACAGGCACTGATCAATGCTGCAAAAGGAGAAGTGGACGAAGCTTTGCTTTTCTGCGGGGCATATGCATACCGGGCAGATCATCTGGAAACTGTAAAAGAAGTTATTGATTCTCTGATACCAGAAAGGGTATAATAAAAGACAAGAGTAAAGAATGAAGAGTTAAAGCGAAGGAATGTACGGAAGATGGGAATGGATGACGCATATAAGATGATCAATCAGACGCTGGTCAGTCTGATCAATGAAATATGGGAACTGGAAGAAAAGGCAATCATTACGGACGAGTTCAAAGATCTCACGAATAATGATATGCATGTGATCGAGGCAGTCGGACTTGGCGAGGGAAATAATATGTCTTCTATCGCACGAAAACTGAATATTACGGTAGGTTCCCTTACAACTGCCATGAACAGTCTGGTGAATAAAAGATATGTAGAGCGTCACCGCAGTGAAGAAGACCGGAGAGTTGTTCTTGTGAAGCTGACGGAAAAAGGTGTGAAGGCTTATCATCATCATGAAGACTACCACAGACAGATGACACAGGCGATTCTGGATAAGCTGGATGATACGGAACTTCCGGTACTTGTAAAGACTCTGGATGCTTTATCGGAATTCTTTAATGGTTATAGTGAGAATAAGGAGTCGTAAGAACATATGATAAAAGGTGTAATCTTTGATATGGACGGAACGATGTTTGATACGGAGACTTTGTCTACAAAAGGCTGGCAGTATGCAGGGAAGAAACTTGGCATAGAGATTCCGATCGCATTGACGGATTCTTTCAGGGGAAGAAATCCACAATCGATCCGTAAAAAATTTGCAGAATATTTTGGAAACAGACTGGACTATGACGTGGCCAGGGCAATGAAACACGAGTATTTTGACGAGGTGACGAAAGCGTTTGTTCCGCATAAAGAAGGCCTTCGGAACTTGTTGGAATATTTAAAGGTACATGATATACCGGCGGCAGTTGCGACATCTACAGAGAGAAAGCGTGCAAGCAGACTGATCCATGTATCCGGAATAGAAGATCTGATCTCGGCGGCAATTTACGGAGATATGATCGAGCATGGCAAACCGGAGCCGGATATTTTTTTGAAAGCTGCAGAGCTGATCGGACAGGATCCAAAGGAATGTCTGGTACTGGAGGACAGTGCACCGGGACTTCTGGCTGGAAAAGCAGCGGGCGGCTATACGATCTATGTGCCGGACATAGCAGTTGTATCCGAAGAAGAGAAATCTGGGATTACAGCAGCACTTCCGACATTGAATGAAGTAATCAACTGGATTGATGAAGAAAATAAGAAAGAAAATCATTTACGATAAGAACAATGAAAATGACTGTCATGCAGCCTTAAGGGATGCGGGCAGTTTTTTTGCATCTGACATGGATTATATAGTACAATGATAAAAGATAAGTGTGTATTTTCATATGCAAAAACAGATGTTTATAGTGAAATTTATAATAAGCAGGAGGACAAGGATATGTACGAAAAAGAAGTAGAACAGTTACAGACAATTATTGATGACAGCGAAAGAATCGTATTTTTCGGAGGCGCAGGCGTATCGACCGAGAGTCATATTCCGGATTTCCGAAGTGCGGATGGATTATATCAGCAGAAATATAAATATTCGCCGGAACAGATTGTAAGCCATAGTTTCTTCGTACAGAATCCGGAAGGATTTTATGAATTTTACAAAGAAAAAATGATGTTCCTGGATGCAAAACCGAATGCCGCACATTTAAAACTTGCGGAATTAGAGGAAGCCGGCAGATTAACAGCCGTGATCACGCAGAATATCGATGGACTGCACCAGGCAGCAGGAAGTAAGAATGTACTGGAACTGCATGGAAGTATCCATCGCAATTATTGTATGAAATGTCACAAATTCTACGATGCGGTTTATGTAAAACATGCAGATGGAATACCAAGATGTACCTGCGGCGGAATGATCAAACCAGACGTTGTCTTATATGAAGAAGGTCTGGACTCAGATGTGATCAGTAAGAGTATAAAGGCAATCAGCGAAGCGGATACATTGATCATAGGCGGTACATCTCTGATCGTATATCCGGCTGCGGGATTCATTGACTATTTCAGAGGAAAGCATCTGGTAGTGATCAACAAGAGTGCGACAGCCAGGGAGGTTGGTGCAGAGTTGACGATTGCAGCACCGATCGGAGAGATACTGGGACAGATAAAGGTACAGTAATAGAATTTTAATACTGGAGAAAGAAGATGAAGAGAACTGGGAAATACATTTCTGTCTGTCTGTGCGCAGTCATGATTATTGTCATATTCCTGTGCGCAGGATGTCAGAAACAAGAAAAAGAAAAAGTAACAAAGAAAAAACAGATTGAACTATGGCATTACTGGGACATCCCGGGGAATCAGCAGCATCTGGAAGAACTGGTGGATCAGTTTAATCAGTCACAGGACAAAATAAAAGTTAAAGTATCTTATATACCGGATGAAGACTTCAAGAAGCAGCTGGCACTTTCCATGTCGGAAGAGAAGATGCCGGATATTGCGCTGGTGGATTCATCTGATTTTCAATTTCTTCATCAGATGAAACCATTTGCAGATCTGACAAATGAAATTCCGGAATTACAGGAGTATTCAAAAAAAGCGTTGGCACCATGTTCTATTGATGGCAGAATTTACGGACAGCCGTTTGGAGTGAATTGTACGGCAATGTTTTATAATAAGAAGATCTTGGAGAAAGCAGGATGCAAGGTTCCGGAAAACTGGAAAGAATTCGAAGACGCTGCGGCGAAGGTCAGTGATGAAACGATAAAAGGATTCGCAATCACGGCATTACAGACAGAGGAAAGTATGTATGAATTTCTACCGATTCTGTGGTCTATGGATGGAGATGTCCATAGCATCAATACAGCAACCGGGCAGCAGGCATTTTTATTCTTAAAAAAGATGGAACAGGAAGGAAGCTTAAGCCTGCAGAGTATTTCTCTTACGATGGGAGATCTGACGAATCAGTTTATAAAGGGAAAGATTGCAATGATGTTCAATTCCTCTATGGCAATTGACAGTATCAGGGAAGGAAACCCGGATCTTGATTTTGGTGTGGCAGCGATTCCATGTGGGGCTAATCCGGTTACGGTAGCCGGAGGAGAGATATTGGCAGTTGCTGATAATGAAAATAAAGAATATGCGATCCAGTTTTTAAAATTTCTTGCAGATAAAAACCGGATGAAAAATTATATTGATGCGTTTGGATTCCTTGCACCAAGGCAGGAGATTATGCAGCAGCAGTTTCAGGATGATGAAGAAAAAGGTAGATTTATAGAGCTGTATCAGAATGCAAGAACAAGAGAAATCAGCAGAAACTGGCCACAGATATCATTGACTCTTTCAGATACCTTGAGGGAAATTCTGGTAAATGAAGAAGATTCACAGACGATACTGGATGAAAGTGCAGAAAAGATAGAGAGTATTGGAGAGGAAACCAGATGAAAAAGAGAAAGAAGAATCTCCGGCAGATATTGATCCCGGCATTTATCATTACAGCATGTATTCCAATTGCTATTTTTGCATTGATATCACAGGAAAGATTAAAGGCAAGCACACTGGAGAATATGAGTAATCAGGCAGAAGCGGATCTGCAGAAAGCCGATCAGAGTCTGAATATGACACTGGATAAATATGAGACAATCCTTTATGATATTACAACAGATGAAGAATTTCTGAATCTTGTGGTAAATGCAAATGATTCAAAAGAAATTCCGGAAGCAGATGCGTACAGTATGAGAAGAGATTTTTCCCATATCTGCAACAGAAATGAAGGAGTTGACGGAATCCAGCTTGTACTTTCTGATACGAGGCGGATTTTTTATGACCGCCTGTCTTCATCGTCGGTGAATAGTACGTGGATGGAGAAGATAAAAGTTCCGGATAAAGACAAGCTGCTGTCTTACGATGTTGACAAAGATAAGGAAAATCCAGAGCGGATGTTTCATATTGGAAGAAAAGTAGTGAATTACTGGGATATCAGTGAAAACCTGGGATACGTGATCCTGTCGGTCAATCTGGATGAACTGAAACCGGTATTGAGCGCAGGAAAAGGAACCAGTGTATATCTTGTGGAAAATGGAGTCATTGTAGGAGCGGAAGATAAGGAGATGCTCGGCAGACAAGTGAAGAGCCTGGATAATGCAAAAGTCAATCAGAAAGCAATCAAAAATGCAAGAAGCGGATGGTCGATCATTGTATGTCAGGCAATCCGGGAATATCAGAAAGCAATTGAAGAACAGGTGATATTCTGGATTATGGTAGCACTGGCTGTTTTATTAATATTTATCCTTCTGATATATCGGGTTACCCAACCAGTCATGATATCAGTAAATGATATCGTGGATGCAATGAAGAATCTCGAAAAAGACAATTTCAGGGAAAAGCTTATGATCAGAGAAAAAGACAGTACGGAGATTCAGGAGATATCCGAAGGATTTAATGATATGTCGGAACGTATCCATAATTTGATCGGACAGGTAAAAGAATCCGCAATGGAACAGAAGAATGCAGAAATTTCTGCATTAGAGGCACAGATCGATCCACATTTCCTTTATAATATTCTGGACACGATCAATTGGAAAGCAATTGAGAATGAGCAATACGAGATAAGTGAGATGCTGGTAGCATTAGCAGATATCCTGCGTTATGCGATCAATGATGCCGGTGAGTTTACCACGATTGATGCAGAAAAAGGATGGCTGGAAAAATATATTCTTCTTCAGCAGGAAAAACTGGGTGAAAATATCGAATTGGAATTCAAAATCCCAGACACCTATGGAAAATATAAAATCCACAAAATGTTGTTGCAGCCTTTTGTGGAAAATGCGATCAAATATAGTTTCCGCGGTTATGAAGGGGAACACAGACTGGTGATCGAGGTTTCAAAGGCAGAAGAACAGTTACATATTATCATTGCAAATAATGGACAGCATATAGAAACAGACAGACTGAAAGATTTGAATGCAGGCAAAGAGATCAAGAATCATTTTGGAATCTCGAATGTAAGAAAACGTCTGCAGCTTTATTATGGAGAAGATGCAGTGATTTATTTTGAAAATGTATCTCCGAGTGGAGTGAAAGTACATTTGTTTGTACCATTGCAGGAGGAAGAGTAAAGATGAAGATAGCAGTTATCGAAGATGAAAAACCGATCAGGGAAGGACTGGTGCACATCTTAAGTAAGATCAGTCCAGAGTATCAGGTTGTAGGCAGTGCGGAGAATGGATCGGAAGGATTAAAACTTCTGGAAGAAGAAATGCCGGATCTGATCATGTTGGATATCCAGATGCCGGATATGGATGGACTGCAGATGTTAAAAGAAGCACGGGCAAGAGGTATCTATACAAAAGTAATCATTCTTACAGCTTATTCGGATTTTAGTTATGCGAAGAGAGCAATCGAGCTGGGAATCGAGAATTACCTGTTGAAACCAGTCAATCTAACAGAATTAAAGAAAACACTGGAAAAGGTCAAAGAAGAGTTATTTGTAGAACAGAGAGGAAAAAACTCTCTTTCACTGGAAAAAATCCTAAAGGATATTCTGGATGGGGAATATGAGAAAAATGAAAGACTGGAAGCAGTTCTTGCAGAAAATTACGGAATCGTTAAAGATCGCAGTCTGCATTGCATGTATATCTTCCTTGGAAAGTATTATGAAAGCGAGAAGAAAGAAGCAGAAATGTTTCTGGAAGAACTGAAAGAACATGATCAGGGGCGGAAGTTGTGCTGGTTACTTCGGGAAAAACAACAGGCGGTACTGGTCTGCTTTTACGGGGAAGAAGATGTCCGTGAATTATTGAAATATATCAAACGTGCCGTGATACCGGCGTGTTCGGTAAGGCTGCATGACCACAGTGTATTTACCTGGATAGAATGCAAAGATTGGCACAGAATGTCCGAAGTGGAACGGGAACTGGAAGAAGCATGCGGCTGGCATCTGATACTCGGAGACAGAGTATTGATCGAGTGTGAGAAAATATCTCAGATGCGGACGTATCAGTTCATTTATCCGGCAGAATTGGAGAACCGGGGAAGAAGTGCAGTGATACATATGAATGAAGAAGAATTTGCGGGAGCTTTCCGGGAGTTTATGAAATCCGGCCGCAGAGAAGTTCACACCCCACAGGAACTCAGAGAAGTATGCATCCGTTTCGCATATGCAATGATCAATACTGCAAAGGAATGTGGAACATTGCGGGATGAAGAACTGATTGTCCAGCGGGTATTAAAGACCATTTTAGGAGCTGTCTTCTGGGAAGAGATAGAAACAATTATGATGGAACTATTCTCTTGTGTAGAGGTAAGCCAGATTAATCAGACTTCTTCCGAGTATCTGGTTCAAAAGGCACTGACGATCATGAAAGAATGTTACAGTGATGGAATTACCCTGGAAGAGACATCCAGAAGACTTCATGTCACAGAGCAATATCTGGGAACACAGCTAAAGAAGGAAACGGGCTCTTCTTTTACGGAAACAATAAGAAAATATAAAATCACGCACGTGAAGCAGCTGCTTCTGGATACGGATCTGAAATTAAATCAGATAGCAGCAATGACCGGATTTTCTGATCCAAAATATATGAGCAAAGTGTTTAAACAGGAAGAAGGGATGCTTCCGAATGAATACAGGAGGATCAATGCATAACAGTTTGTAAAATTACTCCTTTCCGAAAAAATTGCTCCTTTTAAAAAAATAAGTTTTGATATAGTTAGTTCAGAACAAAAAAGAGGAGGAAGTAAGATGGAAGCGGTTGATAAAATATCCGTCGGAGTAACGAAAGAAAAAGCCGGACAAAACACAGAAGAAGTTGTTACAAAAAATGCAGCTGGAATGAAAGTATCGGTAGGAGAAAAGATTTGCTATGGAGTAGGGGATATCGGAGCGAATCTTGTATGGACAACGGTAGCCTCATTCCTGACAATCTATTGTACTGATGTAGCGGGAATTGCTGCAGGAGTAGTCGGAACACTGATGCTGATTGCCAGATTATTCGATGGTGTATCGGATCTTTTTATGGGAATCATTATTGATAAGACGAATACCAGATGGGGAAAAGCCCGTCCGTGGGTCCTCTGGAGTGCGCCGCCGCTGGTAATCAGTCTGATCATGATCTTTACAGTGCCGGACCTTGGTGCAAATGGAAAAGCAATTTACCTGTTACTTGTATACATATTCCTGGCAGCGGTCTGCTTTACCGCATCTAACCTTTCTTATAATACGATGCTTTCGCTGGTAACAACGGAGCAGCATGACAGAAATGTCATGAATACGATCCGTTTTGAATTTACCATGATTGCACAGCTCGTGATCAATGTGATTACGATTCCACTGGTACATTTCCTTGGAAATGGACAGCGTGGATGGACATGCATGAGTATTGTGTATGCAATCGTTGCACTTGGAATGTTTATCACAACATTTGCAGGAACAAAGGAAAGATACAAACCAATCAAAAAAGAAACAACACAAAAGAAGAAAACACATCCAGTTAAAACAATTAAAATTCTTTGCAGAAATAAATACTTTATCCTGATCACACTGGCATTTGCAGTGATCTATACATCACTTGGATTAACCGGAGGATCAAGAATCTATTATGCAAAATACGTATTAGGAGACGAGATGCTGAACAGTACAATGACTATGTTTAACTATATCCCGACTATCCTTACGATTATGCTGATTCCGGTATTTACAAAAAGATTCGGAAAGATCAAAGCACTGTTTGTAGGATTCTTATTCTACGCAGCAGGACTGGTGCTGGAGATTGCAGGACCTGTGAACCTTCCAATGATCTACAGTGGTCTGGTATTACAGGGAATCGGACATGCAGCATTGTACTCATGCCTGTTTGCGATTGTCGGAGATGTTGTAGACTACAGCGAATGGAAAGATGGAGTCCGTGAAGAAGGAATTACTTACAGTGTGACAAGCTTCGGACAGAAGATCGGAACCGGACTTGGAACAGCAGCACTCGGATGGATCCTGGCAGCCGGACATTATGATGGAACAGCAGCCGTCCAGTCAGCAAGTGCAATCTTCGCGATCAAAGGGCTGTTCCTGTATCTGCCATTAGTGATTACAGTGATCGTTCTTATCATCTGGTACTTATTCATGGGAATTGATAAGATATATCCGACAGTGAGAAAAGAACTGGATGAGCGTAGAGAAAAGGCTGAGTAAGAGAAAGCTGAGCAAGAGAAAGCCGAATAAGAAAATATAAAATAGAAAATGTGAACTTGAATGATAATTAGAAATAAGCCGGAAGATGTGATGTCTTTTGGCTTATTTTAATACAGAAAATTATGGTATATAAAAAGGCAGGAACCAATGTCCTGCCTTAAAAAATTAACCAACAATACGGTATTTCTTATCTACTGAGTTCAGAAGTTCATGTCCATCTTCTGTTACAAGAACAAGGTCCTCAACACGAACACCGTATTTTCCTTCGATGTAGATACCAGGTTCGATAGAGAAGATCATTCCAGGTTCAGCTACATTTTTATTAATCGGGCTTACATCACCATATTCGTGATCTTCCTGTCCGATGAAGTGTCCGAGACGGATTCTCCAGTATTCACTGTATCCAGCTTCGTCGATCAGATCTCTTGCCTGAGCATCGATATCGCAGAAACGCATACCAGGTTTGATCACAGCTTCAGCTCTCTCAACTGCCGTACGAACCAGATCATGGATAGCAGCCTGCTCATCATCTACACTCTTGCAGTAGAATGTTCTTGTCATATCTGAGCAGTAACCTTTCCAGATACATCCCATATCAATCAGGACACATTCTCCGGCTTTCAGAGTTCTTGTCTCACTTGGTGTATGGTGCTGGTCAGCAGCGTTCGGTCCGAAGCATACGATGGTATCAAAGCTTACTCCGCTTGCTCCTTCTTTCAGGTATTCAGCATCGATGAAGTCAGCAACTTCTTTCTCTGTCATACCTTCTTTGATGAAGTTAGCAACTCTTTCCATAACGGTATCGTTGATCACAGATGCCTGTTTCATGATCTCGATCTCTTCTTCGTTCTTAACAGCACGAACACCGTCTACGCAGTCAGATCCCCATACAGTCTTCATCTCTGGGCAGCGCTCCTGAAGTGGGATGAGGAAACGTGCAGGCCATGTCTTGTCAATTCCAAGTGTGCTCTTAGTATCGATGTGCTCCATCAGAACACCAATCTGGTCATCCATGTCACTGAACCATACTTCTTCAAATCCTGTATTTGATACATAATACAGATAGTTCAGGAATAATGTATGTTTTCCACTTGTTCTGAGTAACAGGGCATATAATCTTTCCCCAGGATTTACCATGATTCCTGTTAAAAAGCGGATGCTCAGTGGATCAGATACCAGTAACTGATCAATTCCTTTCTCTTTCATTTTTTCCAATACGCGGCTAATTCTTTCGTCCATTGTTAAAATGCTCCTTCCTGTGCGTTTTGATAAAAATTCTATCTAAAATAATAGCACAATATGGAGAAAATAACCAGAAGTTTGGTGGAATTAAACGATTAATTTTTGAAATGTTCTGACAACAATTGCTAATAATTCCCAGCTTGACTTTAATAAAGTGATGTGATAAAATATCAAAGATAATGAAAGGGCATTACAAATGAAGTAACGCCCTTTTTTTATACCAAAGTATGCAAGAAAGACTGTCGGCGGCAAGTTTTTTGCGTACATGAACACGCGGGAGAAAGAGAGTAGGAAAATATGAAAGAAAAGAAAAAATTATCACTGGCGGCGCAGATATTTATTGCACTGGTATTGGCTGTCATTGTAGGATTACTGATGCAGAATTATGCAGATTTTGCAGAAAACTATATCAAACCATTTGGTACGATCTTCTTGAATTTATTAAAATTCATCGTTGTTCCGATTGTATTGTTTTCTATTATGTGTGGAATCATTTCCATGAAGGATATTAAAAAAGTCGGATCAATCGGAGTAAAAACAGTTGTTTACTATATGTGTACAACGGCATTTGCCATTACATTCGGACTTCTGGGAGCGAATATATTCAAAGGAGCATTTCCAAAGATTGCGACAACAGACCTTTCTTATAAGACGGATCAGACCATTTCACTGATGGATACACTGGTTAATATTTTTCCGTCCAACTTTTTATCACCGATGGTAGAAGCGAATATGCTTCAGGTGATCGTAATCGCATTGATCCTTGGTTTTGGGATTATCCTTCTAGGAGAAGGCGAAAGAAATACAAGAATTGTGACAGCATGTAATGACTTGAACGATATATTCATGAAATGTATGGAGATGATCCTGAAATTATCACCGATCGGTGTATTCTGCCTGTTAAGTCCTGTTATTGCATCTAACGGACCGGCAATCATCGGCTCGCTTGCGATGGTACTTCTGGCGGCTTATGTATGTTATGCGATTCATGCAGTCGTAGTATATTCTTTCGCAGTAAAAACACTGGGCGGGGTTAGTCCTTTGAAATTCTTTAAAGGAATGTTACCAGCCATTATGTTCGCATTCTCAAGTTCCTCATCTGTCGGAACACTTCCGATTAATATGGAATGTGTGGAAGGACTGGGAGCGTCCAAAGAAGTATCATCCTTTGTACTTCCGCTTGGAGCTACGATCAACATGGACGGAACAGCAATCTATCAAGGCGTGTGTGCAATCTTCATTGCATCATGCTATGGCATCCATCTGACGTTGCCGCAGATGCTTACCATGATCCTGACAGCAACACTTGCTTCCATCGGTACAGCAGGAGTTCCGGGAGCCGGAATGGTTATGCTTGCGATGGTGCTTACATCCGTTGGACTTCCGGTGGATGGTATTGCCTTGGTTGCCGGTGTAGACCGTATCTTCGATATGGGACGTACAGTGGTGAACATTACAGGAGATGCGTCTTGCTGTATTATTGTTTCTAATATGGAGCGAAAGAAAGATGCACGTAAAGAGATAGCGAACGGCTTGTAGACCGGTGGGGACGGGGATTAGTGGCTTTTTTTGTGTCCCTTGTGGCTTGCTAAATTGATGAGAGAAGTAGAGAAATAGGTGTTTTCCAATACATATATGGAAACATCTATTTTTTTATCATTATATGTTCGAAAGTAATTGTTGGGACTTTGCCTTATGATTTTGTAAAAAAATAGGACTGCATTGTTAGGGAGGAGTGCAGTCCTGAGGAAAAAGTTATGAAAAAGATTTAAAGTGTTTGTCCTTTCGAACAATTACAAGTATAGAAGTGAAATGTGATGAAAGTGTGATGGAAATGGGGAAAAAGTGTTAAGAAATAAAAAAAGATAAATGATTCATTTCTCGATAAAAAAAGGACTGCATTGTTAGGGAGGAGTGCAGTCCTGAGGAAAAAGTTATGAAAAAGATTTAAAGTGTTTGTTCTTTCGAACAATTCTTAGTATAGAAGTAAAATGTGATGAAAGTGTGATGGAAATAGGAAGAAATTGTTAATAAAATAAAAACATGTAAAAAGAGTTACGTAGTCTGGATTAAGCCAATATTGAAATCAAGAAATCCAGATGTTAAAATTACTACAGAAAGTTATAGAAGAACAGATATAAAAAATAATAGACTACCAAGGAGGAAACCACATGCGAATCCTAATCTACGGTGCCGGTGTCATTGGAAGTTTCTACGCATCCAGATTTGCAAAAGCAGGTCTGGATGTTACCATATACGCCAGAGGACAGCGCTTGAAAGAACTACAGGGGCACGGTCTATGGTACAGAGGCAAGACAAGAATTCATAAAGTAGAAGTAAAGACAATCGGCGAATTAAAGCCGGATGACCGCTATCAGTTTATATTTTTAACGGTGCGCGAGAATCAGGCAGAGGAAGCACTGAAAGAATTAAAAGAGAATCAAAGTCCGAATATCGTCACAATGGTGAATACGATAAAATCATATAGCAAATGGGAAAAAATCTGTGGAAAGGGCCGGATCATCCCGGCATTTCCGGGAGCGGGAGGATGTATTGACGGAGGTATCCTGGATGCACAGTTGTTACCGAGGACGATACAGCCAACTACATTTGGTGAGATTGGCGGAAGAAAGAGCAGCAGAGAAGAGGCGCTTGCTTACCTTTTCAGAAAAAGCCATATTCCGTATCAGATCGTTCCGGAGATGCATCACTGGCAGATCTCACATCTGGGTGTGATCGTACCGCTGGCAGATGCCTATTACCAGAGCAGACATCCGGAGAAAATCTGTGCAAATGAAAAACTGATGACACTGACAGCATACCGGATCAAAAAGAATCTGAAATGGATTGCCCAGAAAGGAATGCTGTGTCCGGCCAAATTATATATGATAAAGGATATGCCGACAGGAATGCTGGCGAGGGTTTTAAGCAGGGCATATCAAAGTGAATTTGGTAATAAATTCCTTTACCGTCATGCGATGAGTGCACCTGAGGAATTCCAGAGACTGCATCAGGAATTCTACGCATATATGAAAACACATACGAAAGAGAGTAACAGATCATGATAAAACCAATTATGAAAGACATATTTTTCCTGAATCAAAGATCCGAACCTGCAACAGAAGCTGACAAGCAGGTGGCAGTGGATTTATTAGATACATTGAAAGCTCATGAAGAAGGCTGCGTCGGAATGGCAGCGAATATGATCGGAGTGAAGAAATGTATCATAGCGGTCAACATGGGATTCATGAACATGGCAATGTTCAATCCCAGGATTGTAAAACGATCCGGAAAATATGAGACGGAAGAAGGCTGCCTGTCTCTTACCGGTGTAAGAAAATGTACCAGATATCAGGAAATCGAAGTGGAATATCAGGATATGAATTTCAAAAAACAGAGACAGAAATATACCGGGTGGACAGCGCAGATCATCCAGCATGAGATTGACCACTGCAATGGCATCATTATTTAAATTTTCCCATATTTTATTGACACAATCATATCAGAGGAATACAATAAAACTAGATTGTTAATAAAATAACACAAAAACGTGAAGATTACAGGAGGGTAATATCATGGCAAAGATTTTATGTAGTCCAAGTAAATATGTACAGGGTGCAGGCGAGATGAAAAAGCTGGGGGAATATGCCCAGAAATATGGGAAAAAGGCACTTGTGCTGATCACAGAATCTGGATATAAACGTATCGGAGACATCGTAAATACCGGATTTGAAGGGTATGAGATCACACCGGTATATGAGTACTTCAACAGGGAATGCAGCAAGAATGAGATTAACCGTCTGGTTGGCATCATGAATGAAAAAGGCTGTGATGTTGTAATTGGTATCGGCGGTGGTAAGATCCTGGATACGGCCAAAGCAGTTGCATATTATAAAGAGGCTCCGGTACTGATCTGTCCGACGATCGCATCCACAGATGCACCTTGTAGTGCATTGTCTGTTATTTATACAGATGATGGAGTATTTGAAGAATATTTATTCCTTCCGGCTAACCCCAATATGGTTCTGATGGATACAGAGATCATTGCAAAATCACCGGTAAGACTTACCGTATCCGGAATGGGTGATGCATTGGCAACATATTTTGAGGCAAGAGCCTGTCAGGCAAGTGGTGCAACGACTTGTGCAGGTGGACAGGTTACACAGGCTTCGATCGCACTGGCAAAACTTTGCTTTGATACGTTAATGGCAGAAGGAGTGAAGGCAAAACTTGCTCTGGAAGCAGGAGCGTGTACACCAGCTGTAGAAAAAGTCATCGAAGCCAATACATTACTGAGCGGTATCGGATTTGAGAGTGGTGGACTTGCAGGAGCGCATGCAATACATAATGGATTTACTGTACTGGATGAGTGTCATCATATGTATCATGGCGAGAAAGTTGCATTCGGAACAATTACACAGCTGGTATTGGAGGACATTCCGGCAGAAGAACTGGAAGACATCATTGACTGGTGTATCGAACTGGGACTGCCTGTCACATTAAAAGAACTGGGTATTACAGAAGTGACAGATGAGAAATTGATGGCAGTTGCAACGGCAGCCTGTGCAGAGAATGATACACTCCATAACATGCCATTTGAGGTAACACCGGAGACTGTATGTGCAGCAATCAAGGCAGCAGATGCATATGGTAAATATTTCCTCGGAGAATAATCTGAAAGATTTTTAGAAAGATAAAAAGAAATGCTTTTCCAACCGGAAGATACAGGACTTCCGGTTACAAAGGATGGCATTTCTTTTTTTGTACATTCTTATAGGCGTGTTCCATTTCCGGGAATAACTTTACTTCTTTTTTACAAAACTATCAAGTAAATTCAATATTCTCATACTATACCTAAAAATGTAAGAAAATAAATATCAGAAAGTGTGAGAAATGTCTATGATTAAATCCTATGTTATTGATACGAATATATTGATCCAGGCCCCATATGCATGTCAGTGTTTTGAAGAAAATCGTGTGATACTTCCGCTGGTCGTGCTGGAGGAACTGGACGGTCTGAAAAAAGCAGACGGAGAAAAGGGTGCAAATGCGAGGCGGGCAATCCGCTTCCTTGAAAAACTGCGCACGAAAGGTGATCTTCTGAAAGGTGTGCAGATGGAAAATGGCGGACTTCTCAGGGTAGAGGCAAATTGTGTAAATGTAGAATTGCCGGAAAGCCTTCCGGAAGATAAGCCGGATAACCGGATCTTAAAAGTCTGCAAAGGAATCCCGGAAGAGGAAAAGCCGGTGGTTCTTGTAACCAAAGACCTGGTCCTGAGATTAAAAGCACAGATTATGGGAATTGAGGCACAGGATTTTAGTACGGAGCAGGTGATAGAGGAAGAAGGGCAGTACAGCGGAAGAAAGATATGTTATGTAGCAGAAGACAAGTTCAAAGAATTCAAGAAGAAAGGCGTTCATCTGAAGGAACTATATTTGTCCGATGAAGATGGCAATAAGCATCAGCCAGAATTTACGGAGAACGAATTTATCATATTGAAGGCGGATCAGTCATTAAAAAAGACACATCTGGGAAGAGTAGAAGGAAAGAAAGTTGTACCGTTAGAATTCCGGAAGAGCCAGCCATATGGAATCAAACCACGGAATGCCGGTCAGTATTTCCTTCAGGAAGCATTAATGAAATCTGCCGAGAAAGCGCCGCTTGTAATTGTAAAAGGAATGGCGGGTACTGCGAAGACATTTTATTCACTGGCAGTGGGTCTTGAGAAGGTATTGAACAATCCAACCGGAGAATACAGAAGAATCTTGATATGCAGGCCGAATGCCCAGTTTGACCAGGATATCGGGTTTCTGCCGGGAGATGAGCAGGAAAAGATCTCTCCACTGATGCGTCCGGTCGTAGATAATCTGGAGCAGCTGATCGATTCGGATGAAGATGAACGCTATCAGGATGAACAGGAGCTGCAGGGAAAGATTGAAGAAATATTTGCCAGAGGCCTGATCCAGACGGAGGCAATGAATTTCATACGAGGGAGATCATTTGTTAAGACTTATCTGATCATAGATGAAGCACAGAACATGACGCCGAATCAGGTGAAGGGAATCATAACGAGGGCCGGAAAAGGAACTAAGATCATATTACTTGGAGATCCGAATCAGATAGACCGTCCATTTCTTGATGAAAGAACCAATGGTTTAAGTTATGCGTCGGAGTATATGAAAGGGAGCCCTTTATGCTATCAGATTACGATGTCTGCCGAAGAATGCGAGCGGTCAGAACTTGCGATGGATGCGATCCACAGACTATAGAGAAATAAACCAGAAAGGAACCGATAAACATTGAGTAAAGTAACATATAAAACAATCAAAAATATGCCGGAGGTGAATGCCTATATTGAACAGGGAAACAGGGTACTTGGGGCGCTTGGCTACACGGAGCATTCCAGAGGACATGCAGTAAAAGTTGCAGAGACTGCAGGAAATATTCTGGACAAGCTTGGATATAACCAGCATACTATTGAACTTGCAAAGATCGCAGGCTATATGCATGATATGGGAAATTGCGTGAACCGTGTGGATCATGCACACAGCTCAGCAATCATGGCATTTCAGATATTAAGAGACTTAAAAGTCCCGGATGAAGACATCGCTGTGATCGTCAGTGCGATCGGCCAGCATGATGAAGCAACAGGAATGGCAGTGGACGCAGTATCGGCGGCACTGATCCTTGCAGACAAGACAGACGTAAGAAGAAACCGCGTGCGCAATACGATCAAGGAAAGCTTTGATAAGCATGACCGGGTAAATTATGCCGCAGTGGCATCCAGTCTTCATGTAAATGTAGAAAAGCAGGTAATCTTACTGGAGATAGAACTGGATGAAGGAATCTGTTCTATTTTAGATTACTTTGAAATCTTCTTACAGCGTATGCTGATGTGTAAGCGTGCGGCGGAGATGCTGGGAATGAAGTTCAAGATGAAGGCGAATGGAAATAAGATCTGTTAGGTGGTTATTTAACAGAATTAGCGATTGACATTCTATCAAAGATAATGCTATAATGTGCACCTAAAACATGTGTGGATTTTTCTGGAGCAATCTATTTTTCGCCACATGACTGACGTGTTCGGTCATGTGGCTTTTTAGTGCGTAGAAATCAAAAAATCCAAAAGAAAATTGATATGTTATTTATATGGAAAAGAAAGGGGAAATTATATGGATCAGACATATATGAAAGAGCAACCGGTACTAAAACTTATATTGTCAATGGCACTGCCGATGGTGCTTTCTATGATGGTAAGTTCACTTTATAATATTGTAGACAGTTTCTTCATTGCCAAGATCAGCGAAGATGCCATGACAGCCTTATCACTGGTGTATCCAGTGCAGAATCTGATCAATGCTGTAATGATCGGATTTGGAATCGGAATCAATGCGGTGATTTCATTTTACCTTGGGGCACAGGATAAGAAGATGGCGGACCGGGCAGCGACACAGGGGATGCTGCTGGGAACGATTCACGGAATCGGCTTTATGATCCTGGGAATTGCTGTAATGAGACCGTTTTTGCAAATGTTTACTGGAAATGCACAGATTGTAGAATATGGCGTGCGCTACTCCAGAATTGCATTCTTATTTGCAACGGCTTTGTCGTGGCAGTTAGTATTTGAAAAGACATTCCAGGCTGTGGGACGTATGGTGGAGTCGATGACGTGTATGATGACAGGAGCGGTCATTAATATTATCCTGGATCCGGTTCTGATCTTCGGACTTGGTCCATTTCCAAAGATGGGAATTGAAGGTGCGGCACTTGCAACAGGAATCGGACAGGCAGCAGGAGCACTTCTGTATCTGATATTTTATATTGTAAAGCCTTTGCCGGTAAAATATAGCAAGAAGTACCTGAAAGTAGACTTCATGTTGTGGAAGAAATTGTATGTGATCGGAATACCGGCAAGTCTGAATCTGGCGCTTCCGTCACTTTTGATCTCTGTATTGAACGTAATACTTACAGGTTATGGGGAAATCTATGTATTTGTTCTTGGAGTGTATTATAAACTGCAGACATTCCTGTATCTTCCGGCAAATGGAATCGTGCAGGGAATGCGCCCGCTTCTTGGTTACAATTACGGAGCGGGAGAGCATAAGCGTGTACACAAGATCTTTCAGGACGGTCTGATCCTGGTACTTGTGATGATGGCAGCCGGAACGGCAGTCTGCCTGGCAATTCCGGGACAATTGATGGGATTATTTACATCAAATAGTGTAACGATGCAGGCCGGAACGGCAGCACTCAGAGTAATCTGCCTTGGCTTTCTTGCTTCTTCAGTATCGGTAATCTGCAGCGGAGCGCTGGAAGGCCTTGGAAAGGGTGTACATTCACTGATTATTTCTCTGTGTAGATATGTAGTGGTTATCATCCCGGTGGCGTTTATTGCCAGCCGTTTTATGGGGGCAGTCGGAGTATGGCATGCATTCTGGATCACGGAAGCAGTGACGGCAGTCATTTCTTATATTGTGTATCGAAAAGGTGTGAAGAGATAGAAAAGAGTTGTTGTTTTATGGATGAGAATTCATAGAGCAACGACTCTTTTTTGATGCACAAGTATAATATAGTGTGATAGAATATAAAATAGTAGAAAATTAAAAGAAAGTGAGGAAGATCATCATGGGAAAAGTAATCAGTATCGGAAAACAGAACTTTGCATCACTACGTGAAAATGACTGTTTTTATGTAGATAAAACAGAACTGATCAGAGAATGGTGGGAATCCCAGGATGATATCACACTGATAACAAGACCAAGGCGTTTTGGAAAGACGCTTAATATGAGCATGTTAAATTGTTTTTTTTCTAATCAGTATGCGGGAAAGAAGCAGCTATTTGAAGGATTGTCAATCTGGAATGATGAAAAGTATCGCAGCTTACAGGGAAGTTATCCTGTCATTTTCTTAAGCTTTGCATCAATAAAAGGAAGCAATTATAATGATGCCAGAGATGGCATTATCATGGCAATTAACGAAGTATATTCGGAACACCGATATCTTTTAGAAAGTGAAGAACTTACAGAAGGAGAGAGAAAATGTTTCGAAGAGCTGGATAACTATGCCAAGAATCCAGGAGCCAAGGAAGCGGTAGCGAACGATACAATCTGTAATGCGGTCAAGAATCTGGCAAACTGTCTTTACCGATATTATGGGAAAAAGGTAATCATACTTCTTGATGAGTATGATACACCAATGCAGGAAGCATATCTCTATGGATATTGGGATCAGTTTACTTCATTTGTGAGAAGTCTTTTTAATGCAACATTTAAGACGAATCCCTATCTGGAAAGAGCTATGATGACAGGGATTACACGTGTGTCAAAGGAGTCAGTTTTTTCAGATCTGAATAATCTGAATGTGGTTACTTCTACATCCTTGGAATATGAGACCAGTTTTGGGTTTACGGAAGAAGAAGTGTTTACGGCATTGGATAATCTGGGAATGGCAGAACAGAAAGAAATTGTGAAATCATGGTATGATGGATTTGTATTTGGAAATGAAAAAGATATCTATAATCCATGGTCTATTACAAATTATCTGGATAAAAAGCAGGTGCGTGCATACTGGGCAGATACGAGTTCGAACAGTTTGATAAGCAGGCTGATCCGGAAGGCATCCGCTGGTATTAAGGAACAGATGGAAGAACTTCTGCAGGGGAAAGAAATTATCGTAAATTTTGATGAGCAGATTGTATTTGAGCAATTAGACCAGGATGAAAATGCAATATGGAGTCTTATGCTGGCAAGTGGATATCTGAAAGCAGAACAGGTGGAATACCGTGGATTATTAAGAGAGCCGTGGTATCATCTGAAGATTACCAATCTTGAGACGACAGCTATGTTTACGAATTTGTTCAAGAGTTGGTTTAACCAGAGCCGGACAAATTATAATCAGTTTATCAAAGCATTGTTACAGAATGATATAGATGCGCTGAATTATTATATGAATCAGATATCTACGGCAACGTTCAGTTATTTTGATGTAGATGGAGCGGAAGGCGGTAAAAGTGAACCAGAGCGGTTTTATCATGGATTTGTGCTTGGACTGATTGCAGAGCAAGCAGATATTTATGAAATACGTTCAAACAGGGAAAGTGGATTTGGACGTTATGATGTAATGATGATTCCGAAAAAGCAGGATAATCGATATCCGGCAGTTATTATGGAATTTAAGGTGCGTAATGCAATAAAAGAAGGAAATCTGGAAGCGTCTGTACAGGCAGCACGAAAACAGATTAAAGAAAAGAATTATGATGCAGAATTGCTGGCAAGAGGTTTTAAGAAAGAGGAAATTCTGCATTATGGATTTGCATTTGAAGGGAAAAAAGTATTGATTGGATAGAGTGGGTTAGGATTGACTGATTCTTTATCAAAAGAGTATAATAAATTCATAAGTACAGACGGAATGATCAGAATCTATCCGAATGTAGAAAAAGAGAGTTGAAAAGAAAATAGAATATATATAAGGATTGACTCTGACTGCAAGGCAAAAATCCCAAGCAGGAATAGTTATGAACTCCCTTATTTCTGAAAAAAAGAGCATTTTATATTCCAGATGGGGCGGCTTCTGACGATAGGAGAAGAGTCACTTCTGGTATGTAAAATGTTCTTTTTCTTTGCAATATACGAGGAGGAACACGTATGTTAAAAGTAGCAATCTACGGCAAAGGCGGAATCGGGAAATCCACTGTCACATCCAATCTGGCGGCAGCATTTGCAACGATGGGGAAGAAAGTAATCCAGATCGGATGTGATCCGAAAGCGGATTCGACGATGAACCTGCTCGGCGGAGAGCCGTTAAGACCGGTCATGAATTATATGAGAGAAGAAGATGAAGAACCAGAAAGACTGGAAGATATCGCAAAAGAAGGATTCGGGAATGTATTATGTATTGAAACAGGCGGGCCGACACCGGGACTTGGCTGTGCAGGAAGAGGGATTATTGCGACATTTCAGTTATTAGAAGACCTGAAATTATTCGAGACATATCAGCCGGATGTAGTCCTGTATGATGTGCTTGGGGATGTAGTCTGTGGTGGATTTGCAGCACCGATCAGGGAAGATTATGCAGAGAAAGTGCTGATTGTAACATCTGGGGAAAAGATGGCACTTTATGCAGCTGATAATATCTCCAAAGCGGTACAGAACTTTGAGGACAGAAGTTATGCGAGGGTCTTTGGTATCGTATTGAATCACAGAAATGTAGAAAATGAGACGGAAAAAGTAAAAGCATTCGCTGACGAACGTGGATTTGACATTGTAGGAGAGATTCCAAGAAGTGATGAAATTATCCGTTATGAAGACCAGGGTAAGACGGTAATTGAGGGAAATCCGGATTCTGAGATTAGTAAGCGTTTCTATGATCTGGCAGAAATATTATGGAAAGATGAGGAACAGGTATGAGAGGACACGCCTATTATTGTACGGTAGAGGAATTGCAGAAGCGGGGAAGAGAAGAAATACCGGATCAGTTCAGATCAAATACACATCTGATCTACAGTTCTCCGGCAACACTTGCATTTAATTCGCCTGGAGCGGAAGGGTTCGGTGTAAAGAGAGCGGGGCTTGCGATACCGGATTCGATCATGTTGATCGTAGCACCGGGATGTTGCGGACGCAGTACGTCTATGATCAGTTCTATGCCGCAGTACGAAGACCGGTTCTTCTATCTTACGATGGATGAGACCGATATCGTGACAGGGAGACATTTAAAGAAGGTTCCAAAGGCTGTGAAAGAGATCTGTGACAGTCTGAAGAAAAAGCCATCCGTGGTAATGATCTGCATTACCTGTGTGGATGCCCTCCTTGGTACAGATATGGAGCGTATCTGCAGAAAATCCGAAGAAACAGTGGGACTTCCGGTGAGACCATGTTACATGTATGCACTGACGAGAGAGGGACGGAAACCACCGATGGTACATGTACGCCAGTCTTTATATTCTTTATTGGAACCTAAAAAGAAAAAAGGAAATGTCGTGAATCTTCTGGGATTTTTTTCGCCGCTTATGGATGACTGCGAGTTATATGGAATGCTGAAAAAAGCCGGTGTAAAGACGGTACATGAGATCTCCAGATGTAGGGATTATGAAGAATACCAGACGATGGCAGAGGCAAATTTTAATCTGGTTCTTCATCCGGAGGCGAGATTCGCAGCGGAAGATTTTCATGAGAATCTGAAGATTCCATTTATTGAATTGCGAAGACTCTATCAGATCGATAAGATTGAAAAACAGTATCAGGCACTTGGAAAGGTACTGGGGATTCCATTTGCAGATGACCAGGCAAAAAAAGAGGCACAGGAGGCAGTGACGCAGTTAAGAGATGCAAAACCAGACGCAGTATTTGCCATTGGAGAATGTATGAACGGGGATCCATTTGAACTGGCGCTGGCGCTTGTAAAGTACGGGTTCAAAGTAGCAGAGATCTATGGAACATTGACAGCAGAAAATTTTGTATATCTGAAGAACCTGTCGGAATTAAGCCCACAGACCAAAGTATTTTCCAATATGGAACCGACCATGTTGTATTACGATCCGGCGGAAAGCGGAGTGACGATGACGATTGGAAAGGATGCCGGTTATTACCATCCGGACGCAGCAAATGTGATGTGGAACGAAGAGATACAGCCATATGGATATGCGGGCGTGAAGCATTTATTTGAAGCATTACTGGAGGTGTAGAAGATGAAAGGATTAAGAAAATATCTGACACCATTTGCACCGGATCAGTCTGGAGCAGTGTCGGTGTTATACGAACTTGGCGGTTTGATGGTAATCTGTGATGCCGGAGGATGTACCGGTAATGTGTGCGGATTCGATGAGCCGAGATGGTTTGAACAGAGAAGTGCAATATTCAGCGCGGGACTTAGGGATATGGATGCGATACTTGGAAGAGATGACAGACTGGTGGCGAAGCTTGCAGACGCAGCAGAAAAGCTGGAAGTTACATTTGCAGCAGTAATCGGCACACCGGTGCCGGCAGTAATCGGAACCGATTACCGTGCACTGGAACGTATGCTTCAGAAGAAAACGGATCTTCCGGTTCTGACGGTGAATACAGATGGCATGGAATTATATGACCGGGGAGAAGAAAAGGCGTACCTTGCATTATTCCGGAGATTCGCACACAGAAAAGAAGAACAGGCAAATTCAAAGATTGATGGAAAGCGGATCGGGATTATCGGTATGACACCGCAGGATGTCAGTGACTTAAGAGCAGTGGATAAGATGCGTACATTATATGAAGAACAGGGACTACATGCTGTCTGTTATGGTATGGGGGCAGGACTTGAAGAAGTAAGAAAAGCTGGAACTTCTGTAAAAAATATAGTAGTCTCTCCGGCAGCACTAAAAGCAGCAGAGTATCTGAAAGAGGAGTTCAAAACACCGTATGAAATCGGGTATCCACTGGCAGGAGAGCTTGTGCCAGAAGCAGAATATGAGGACAAAAAGATACTGATCGTACAGCAGCAGGTGATCGCAGATTCTGTCCGTGAAGAGATCCGGAGACGGACTGGTTCTAAAGGTGATATTACAACTGCCAGCTGGTTCATGATAAAGGAAGAATGTGAAAAAGGTACGAAAGAAAAAGTCGTAAGCCTGAAAGAAGAAGAGGACTTTATCCGACTGGTAGAAGAAGAAAAATATGATATGATCTTTGCTGATCCATGTATGAAGAAGATGATACCAGAATTTTCAGGAATGTTTATTCCACTGACACATTTTGCAGTGTCAGGAAAATTAAATCACCATATGTAAAAAGGGGAAAATGCAGGATGATTACAAAAAAAATCCGAGTATATGGTATTGTACAGGGCGTAGGATTCCGGCCGACGGTGAGCCGCCATGCGGCAATTGCCGGAATCACCGGAAGTGTGTGCAACAAGGGCCCTTATGTGGAAATCTTTGCACAGGGGGAAGAAAGATGTGTAAAAGATTTTCTGGAGCGTCTGGAAAAAAAGCCTCCAAAGCGTGCTGTGATATTGAAGATTAATACGGAAAATATTGAAAATGAAGAATGTGGGAAATTCAATGAGTTTCAGATTATAGAAAGCGAGAAAACCAAAGGTGAGATATTCGTGTCCCCTGATATTGCAATCTGCGAAGAATGTAAAAAAGAGATGTATGATCCGAAGAACCGGCGTTATCTGCACCCATTCATTAACTGTACCTGCTGTGGACCGAGGCTTACGATCCTGGATGCACTTCCGTATGACAGGGAGCGGACCAGTATGAAGGAATTCCCGATGTGTCCGGACTGTGCCAGGGAATATGAAGATCCAAAGAGCAGACGTTACGATGCACAGCCGGTATGCTGTAATGTATGTGGACCGGAAGTCTATCTGATTGGCAGAAGAGAGCGGGGAAGAGAAGCCATCATTGCTGCAAGACAGATGATAAAAGACGGCGGGATCGTGGCAGTCAAAGGAATCGGCGGATTTCATCTGTGCTGCGATGCAACGAATGAAACGGCAGTGGAACGTCTCAGATTATTGAAGAAGCGGCCGGCAAAGCCATTTGCTGTGATGGCAAGAAATGTGGAAGTGGTGAAGCAGGAATGCCTGGTAAATGAGGTACAGGAAGAGATTCTGGATGGACATCAGAAACCAATTCTGTTACTTTCGAAACGTAAGAAAGATGTGAAACGGAATGTTCCGGAAAAAGGAATCTGCGAGGCCGTTGCACCGGGGAATCCGAAAGTAGGTGTAATGCTCCCGTATGCGCCGGTACAGATGTTGTTATTCCAATATGACAGAGACACACAGATGCCGGATTTTCTGGTCATGACCAGCGGAAATACATCGGGTGCGCCGATCTGCAGGGAAGACAGGGAGGCAGTAGAAGAATTGTCACATCTGTGTGATCTGATCCTTTCGCACAACCGTAAGATCCGCATCCGGGCAGATGATTCTGTGATGGATTTCTATAAGGGTGAACCTTATATGATCCGGCGGTCCCGCGGATATGCACCGCTTCCTGCGATGGTGTCTGTGCCATGGAAGGGACAGGTACTGGCAGCAGGCGGAGAACTTAAGAATACGTTCTGCATTGGTGTGGACGGAAGATTCTATCCGTCACCATATGTGGGTGATCTGGAAGACTTGCGGACAGTCTGTGCATTAAAAGAGACCATCCACAGATTTGAAACACTTCTGGAAGTAGAACCGGAAGTGGTGGCGTGTGATCTGCATCCGAAATATAATTCCACGGTAGTTGCGGAAGAACTGGGACTTCCGGTTGTAAAAGTACAGCATCATTATGCGCATATCTTATCCTGTATGGCAGAAAATGACTGGAAAGATCAGGTGATCGGAGCCGCATTTGACGGAACCGGTTACGGAACGGATGGAACCATCTGGGGAGGAGAGATCCTGCTTGCGGATTATCAGGGATTTGTACGTATGGGAAAGATACAGCCGTTTCTTCAGATCGGCGGAGATATTTCCGCAAAAGAGGGATGGAGAATTGCAGTATCCATGATCTATCAGCAGATACAAGATAGAGATGAGACAATGGAGATTGTAAGAAGGTTACAGCTGTGCAGTGAACAGGAATGCAAAGTGATTCTTACCATGGCAGATAAGAAATTAAATGCGGTGACATCGACCAGTGCGGGACGCCTGTTTGATGCAGTCAGTGCAATTCTTGGAATCCGCAGACAATCTTCTTTCGAGGGAGAAGCATCGATGGCGCTGGAATTTGCTGCGGAGGATTATGAGAAAAATACGGATAGTGATATAGATATAGAAATAGAAGATATGAGCATGGATACAGAAAATGAAACATTCATCCTGAATACCGGAGAGCTTGTAAAATATCTGACGAAGAAAAAAATACAAGGTGTGAAGTCCGGAGAACTTGCTTATATTTTCCATAAGAAACTGGCAGATCTTGTGATCGCAGGATGTAAAGCAGCGAGAGAAAAAACAAAATGCAATTGTGTGGCATTAAGCGGCGGTGTCTTCCAGAATAGATTGTTGCTGCAGCTGGTGGAAGAGGGGCTGGAACAGGAACGGTTTACAGTACTCAGACACCATCTGATTCCGGCAAATGACGGAGGAATTGCATTGGGACAGGTAGCATATGCCATGCAGTATATTCAGGAGGGAAAATAATATGTGTGTAGGATTATCGGCAAAAGTAGTCCGTATCAGTGATGGTACGGCAGTGGTAGATGCAGGAGGAGCAAAAAGAGAGGTCTCTTCCGAATTACTGGAAGATCTGGAACCTGGTGATTATGTGATGGTGCATGCAGGAATTGCCATTGCAAAGATCACGGATGAAGATGACAGTGAGACAGATCGGCTGATGGAGGAACTTCTATAATGGATAAAGGAAAGAAAACAGCAAAAGAGATCATAGAGGAATATGATGGCCCGGCAGTGCGGATCATGGAAGTGTGTGGAACCCATACGCATGAGATCTTCAGGCTTGGAATCCGGAAGTTACTTCCCAAACAGGTAGAATTAATCTCAGGACCCGGGTGTCCGGTCTGTGTAACACCGGTAAGTTATATCGACGAGGCGGTGTATCTGGCACTGGAAAAGAATGTAACGATCTGTACATTCGGAGATCTGGTGCGTGTACCGGGAACGAAGAAGAGTCTTGCAGATGCAAGAAGTGAAGGCGGGAAGATCCATATCGTATATTCACCGGCCGATGCAGAAAAGTATGCCAAAGAACATCCGGACGAAGAGGTTGTATTTCTGTCGGTGGGATTTGAGACGACCACTCCGGCTGGATGTCTGTCGGTAAAAAAGGCGAAAGAAGAAGGAATTACGAATTATTCAATACTGATTGCCAATAAGACGATGCCGCAGGCGTATGAAGCATTAAAAGAAAGCGCAGACATTTTCTTATATCCGGGGCATGTCAATGCAATCACTGGCACAAAACTCTGTGAAGACCTTGTAAAGGAAGGCGTGAGCGGTGTAGTTGCTGGATTTACAGCAAAGGAACTTCTGACAGCTCTGGCGGTTGCACTGACACGATTTCAGAAAGGGAAACCTTTCTTTGTAAACTGTTACCCAAGAGTTGTAACGGAAGAAGGAAGCAAAGAAGCACAGAAACTGGTAGATATGCTGATGGAACCTTGTGACAGTGAGTGGAGAGGTCTTGGAATCATCCCCGGATCCGGATTAAATCTGCGGCCGGAATGGGAAATGTATGATGCAAGGAAGAAATATCAGATTCCGGTGATGGAAGGAAGAGCGAATCCGGCCTGCCGCTGTGGAGAAGTATTACAGGGAAAATGTAAACCTTCGGATTGTAAGGTATTCGGAACCGTCTGTATACCGCAGCATCCGGTGGGTGCATGTATGGTGTCCGGTGAAGGAGCATGTTCTGCTTATTATATGTATGGAAGGGAATAAAAGTTCCTTCATGTATCGCAAAGAACAGAAACATCACATCTGTGTATGGTATAGAAATAAATGATCAAGGAAGTGGACAAGATGAACGGTAATGTGGATAAAGAAGAAAGAAAAGCAAAATTAGCGGGGAAAACTGTGACGATGGCACATGGTGCAGGAGGGCGGCAGACCTCTGAATTGATCGATATGATATTTAAAGCACATTTTGAAAATCCGGATCTGACGGCAGATGATGCGGCGGTACTGATGCCGCCGGCCGGAAAGATGGCGGTGTCAACAGATGGATTTATTGTATCACCGGCATTTTATCCGGGAGGGAATATCGGAAAGCTTTCCATCTGTGGTACAGTAAATGATCTTTCCTGTATGGGAGCAAAACCATTGTATCTGACCTGTGCATTTGTCATTGAAGAAGGATTTTCGATGGAAAAGCTGGAAGAAATTGCAGAGGCAATGGAAAAGACGGCGAAAGAAGCCGGGGTACATATCGTATCCGGAGATACGAAAGTTGCCGGAAAAGGACAGGTGGACGGAGTCTTTATTACGACGACAGGAATCGGTCAGATAGAGGAAGGTGTCGAGGTTGCTGGCAATCTTGCAAAACCAGGAGATGCTATTATTGTGACCGGCGATATCGGAAGACATGGCTGTACGATCCTTCTTGCCAGGGAAGATTTTGGAATCGAAGCAGATGTGACCAGTGACTGTGCACCGCTCTGGGGAAATGTAAAAGCAGTGATGGAGGAAACACATGATCTGCATGTGATCCGGGATGCGACAAGAGGGGGAGTCGGAACGGTCCTCTATGAGATTGCCGGTCAGAGCCAGGTCGGGATCCGTCTGGATGCTTCGAAGATCCCGGTTGCACCGGAGGTCCGCGGGGTATGTGGAATGTTAGGTCTGGAACCACTCTATCTTGCATGTGAAGGCCGTCTTGTGATCATGGCACCGAAGGAAAAAGCACAGGAAATTGTAGATGCGTTGAAGAAGTGTCCGTATTCGGAAGATGCGGCAGTGATCGGTGAAGTAACAAAAGAGCAGCCTGGAAAAGTAGTGATGTTAACGGAGATTGGAACGCAGGCATTACTTCCGCAGCCGGGCGGGGAATTATTACCTCGTATCTGCTAGATGAAGGAGAGAAGATTTATGGATACAAGAGTTGCAGTTATTTCAATTATTGTTGAGAATCCGGAAGCAATCGAGACACTGAACCATCTGCTTCATGAAGCAGGGCAGTATATTATCGGAAGAATGGGGATCCCGTACCGGGAGAAGAAGATCAATATCATCAGCATTGCCATTGATGCACCGCAGGATGTGATCAGTACTTTATCCGGCAAGATCGGGCGTCTATGCGGAGTATCTGCGAAGACAGCATATTCGAATATCATTACGAAAGCAGGGGAAAGCCATGATTAAGATTGCAGTATATGGAAAAGGCGGAATTGGAAAATCTACAACCGTGTCGAACATAGCAGTAGTTCTGGCAGAGAAGGGACTGAAGGTCATGCAGATCGGATGTGATCCGAAAGCAGATTCCACGATTGCATTAAGACACGGAGAAGAGATGCCTGCGGTGCTGGATATCTTCCGGAAGAAAAAGCAGAATTTAAAATTAGATGATATGGTGAAAATCGGTTATCAGGGTGTGATCTGTGTAGAAGCCGGCGGACCGACTCCGGGGCTTGGCTGTGCAGGGAGAGGAATCATCACGGCACTTGAGAAATTAAAAGAGACCGGAGCATATAAAGTCTATCAGCCGGATGTCATACTTTATGATGTGCTTGGGGATGTGGTATGCGGAGGATTCTCCATGCCGATGAGGAAAGGATATGCAGATAAAGTATTCATCGTTACGTCCGGGGAAAATATGTCTATTCATGCCGGTGCGAATATTGCAATGGCAGTAGAAAACTTTAAGAACCGTGGCTATGCATCTCTTGGCGGTCTGATCCTGAACCGGAGAAATGTGGAAAGAGAAGAGGAGAAAGTACAGGAACTTGCAGAAGATTTTCATACAAAGGTAATCGGAACGCTGTCCCGCAGTGAACTTGTAGCGAAAGCAGAAGAAGAAGGAAAGACGGTTATGGAGTGTTTTCCGGACAGCGATATGGCAGAAGAATATAGAAAACTTGCGGAAGAAATGATTGCGTTATGCAAGGAGGAGACAGCATGTTAAAAAAGGTGGGAGAACCTGCAGGGCTGGAGTTTAATTCGCCGGCACACGGGAACTGGAATATCGTGCACACCGGAATGCTGCTTCCGGAATCCAGACAGATCTATGTCTGTGCAGATAACTGTATGCGGGGAGTAGTACTGACGGCGGCAGAGATGAATGCGGCAGACAGGTTCTCATTCGTGATTATAGAGGAGGAGAATCTGCTGAATGGCAATCTTGAGGATGTCACGATCGAAGGAGTAACAGATGTCCTGAACAGGCTGGAAGAAAAACCGAAAGCAGTACTGTTATTTACTGTCTGTCTGCATCATTTCCAGGGATGCGATCTGGAACATGTGTACGGGGAACTGGAGGAGAGATTTCCTGAAATTATATTTGTACGATGCTACATGGATCCAATCATGCAAAAATATGGACTTACGCCGGATCAGAAATTGAGAAAAGCAATCTATGATCCACTTCCGGAAAGAGAAAAAGTACCATCTGTGGTGACTCTTCTTGGAAGTGATTTTGTGCTGGATGAGAGCAGTGACATCAAACGGTTATTGAAAATAAATGGAATGGAGCTTCGGGAACTTCCGGCGTGTAGTTCATGGAAAGAGTATCAATCTCTTTCTGACGGAGAATTATTCATAGCATGCTATCCGCCTGGAAGATATGGTCTGGAAAGTCAGGCAAAGCGGCTGGGAAGAGAGGCTTTGTATCTTCCGGGAAGTTTTGATTATGATGAGATTACGCGCCAGCTGAAAATGTTGGAGAGTGCGGTCCTTGATATGAAAAAAGATCAGAAAAGAAATGAAAATGCAACAGAAGAATTCAACGTAGAGGATGAAATCTCAGCTTGTGATGCGGCACTGGAAAAAGCCAGATCGGTGATTGGTGATATGCCTGTTATGATCGATCATACATTTCATCCAAGGCCGTTAGAACTGGCAAGATTATTGTTAAAGCATGGATTTCATGTCACACGGATTTATCTTGACGCAGTTAATCCGGAGGAAAAAGAAACATTTGAATGGCTGAGAAAACAATATCCTGACCTGGAATATGAACCGACGATCCATCCAAGGATGCGTATGATTCCAAGAAATGAAAAGGATGTATTAGCGATCGGACAGAAGGCTGCATGGTTTACCGGAACAAGACATTTCGTGAATCTGGTACAGGGAGCCGGGTTATATGGATTTGACGGAATCAGGAAGACGGCAGAACTTATGATAGAAGCCTGGGAACAGGAAAAAGATCCGGAGGATCTGATCATCCGGAAAGGATGGGGGTGCGATAGCTGCATATGAGACAGAGTTATAAAATTATACCAATCTATACGGCAGATGTATCCGGGGTATGCTCGGCATTGTATGAACTGGGTGGTATGACTGTAATGCATGATCCGTCCGGATGTAATTCTACTTATAATACGCATGACGAGATCCGCTGGTATGATCAGGACAGTATGATCTATATCTCGGGTCTTACGGAAATAGATGCTGTAATGGGAAATGATGAGAAACTGATCCAGGATATTGAAACAGCAGCAAAAGAATTGCATCCAAAATTCATCGCACTGGCCGGATCTCCGATTCCATATATGACTGGAACAGACTTTGCGGCGATTGCAGAGATCCTGGAACAGGATCTGGGAATTCCGGCATTTTCGGTTCCAACGAATGGAATGCATGATTATGTATATGGAGCAGGGATCGCACTTGCAGAGATTGCAAAGCGTGTGGAAGGAAAAAATCGGGTGACAAGAAAGAAGAGTGTAAATCTTCTGGGAGTTACGCCGCTTGATTTTGGTCCGCAGGAGCATGTGGAATCTTTGAAGAGAAATCTGGAAGAAGCCGGCTGGAAAGTATTGTCTGTCTGGGCAATGGGCGATTCGCTGGAGGATCTCGAACGGGCATCTGAGGCGGAGGTAAATCTGGTCGTTTCTTCCGTAGGACTTCGTGCGGCAAAAGTGTTAAAAGAAAGATTCAGGATACCGTATGTGATCGGAACTCCGGTCAGGGGATTTATGAGTATGCTGGTAAAGGCAATGGAAGAAAAGAAAAAGGCTGCATATCTTGATGAAGGTGAAAAAGAAAGAATCAGCCGAAAAAAGGATTCTTCCTGGATTGCAAAAAACGATCGGGAAGAAATCATATTGATCGGAGAACCAGTGATCATGGAGTCTCTTGCGGCAGCCATAGAGGAAAAATACAGACATCCGGTAAAAGTATTATGTCCGCTTCGTAAGACAGAGGGACTGCTCGCCGAAGGAGACCGGAACGTGCATGGAGAAGAAGAGATGGAACAGGAGTTAAAAGATGCAAAAATTATCGTAGCAGATCCACTGTATCGTCCTGTCTGCCCGAAGACGGCAGCATTTTATGAATTGCCGCACATTGCATTTTCGGGAAGAATATATAAGAAGAAACTGCCGGTTCTGGCAGAATTGATATAGAGGAAAATAATAGAAGTCATATAACTAAACATATGTTCGAAAGCTCTTGAAGAACGAAGATATTAGTGATAGAATGAAAACTACGATTATACAGAGAAAGGAAACATAATGGGACATTTTTATTTTGCGAGGCATGGACAGACGGTCTGGAATGTAGAGAATAAGATCTGTGGGGCAACGGACAGTGAATTAACAGAACTTGGTCATCAGCAGGCAGAGGAACTTGGAAAAGCAATCATAGAACAGGGACTTCAGATTGATGAGATCCTTTATTCACCGCTTGTACGTGCGAAAGAGACTGCGAGACATATATCAGAAGTGACAGGAATTCCGATGCGTGAAGAGATGCGGCTGAAAGAGCAGAATTTTGGAAAATACGAAGGGACTGCAAGAGATGGGAAGGAATTCCAGAAAGCAAAGGCGAATTTTATTAATTCTTACGAAGGCGGGGAATCCATGTTGAAGCTTTGCCAGAGGATCTATAATCTGCTGGATGATGTGAAAGAAGAGTCGGCACATAAGACGTATCTTCTGGTAGCGCACAACGGAATATCCAGAGCGATCCAGTCTTATTTTTGTGATATGACGAACGAAGAATTTGCGAAATTTGGAATCAGGAACTGCGAGATTAAAAAATATGAATTTTAATGAGGAATGAGCATGAAGAAAGAGGATAAGATGTCAGTGGAAGATCTGACTGTCTATATGCGTGTAGTACCGGAAAAACCTGCCTGTTATGAAGCATTTCCGTCCACTATGCGTAAAGAGATACAGGAATATCTGAAAAAACAGGGTATACAGGCTCTTTATACACATCAGGTGGAGATGTTTGAAAGGGCAGAGCAGAAGGAAAATACTGTGATCACGACATCTACTGCCAGCGGGAAGACGCTGGCATTTCTTCTTCCTGTCCTGCAGAAAATTCTGGAAGATCCCCTGACGAGAGCCATATTCGTGTATCCGACCAAGGCGCTGGCAAGCGACCAGTACCGGGCATTACAGCCGGTATTGGAATATTTTGGAGAAGGAAGGATTCAGGCAGGAGTCTATGACGGAGACACAATGCCGGCAGAGCGGAGCAGGATCAGAAAAAGTGCGAATATTATTCTGACGAATCCGGAGATGCTGAATTCTGCATTTTTGCCGAATCATAGTAAATATGGATTTGATTTTATATTTGCGAATCTGAAATATATTGTGATCGATGAACTTCACAGCTACAGGGGTGCATTTGGTGCACATCTTGCGAATATTTTCCGCCGGCTGCACCGGATCTGTCAGTATTATCAGTCAAAGCCGCAGTTTTTGTGCAGCTCAGCGACGATCGCGAATCCGGTGGAGCTTGCAGAGAAGATATGTGGAACTACGTTTTCTCTGATCGAAAAGGATGGTTCACCTTCACCAGTCAGAGAATACCGGATCATCCAGCCGCCGGAGATCAAGGGGCACAATGATAAAGTATACGGAAGGTATGCGGCATCTACGGTTGCGGCAGACCTGATCCCGGATCTGGTCGAAGAGAAGAAGCATTTCATTGCGTTTGGAAAGTCCAGACGGAATGTGGAAGTCATCTTAAAAGAAGCAAGAGACAAGCTAGATGCGGCGGGATTCTTAAGCAAAGCAGACAGCAGTAAGATCGCCGGGTACAGGGGAGGTTATACACCTCTTGAGCGAAAAGAGATCGAACGGAAGATGATGGACGGTGAATTACAGGGACTGGTATCGACGAATGCACTGGAGCTTGGAATTGATATTGGAAGTCTGGATACAACAGTGATTGTCGGCTATCCGGGGACACGTGCGTCCTTCTGGCAGCAAAGTGGACGTGCCGGCCGTAACGGACAGACGTGTGTGAATTATCTGATTCTGGAAAACCAGCCTTTCGATCAGTATATTGCAGCAGAACCGGGATGGCTTTTTGAAGGAAAGAGTGAGAATGCGATCGTTGATCCGGATAATCTGCTGATCGAACTTGCCCACATTCGGGCAGCAGCGGCAGAACTTCCATTAAGTCTGGATGATGCGGCGCTTTTTCCAAGCCTTGGTGAGATCATTCCGGTACTGATGAAAGCAGAGGAAGTAAAAAGTATGGCAGGCAGGTTCGCCTGGTCGGGACCTGCTTTTCCAGCAGGGGATTACAGTCTGCGTAATATGGATAAGACCAGATTCAAGCTGATTTTAGAACAGGAGAACCGGGAGATTACAGAGATGGACGAATCCCAGGCTTACCATGAACTTCATCCCGGAGCTGTCTATATGCATGAAGGTACGTTGTATGAGATATTAAAGCTGGACCTTGTCAGCCGGACGGCATCGGCGGTACCATTTGAAGGAAATTATTACACAGTTCCGGCGGGGACAGAAGAGGTACGGATCTTGCAGACATTTCAGGAAGAAACACTTGGGAGGACAAAGATACATTTTGGTGACATTAATGTCAATGAAGTGATCTCAATGTATAAGAAATTGCAGTTTCATAATCACCAGAATCTGGGTTATGTAACGTTGACCCAGCCTCTTCAGAAAGAATATGATACAGAGAGTACATGGATAGATATCCCTGCCGATGTCGTCCATGTATACAGAAACCTTCTTCAGCCGAACCGTGCAGGAGAACTGGTGCTTAATAATCATTTTGAAGGTATGGAATATGCAATTAAGAATGCTGCCATGATGGTGACAATGACGGAGCGGGATGATATTGATACAGGAATGTCCAATAATGCAACGGTACAAGGTTATGTGGATTTTGCAGACGGAGGAACAGGCAGTCAGGAAGTGGTGTCGCTGTTCATCTATGATAAGTACGAAGGCGGACTTGGATATTCGGAGAAGATCTATGATCTGATTCCTGAGATATTAGACCATGCGATCCAGATGGTAAAAGGCTGTTCCTGCGAAGACGGATGTCCGGCATGTGTAGGAGATTATACGCTGGATAAGAAGATGATATTGTGGGGACTTGAAAGTCTGAAAGAGACATTGAAGGCTCCGGAATATACGAAAAAGCAGGCAGAAGAACGCCCGTCCATTCGGAAGCAGTATTCATTTTTTAAACTTCCTGACCAATGGAAAGAATTCTGCGATACTGTGATCAGGAATGGTGAAAGTGGAGGAGCATTCCTTAAGACGGTAAAGAGAGTAGAAATACAGGAACACAATCTGATTCTTATCGTTGATAATTATTTTTACGAAGACTGGCTGCAGATTCCGGAAAATGCCAGAAGTATTCAGAATATCTTGAAGTATCATGCAGTGTGTCCGGGAGATATGCGGATTCTGGTACAGACAGAAGAAGATACAGAGCATAAGAAAAAGACAGCCGGGAAATTAAAACGAAGATACGAAGACAGATTTTAGAAAACATATTAGGTGGAAGGCATGAGTTTTAAAGAAGAATGGAACTGGTTGAATTCCTATCAGATGGAGGCAGTGACGGATGAAAGTCCGGCATGTATTGTAAATGCGAATGTGGGAAGCGGGAAGACAACCGTATTGATTGCAAAAATAGTATATCTGCATTATGAAAAAAGGATTCCGTTAGAGCAGATGACTGTCCTGACGTTTACGAATAAAGCAGCGGGAGAGATTGTTGAACGACTGAAGAAACAAGAACCAGATCTTACAGAAGAACAGGTGCATTTCTTTGGAACTTTCCACAGCGTTGCCATGCGGATATTGAAAGAAAGCCTGCCGAAAGAAAATCTGCCGAAAGATACAGGCGAATCAAGTTCTCCTGCCGGATCAGATGGATGGACAGCAGATTTTGAAATCATAGATCCGGATGAAGAACAGAATATGGCGCTTCAGCTGATTGCAGAACAGAATCTCAAGATAAAGTATAAGAACCGTCTGAAGAAAAGACTGGAGCAGGAGTATAAGGATTATAAAAAAGGGAAAGAGGCCAGCAGATACAAAGATGATCTGTTTCGTCTGTATCCGCTTTTAAAGAAAGAAAAGAAGAGGCAGAACAAAATGAGTTTTTCTGATCTTCTGGAAGAAGCAACAAGACTTTTAAAAATGGGGAAAACTTTTCCGGTGAAATGGATTATTGTGGATGAAGTCCAGGACAGTGATGCCGCCCAGATGGAATTTCTGGAGGCATTAAAGAGTCCGGAGACAAAGCTCTTTGCAGTCGGTGATCCGAATCAGGTAATCTATAGTTTTCGTGGAACAACACAGAATATGTTCTTTTTGCTAAAGAACAGGTTTCAGGCAAAAGAACTTTCGCTTCCGGTTAATTACCGGTCCAATGCATCGATTCTGGAAGCTGCGAACCGTTTCCTTCAGTTCGGGGGGAAGATCCAGGGAAGTAACGGATCCGGAGATAAGATCCAGATTAAGAATCATTATGATCCGTTTCAGGAGGCAATGTATCTGGCAGACAGAATAGAAAAGCTCCATCAGAAAGGAAAGAGATACCAGGATATTGCTATATTTTACAGGCTGCAGAAGCAGGCAGAAGTACTGGAGAAGATGTTCGAATCTCAGGGAATACCGTATGAAGTATCCGTAAAAAAATCCTGGAAGGATATTCCAGTAATTGACTGGATTATGAAAGTACTGCGTTTTTCGGTGAATCCGGAAGATACACAGATGGGCATCCAGATTCTGACGGATAAAAAGTTCGGAGAAAAATGTACGAAGAAGAAAGCCGAAGACATTATTGTAAATAAAAGAATAGAAAAATCGGATCTGTATAGCAGAATGTTGTCTTTCCAGAAGCAGTATCATGCACCGGAGGACCAGACTATGCAGACATATCTGACCGGTGAGGAACTCTATGATTTTCTTGGATTACGAGAAGCACTTCATCCTACGTCTTCGGATTATCTGGAGGATTCAAGGCATGCAAAGAACTTTCTGGAGCAGATCTGTGGATATTGCAGGGCAAAGAATATGGATATATCAGGCGGAATCAGAGAATTCCTGAATGGTGCATTACTTGGAAGTATAGAGGATTCTGCTTATTTGAATCAACCGGAAGCAGGCGAAAATGAAGAGAAAAACCCAGAAACAGAAGATAAGGTAAAACTTATGACACTTCACGCATCAAAGGGACTGGAATTTGATACCGTCTTTATTATCGGTGTAAATCCAGGACTATTGCCAATCCGATGCAGTAATTTTGATCAGGAAGAGGAAGAACGCAGGTTGTTCTTTGTCGGAATTACCCGCGCGAAAAATCATCTGGAGATTTCTTACTATACGAATCCTGGAGAGCCGGGGGTTCTTGGAAACTACAGCAATTATCTGCGAATGATCCCGGAGGAACTTCTGGAATGGGAAGAACTGCGCAGTGATGAGGAAAAACGGACGAATCTGAAGGAACTGGCGCGGCAGGCAAAAGAGAAGATCAAAAAGACCGAGAAGGTGCAGAAGGTTGAAGAAGAGTGTAAAGATATAGAAGAAACGAAAGAAAAGATTGAAAGTGATGAGGGACAGGAACAGAAAGCCAGACATCCGAAATATGGAACAGGGGTCGTTACGTCAGAAGATGATATGATGATAGAAGTAGATTTTCCGAATTACGGAAAGAAACAATTTATCAAGGCGTTTCAGGAGGTTGAATTAATCTAAGGTTAGAAATATAGATTGTAACAGGGATAAAAAAGAATAAAGGTATATAAAAAATCCACCGTACTTAATAATTTTTAAATACGATGGATTTTTATGATATCTCATCCAATGGACTATACCTCTTTCTTTCTTCGATTTGTTTTGTATCATCTGTTAAAATGATGTTAGATTTACGTTCCTGGTGGTTTGTCCTCCTTTTTCTTTATTAGACTCTTTTCAGTTTAGATTGTCCTCTGCATTGGACTGTACCTCTTTCTTTAGATTTTAAATAAAGATTTTAACTGATTGGTGGTTCGTCCTCCTTTTCTTTTGTTGATATTATAATATCGCACGAAAGAGAAAATGTCAATAGAAAATCAGAAAAAATATAAAAAAATAATAATATAACAGAATATTCTGAAAACATAAAATAACAATTAATAAAAAATTACCAGATAGAAAAGATAAAATAAATTGTGCATAAAAATAAAGCAAAATAAATTGTTTTTTTAGTGAATCTTCATCTGCCATAGGTGTTATAATGCAACTGTAACAAAGGAAACCTACTTAACAAAACCTCTTTGTAGCGTTGAAACCACAAAGCGAAGGCTGCTAAGCATCAGATTTTTGGAGGAAAAGATAAATGAATACTTTAAAAGCTGAAAAAAGAAGCATGGACATCAAAGCAAAGAAATTAAGAAGAGAAGGTTACGTTACTGGTAATGTCTTCGGAAGAGAGATGAAAGAATCTGTTCCGGTTAAGATGGAAAAGGCAACCGTTGACCGTTTACTTAAGACCTGTCATAAAGGTAGTCAGATAATGCTGGACATCGAAGGTGAGAAGATGAATGTTCTGATCAAAGATGTTGAGTTCAACCCATTAAAAGGTCAGGTAGATGAGATAGATTTCCAGGCACTGGTAAGTAATGAGAAAGTACATTCTGTAGCAGAGATTGTTCTGGTTGGACATGAGAAAGATGCAGGCGGTGTACTGGAGCAGTTACTGGAAGAAGTACAGTTCAAGGCATATCCATCAGCATTGGTTGATAAAGTTGAAGTAGATGTAAGTAACATGAAAGTCGGAGATTCTATCAAGGTAAAAGATATTACACTTGCAAGTGATAAAGATGTAGATATCATGACAGATCCAGAGACTACAGTTGTTACATTACAGTATGTACACAACGATGTACCAGATGATGAGGAAGATGAAGAGACTGCAGAAGCAGCAGAATAAACACGAAATAGAATTTATAAAATAATAGAAAACCCCGGATATCACAGTATAGATGTCCGGGGTTTTCTGTTATACTACATCATATAAGGGAACTTTCGACTATGTGAGGAATTTCCGACTGAAGATAGAAGCATATGGCAGAAAGAATGACAAAATGAGGTGATCTTATGGCAAAAGAGCAGCTTGCAGTGATAGAGATGGTAACAAATATGATACTTGGAAAGACCGAGGGGATAAGTAAGGTTGATTTTATGCCACAGAAGCTGATATGCCAGGATAGAATAAATATTCAACAGGCATTTCCAAGGAAAACTCCGGAAAGTCAGGGAATCCGTTCGGAATATTTAAGAGAACTGGTCAGGGAACTGGCTGATTCCCCGGACACGGATATGCATCATCTGATGATTTTGCGACATGGAAATGTAATCTGCGAGACGGACTTTGCACCATACAGAAAAGGCATCTGGCACATTACTCATTCCATGTGCAAGAGCATTACGGGAATGGCAATCGGATTTCTGATAGAAGAAGGTAAGCTGGATCTTTCTGAGAACATTTATAAGATATTTCCGGAGAAGGGAAGTACCTGGGCGAAAATGTTCCATCCTGAAGTTACGGTGGAAAATCTGCTGACTATGACGAGTGGCGTAACCTTTAATGAATCCGGAATCATTTCCGGGAATGACTGGCTGGAAAGCTATCTGAATGCATCGGTAGCAGAAAAACCAGGAACGAAGTTCCAGTATAATAGTCTGAATTCTTATGTACTCTCAGCAATCGTAACGCAGCGGACCGGAATGCCGATGGATGAATATCTGAAGCCAAGATTATTCGAACCATTGGGAATCACGGACTATATCTGGGAAAAATGCCCGAAAGGAATCACGAAAGGCGGATGGGGCCTGTTCCTGTGTGCGGAAGATATGGCAAAGCTCGGTCAGCTATATCTGGATAAAGGCAAATGGAACGGAGAACAGATCATTCCGGAATCCTGGGTAGAAACATCCATTACGCAAAAGGTAGAAAGCATTGAGGGCACTTATGGATATGGCTATCAGCTCTGGATGGAAGAACGTTCGGGAAGCTTTGAATATAATGGCATGCTTGGCCAGAATGTACTCATTTATCCGGATATAGATATGGTGATCGTGACCAATGCGGGGAATGAAGAATTATTCCAGGATAATGTGATGCTGAATATTATAAGAAAATATTTTCCTGCAGAGTGGCATCCGGAAGAGACACTTCCGGAGAATCCAATTGCGTATGCAAAACTGCAGGAACTGACCGAAAGGCTGGCTGGAAAAAGCCTGATAAATGATCAATATTATAATAGTCCTCTTATAATCAGAAAAGGTGGATGGAAGAAGAATTCTTCAAAATACAGAGTCCGCGAAAAACGGGACGAAATTGAAAAAGTACAAAATCAACAGATTCATTTACTGACCGATCTGTTAGATGGTACATGTTATAAGATGAAACAGGCAAGTGTCGGACTTTTTCCATTGGTTATGCAGGTCATGCACAATAATATGACGGATGGTATATCGAAAATTACTTTCCGTAAAAAGAGAACAAAAGAATTACTCCTCTGCTTTCAGGAAGGCGAAGAGTCGGTAGAGCTGGAAATGGGCTGGAATCAATATATAGAAAATAAACTTAGTATCCACGGAGAGACTTATCTGACCGCAGTAAAAGGAGAGATTGCCTTTGATGCCGATGACAATCTTGTTTTGAAAGTTGAAATAGTATATCTGGAAGAAGCGATGAGACGGAAGATATATATAACGCTTGCGGAAGAAACGCAAATACCACCAGAATATATCGAAATAAAATGGTTTGAATCACCTGGTAAGACTTTGATCATGGAAGGAATGGAATCCATCACGACAGAGGTTACAAAGTCTCCAATCTATTCTTGTATCAGGGAGAATGGAGGTATTGATCTGCTCCATCGCCTGATAGAACAGACGATAGAGCCGGTGATAAAAGGGGAATTAATCGCCCCTGATACAGAATAGATAGGTGTTTATATCTAAAAGAGATTGCCTGCGGCGTTCTCTGCAGATATTAAAGTAGACGGAATACCTGCTCGACAGTTGCGATCATGTTGTTACGGGCATTAACAGGATCCATAGCATCTGCAAGTGTGCAGACACTGCGTAAAATAGGGAAAAATGCATCGATTCCTTCTTCGTTACAGGCAGTTGCTTCTTTTGTGACACTTCCTGCAAATGCGACAACTCTTGCGTTGTATTTTTTCGCAAGTCTTGCGACTCCGACAGGAGCTTTTCCCATAGCGGTCTGGAAATCAAGGCGTCCCTCACCGGTAACGACCACATCTGCACCGGAAAGCTCGTCTTCCAGCCCGACAGCATCTAAGACTAATTCAATACCAGGTGTAAGTGTTGCGCCAACATATGCAAGGAATGCAAATCCCAGTCCTCCGGCGGCACCGGCACCTGGTGTATTCATATAATCATTTTCAAGAGCTTCAGAGGTAACTCTGGCAAAATGTGCCAACGCTTCGTCTAATGTTTTTTTCATATCTTCGGTCACACCTTTTTGCGGTCCATAAACATATGTGGAACCATTTTCACCACAGAGTGGATTATTTACATCACATGCGACCTGAATGTGGCATTCTTTTAAAAGTGGATTCAGATCGGATAGATCGATACGGGCAACTTTAGCCAGGGCCTGTCCGCCTTCTCCGGCATCTTCACCTTTTTCATCCAGAAAACGCACGCCAAGTGCTTTTAACATTCCAATACCACCATCGTTGGTGATACTTCCGCCAATACCGATGATAAAATTACGGCATCCTCTCTGGATTGCATCGACGATCATCTCACCTACGCCATAGCTGGTTGCCAGAAGAGGATTCTTCTCTTTGTCCGGAACCAGAGTAATACCTGCTGCAGATGCCATCTCCATAACAGCAGTGTTGGTATCTTTCAGATATCCATAATAAGCATCTACTGGTGTATGCATTGGACCGGTAACGGTAAGGTCAATGCGTTCTCCGTTCATGCCTTCGATCAATGCATCGGTTGTTCCCTCACCACCATCTGCGAGTGGTTTTACGATGACTTCAGCATCTGGTTTGGCGGCAAGGACCCCGTCTTTGATTGCCAGTCCGGCTTCCATGGAACTTAAGCTTCCTTTTAATGAGTCAATTGCTACGACAACTTTCATGTGAGTAATCCTCCTGAATTTCTGATAATTGTGAGTTTGTAAGATTTCTTGTTTGGTTTTGTTGTAAAAAGTATAACATACTAGAAAATGAAAAATATATATTATATAAAACAAAAAAGATTAAAATAAAAGCGAAATATATGTTATATATAACATGCGTTTCGCTCTTTAACCAAATAAAGTAAGTCCACTGCTTCAATTCGTTACTTCCGATTATCATGATTTCACAATGTCCGCAGACGCAATGCCAGATAAAGAATAACACCATCTCTGAAACTGCGCGGGTTCAGACCACAGATCTTATGAATACGGTCTAATTTGTATTGTAATGTATTCTTATGAAGAAATAAGGCTTCGCTCGTTCTGGAAAGAGACTGTTCATGTTCAAAATAACAGGAAAGGACAGAGAGGTCCGTTTCGTCTAAAAGGGCAATGGTCTTATGAAGAAATTCTGAAGCTGCCGTTTCGTTTATGGAACCAAGAAGAATCTCCAGTGTCAGCTCATCAAATAATGCATAATTACAGTCTGGTTCAGACAGAGAATTTAATGCGATCCGGGCAGTATCATAAGAGGATGAGACTTTAAAAAGGTCAGTTGTACGCCCGATTCCTATCTGAATAGAATCTGAAAGGGTTCGACAAAATGTCTGAAGCTGTTCCAGCGGAAAGGAAGCATCGATAACCGCAAGGTATTCCTGCGGATACTGGAACATATATAACCGGATTGAATGATCTGCGAACATTTGCAGAATCTTTTCTTCCATAGAAGAGATTGTAACGGAAGAATGCGTCGATAACATCCGAATGATAAGAATCCTTTTCTGGCTTGCTGTGTTTATTTGAAATTCATTCAGAAGATCATGGATATAGTTCAGGTCTTTCATTTTATCAGGAAATGCTTCGGTTGCATCAAAAGATCCTGACAGCAGATAGGACAGCAGGTAAGTGCGCTTTTCTGATAAGGTACGGGAGGCAGCACTTAATTCCTGTTCACGGATGAGCAGTCTGGTGATCTTTTCTGCAAGGTAGGCATATTTGCGGACTTCATTGGGAGAGCCGCTGATGCCGATAACAGCAATCAGGTAGCTGTTGTGTGTAACCGGAATATTTACACCGGCACTGGTCCCCTTATAGTGTTCGCTTTCCTGAACTTCGATTACAGTTCCGGTATCGGCTGCTTTTTTTCCAATCTCATGAAAAGAACCGATGCGGGAAGTGTTGGTGCTGGCATATATCAGTCCGTTTTTATTGATGAAGTTGATGTCATGACCACAGACATCGTGGACGGTGTCTACAATCTGTGTGGCAAGCTGCTTTCCTATATGTGTAATCATATCTGCCTCCTACATCAGAAAGGATGAAAATGCTGCTTCTTTCGAGTGTATCAGATGTACCCGGATTGCTGCAACAGCACTTGGAATATCACCGGATTCTATGTAACGGATCAGTTCCAGGTGTTCTCGGGCAGCAACCTTGTGGCGCTCCCAGATATTCTGTTCTCCAAGGATACGGATCCGCATATTCTGATCATAAATCTGTGAAAGATTCATATTCAGATATTTGTTGCGGCAGGCATTTGCAATGGTTCTGTGAAGCTCATCATCGATCGTACAGAATACAATAGAATCTTTCTGTTCGTGGATTTCCTGATTCAGGATAGTTTCTGTCTTCGTCTCTAGTTCATGGAGCTTTTCCATATCAATGTATTTGTTGTAAGTTTCAATAATATATGGTTCCATTAACATTCTGGCTTCGAATGTCATGGCAATCTCTTTCATAGTGAGTGGAAGAACGATGATTCCTTTCTTTGGAATGATCTGAATCAGCTGTTCCTGTGCAAGCATATTCAGTGCCTCACGGATTGGAGTACGGCTTGCGTCAATCTCTTCCATCAGCATCATTTCACTTAAGATATCACCAGGTCTGTATTCGCACTGGATAATCTTCTGCTTGATCGTCTCATATGCAATCTGTTTCAAATTGGTATCTGTTTTTTTCATAATCTAAAGTCTCCTTTGGAGGTCTCTTATATTCATCTTGCATACAAGATGAATACGTTTTCTTTTTAACAAACCCCTAGTATTATTTAATTATAACAAAGAGCCGGCAAAAAGAAAAATAATTCATGAACATTTTAGACAAAGAAAAGGAGTTCATAATGCGAAAAAGATGGAAGAGAGCAATCGCAGTAATGATATTTGCGGCTGTTATGGTTTCCGGATGTGGCAGTAATACCGCAAAGAAATCCAGTGCAGAAGAACCTGTCCATATCACTTTCGGACATGGACAGGCAGAAGGACATCCGTATCATATTGCAGCGTTGCAATTTAAAAAAGAAGTAGAAAAAAAGACAGATCACAGAGTTATCGTTGATGTTCAGCCAAATGGTAACCTGGGAGATGAACGAGAGATGACAGAAGGTCTTCAGCTGGGAACTATAGACATCACTGTAGCAGTTGCAGCAACACTGAGTGGTTTTGATTCAGACCTGGATGTATTTAATTTCCCGTATCTGTTTGATTCAAGAGAAGAAGCTTTCAAGGTTCTTGACGGAAAGACAGGACAGAAGATATTTAAAGGACTGGAAAAGCAAGGGATAGAGACTTACGGCACATTTGACCTGGGTTTCAGAAGTATGACGAATTCAAAGCATCCGATCGAGACACCGGAAGATGCAAAAGGTATCCGTATGAGAACACTGGAAAGTTCAGTCTGTGTAGATTCGTTAAGCGAACTTGGAATTGATGCAGTATCGATGAGCTTTGGAGAATTATTTACAGCATTACAGACGAAAGCAGTAGATGGACAGGAGAATCCGCTCTTTACTATCTATAATTCCAGATTCTATGAAGTGCAGAAATATTTATCCCTGACAGAACATTTTTATCCGGTATGTCCGGTTATGGTAAGTGATCTGATGTGGGACAAATTAAGTGATGAAGATGCAGCAATCGTAAAAGAAGAACTGCATGACATGGTCCAGTACGAACGGAAAGTATCCGGAGAAGAACTGGATAAGACCTTACAGGAATTAAAAGATGCAGGTATGGAAGTGAATACTGTAGACAAGAGCAAGTTCAAAGAGGCGGTTTCACCGGTATATGAAAAATACGATGCGCAGTACGGAAAACTGTTAAAAGAGATAGAAAAAGCGAAGGAGGAGTAAGTGATGGAGATCATACATGGCATTGATAAAGTAATTAACAAGATCCTCCGGTTCATCGTCATTATTATGTTAAGCGTGATGTCTGTGGTGGTATTTGCCCAGGTGTTATTCCGGATTGTACATCTGTCGATCCCGTGGAGTGAAGAGCTTTCCAAATATCTGCTGATCTGGAGTACATTCTTAGGTGCTGCGATCTGTATCCGGAAGGGTTCACTAGTTGGACTGGAATTCTTAAAGAATAGTATGAGTGAAGAAAAGCAGAAAATATTACAGACTATACTGAACCTGATCGTATGTGCGATGCTTTTATTCCTGATCAATGTTGGCTTCTGGGCGGTAAGGAGAGTATGGTTCCAGATCACACCGGTATTGAAGTTGTCAATGGGATTGATGTATGCAGCCATTCCGGTTGGTTCGATATTCATGCTGATCAATCAGATCCTGGTGACAATCTACTTATGGAAAGGGGAGGAAAACGCATGACAGCATTATTATTTATCAGCATGATTGTATTACTGATCGTGGGAGTTCCGATTGCATTTGTGTTATGCGGATCTTCGATCATAGCAATTCTTTCAACGGGAGATATTCATAACGCAATTGTGATACAGCGTATGTTTTCGGGAAGCGGAAGCTTTACCTTACTTGCAATTCCATTCTTTGTACTTGCGGGAAACTTGATGAGTTCGGGAGGGATTTCAAAGAGATTAGTAAACTTGTGTAACAGCCTGTTCGGACACATTTCCGGAGGACTTGCCATGGTAGCGATCATTACCTGTGCATTCTTCGCAGCGATATCCGGATCCAGTGCGGCAACTGCAGCAGCGGTTGGAACAATTATTATTCCGGAGATGTTAAAGCACAAGTATGACAAAGACTTTGCGGGGGCCACAGTGGCGTCTTCGGCAGAATTAGGGGTTATCATTCCTCCAAGTATCGGACTGATACAGTACGGCGTTGCGACAGGGACATCGATCAGTGATCTGTTCATGGCAGGATTCCTTCCGGGTATCTTCATCTGTCTGGTATTGTGTGTGGTTGCACATTTCTTATGTAAGAAACAGGGATTCGAGCCAAGCAAAAGGGCGACAAGACAGGAAAAGATACAGGCATTCAAAGATGCAATCCTTGCAATCCTGATGCCAGTCATTATTCTTGGAGGAATTTACAGTGGAGTATTTACCCCGACAGAGGCAGCCGTGATCGCAGTATTCTATGGACTGATTGTAGGAGTCTTCGCATATAAGGAGATTAAATTATCAGACATTCCAAGAATCCTCACTGATTCGGCAATTACGATGTCAACGGTACTTCTGATCATGTCTGCATCAACGATCTTTGGATGGATATTGACAAAGCTTCAGATTCCGCAGGCAGTGGCAAAAGGATTCCTTGGAATCTCAGCAAGCAAATATATCTTCCTTTTACTGGTCAATGTATTACTGCTGTTCATCGGAATGTTCTGCGAGGCAGGAGCTGCTATGGTAATCCTGGCACCGCTTCTTGCACCGGTTGCGCAGACACTTGGAATCGATCTGGTACATTTTGGAATCATTATGATGGCAAATCTTGCAATCGGTATGATGACACCTCCGGTTGGCGTGAACCTGTATGTGGTATGTGATACTGCGAAAGTCAAGATAGAAGGAATGTTCCCGTATCTTGTGAAATATTTCCTTGCACTGGTTGCAGGTGTTCTGATCATTACATATGTACCGCAATTGTCTTTATTACTTGTAAATTTATTTGGCCAATAGGATAGATGAGAGAGAAAAGGAAAGCGATATGAAGATTACAGATATTAAAACGATTAAACTTCAGTATCCGTATAAGAAATGGATCGCAGATGGCTGTGGAAGCTGTGGTGCAAGAGGTGCATTTCTCATCCTGGTCGAGACGGATACGGAGTTAACAGGAATTGGTGAATCCGCAACATTTGGTGGATCTATGGATGCAATGGAAGCCATTGTAGAAAAACAGTTAAAGCCGCTGCTTCTGGATGAAGATCCAACGAGGATTGAGTTCTTACATCAGAAGATGATGTGGAATAACTGGGCAAATGGAAGAAAAGGCTTGGTGATGGGTGCAATAAGTGGCATCGATGTTGCACTCTGGGATCTGCTTGGAAAAGCGGCAAAGCTTCCAGTATGTAAGCTCCTTGGACAGGTGACAGATAAAGTACAGGGGTACGCAAGTGCAGGATTCTATGCACCAGGCAAGACGCTGGAAGATCTACAGGAGGAGATCGAAGGATATATCCGTCGCGGCTTTACAGCATTTAAGATGAAGATTGGAAGAACAAGCAACAATCATAAGATGCGCCTGCAGTTTATGAATAACGGAGATTTTTATCTCACACCAGAAGAAGACAAGGCAAGGATCGAACTGGTCCGCAGAACGATCGGTCCGGATAAGACATTGATGGTGGATATGAACTGTACCTGGGATCTGGATGATGTGTTAAAGGCAAAAGACTTCTTTGTACAAAATGATATTTTCATGGTGGAAGAACCGATCCGCTCGGACGACACTGCAGGATATATCCGACTGACGAAAGAACTGGGCGGCATCAAAGTTGCGGGTATTGAATCTGAACAGGGTGTATCCAGATTTGCGGAACTGATTAAAGTAGATGCAATGGATGTGGTGCAGGCATCACTTGGATGGGCAGGCGGCTTTACCGGATGCAGAAATATTGCTTCCACGGCACACGCATTTCATAAATTATATACACCTCATTCATTCTTCTCGGCAGTTATGACTGCAGCGAATATCCAGTTTGCCGCATCACAGGTCAATATACCATTTATCGAAGCCGAGGAAAATGAAAATCCGCTCCGGACAGAGCTATTAAAAGAGCCGATCGAGACGGATGAACACATGAATTACTACGTAACAGATAAGCCGGGACTTGGAATCGAGCTTGATCTGGATGTGGTAGAAAACTATATCATAAAGTAGGTAACTCTATTAATTTTAAAAATTATATATAAAAAAAAGCATAACAGGAGGATTTTAAAATGAAAGTAGGATTTATTGGATTAGGAATTATGGGAAAACCGATGGCAAAGAATCTTTTAAAGGCAGGACACAAAGTATGTGTCAATGATTTTCATCCAGAATCAGTTGCAGAACTGGTAGAGGCAGGAGCAACAAGTGCAGCAACAAATGCAGAAGTTGCAAAAGATGTAGAAGTAGTGATCACAATGGTACCAAATTCACCAAACGTAAGAGCTGCACTCCTTGAAAAAGACGGTGTCATTGACGGAGCATCTTCCGATACAGTAATTATCGATATGTCATCGATCGATCCGGTAGAATCAAAGAAGATTTCTGCAGAACTGAAAGAGAAAAAAGGTATTGAGATGCTTGATTGCCCGGTATCCGGTGGAGAACCAAAGGCAATCGATGGAACATTATCTATTATGTGCGGCGGTAACAAAGAAGTATTTGATAAATATGTGGATCTCTTAAAAGCTATGGGAAGTTCCGTAGTATATGTCGGAGAGATTGGTTCCGGTAACGTGGCAAAACTTGCAAACCAGATGGTAGTTGCAGCCAATATCGGTATCTGTGCAGAAGCCATGACATTTGCAAAAAAGATGGGAACAGATCCGGAGCTTGTATATCAGGCAATCCGAGGAGGACTTGCAGGTTCTACGGTTATGGATGCGAAAGTACCTATGATGTTAGAAGGTAATTACAAACCAGGATTCAGAATTGATCTTCATATCAAAGATCTGAATAATGCATTAAATGCGTCACATGCGATCAATATGCCGGTTCCTATGACAGCACATATGATGGAAGTTATGCAGGAACTTAAGAATCATGACGAAGGAAGTTGTGATCATGATGACATTATCCGTTACTATGAGAGAATGACTGGTGTATCTGTTGTGAAAGGAAAATAAACATGAATACAGAGTTTATAAAAGGAGTCATCGTGCCGATCATTACGACAATTGATGAAGATGAAAAAATTGATGAAGCGAAGATGCGTGCCCAGGTCGATTATGTGATTGACGGCGGTCTTCAGGGAATCCTTGCATTTAGTTCAAATGGTGAATTCTATCAGATCGAAGAAGACGAGATGGAACGGGGATTTCGGATCATTGTTAATCAGGCAGCAGGAAGAGTTCCGGTTTACTTTGGAATCGGTGCAATCAATACGAAGAAATGTGTCCGTCTGGCTAAGATGGCAGTCAAAAATGGTGCAAAGGGAGTATCAATCTTACAGCCGATGTTCCTGAAACCAAATTTTAATGAATTGTTTTTACATTTTAAAACAATCGCAGAAGCAGTTCCGGAGACTCCGGTATTGTTATATAATAATCCTGGAAGAGTTGGATACACCTTAGGTGCAGATTTGGTAGAAAAGCTGGCACACGAAGTGGACAACATCGTTGGAATGAAAGATACATCCGGTGATATCACACAGACGGAAGAATTCATCCGCAGGAACAGAGATGTCGGATTCAAGGTATTTGGAGGAAAAGATACATTGTTATATGCGAGCCTCTGCATCGGGGCAGTCGGCGGAGTCTGCACAGCCGGTAATTTCATGCCGGAGCTGATCGTTGATATCTATAATAAATACGTGGCAGGTGACATAAAAGGCGCGCTGGAAGCACAGTATAAGTTAAATCCAGTCCGTCTGGCTATGGATGTGGCAAGCTTCCCGGTAGCAGCAAAGGATATGGCAGCGATGAGAGGCAGAGATGTCGGTAGTCCGTATTTACCAAATCTTCCCACACCAGAAGGTGCATCTTATGACAAGATGAAAAGGGAAATGGAAAAAGCAGGATTAATTTAATATGAAACACACAGTAACATTAAGAAATGGAGATCAGGTTCCGGCCCTTGGGATTGGAACCTGGTATCTCGGTGAAGACAGAACAAAAAGAAAGCAGGAACTTGAAAGCTTAAAGGAAGGTGTCCATGCAGGCATGACACTGATTGACACCGCTGAAATGTATGGAAGCGGTAAGGCAGAACTTCTTGTAAAAGAGGCTATGAGGGATATTCTTAAGGAGATGAAACGAGAAGAGTTATATCTCGTCTCCAAGGTACTTCCGAATCATGCAGGAAAAGGCAGACTTGAGACAGCACTGGATAATACGCTGATGAGAATGGGCGTAGAACAATTGGACCTGTATCTATATCACTGGCGGGGACGTTATCCGCTGGAAGAGACGGTCGCAGAGCTTGAAAGGGTGAAAAAAGCCGGAAAGATCAAAGAATGGGGTGTCTCAAACTTTGATATTGACGATATGGAAGAACTCTGGAAGATTCCGGGGGGACAGAACTGTCTGGTTAATCAGGTCCTGTATCACACTGGCTCCAGAGGCATTGAATATAGTCTGCTTCCGTGGATGCGGGAACATGAAGTAGCACTGATGTCTTACTGTCCGCTTGCACAGGCGGGAACATTAAAACGTGGGCTTATGACGCATCCGGTGTTAGTCGGCCTGGCAGAAAAATATAATGCAACTGTAGAACAGATTATGCTTGCATGGAATATCCGCGATGAACATACGATTGCGATTCCAAGAAGTGGAAAGGTAGAGCATATGTTGCAGAATGCAGGTGCAGATCAGATTGAACTGTCAGAGGAAGATTATCAAGCTATAGATAAGGAATTTCCAAAGCCTGTGAGAAAATCGTACCTGGATATGCAGTAAAAATAGCCGTCTAGTTTATCAGACTATGGCGGCTGTTTTTTTGTCCTGTGAGAGATTATTTTTACTAGCTTTTTTTAAAATATCCACTGTATGTGACCCAGCCCCAATCAGTTCAGGTCTTTCGCATACGGAAAGATGATATTCTATAAATGTCTGGAATGTCTTATCATCCATAGCGTTTAATACCGGACGCATATAATCAGAAGGTCCGTCGGCAGAGATTACCTTGATTCTTTTTAAACCGGCGGCCTTATTATAAGTATCCATATCTTCCAGACGGACATAATCATACAGGTCTTCTGGTTTTGGCTGAACTCGGAAGTTTTTGTCGATTTTACCATTTTCAATGCATTCTAATATGTGGTTCTGTTTGAAACCGTAAGTCAGTACACTGTATTCATTCATACAGTAGGCGACAAGAATGACACCATCGTCTTTCAGTACACGTTTTGCTTCGGTCAGTGCTTTGACTTTGTCTTCGGTGGTGTACAGGTGGTACATAGGTCCGAAGACGAGAACAATATCGAATTCTTTGTCTGGAAAACGTGAAAGCTTCATGGCATTTCCCTGATAAGCTTTCACGGAACTATTCTTCTTTTTTAAAATTCCCAGATTATATTTTACAAGCTCTACAGCTGTGACATCGTAACCTTCTTCTGCAAGAGCCACGCTGTAACGGCCGGTTCCGGCACCGACATCCAGAATCTTTGCAGATTTATCTTCCGGAAGATATGCATGGATATATTTCATGGAAGTGGTGAATTCTACTTGTCCGTGACGGCTGCCAAGGCGCTTTTCTTCGTTAAATTTATTATAATATTTTTCAAGTTCTGTCATCATAGTGATGGTTCTCCTTTTTTCTATATGCTCTATTCACTTTAACATAAAGTCTGGAAGATTCGTATAAAAAAATTATGGAATTGAGAAATTCCGTACCATTCGTTATAATGAGAGAACAACAAGAAATGAATACAATAAAAAAGGATGTTTAATATGAGGGAGATATGCAGTAATTTTGGGGACAGAAGGTTAAGAAAGGCGGAATAGTGGACATGAATAAATCTTATACAGAAAAGCCGGAAGGGACTTCTGATTTGGTATATCAGGAACGGATACATTTTTTAATGGGAAGAGAAAAGGATCAGGTGTGTGCATTATATATAGACGTGACAGAAAACCAGATGCTTGCAATAGAATCAAAACAAAAGAAGATTATAAAGGAAAATATCAAAGGGGAAAATGTCCTGGAATGGTTGAAACGTAATATTTATCCGGAACTTGTGTATGAGGATGAGCGATCAGTTTTTGAAGAAAGATTTCGTAGGAATGTTCTTCTTAAAGAATTTGAAGAAGGAAAGACCTATATGGAATTTCAGAACTGTTATTATAGTTTTGACCGGATGAAACGGATGTACAAGGTGGAGATTGATACATTTAAGAATCCGAATAACGGTCATATAGAGGCATGCGCAATCTGGAAGGATTGTACCAACAGATATGTAGATGATGAGATTCGTCAGATTTTGTATAAAAAGGATTATATTGCACTTGGAATTATAGATATAGAACGTGATGAGATATATTTACGTTCACATAATTTGAAATTGAAGGAATTTGAAGCTCAAAGTTTAATTCCGTATGAAGAAGCGGTGCGGATTATGCAGAAAAAGTATATTGCACTGCAGGACAGGGAGACATTTGGAAGATGTACATCTATAGAATACCTGAAGGAGAATCTCAGAATTTCCGGTCAATATTCATTTCAGGTATATGATGTGGAGAATTGTGTGGAAAGATATTCGTTTTACTGGTTTGATAAGACAAGAAAATATCTGATGGTCGTGATAGATGATATGACAAAAGAATTGGAGACAGATCCGGTGACAGGTGGTCTGAACAGAGAGGGATTTATTCATAAAACAAAGAAAATATTGAAGAAAAATCCTGAAAAAAGGTTTGCAATTATTTATTTTAATATCCAGCGCTTTAAGGCGGTTAATGATTTGTTCGGATATGAGACAGGTGATCAGCTGTTAAGAACGGCAATTAACACATTGCAGACAAGTTTTTTAAGACCACATGCAGTTGCAAGAGTAGAAGCAGACAGATTTTCCGTGCTTGTAGATCAGAAGAATCTTGATCTTAACAGATTGCCGGAATTACTTCACAGGACATATCTTCAGAAAGAAATGAAGATAGAAATATATGGAAGATGTGGAATCTACTATATTCCGGAAAACTGTAAACTGAAGATATCAGATATGTGTGATCGTGCGAAGCTTGCAAAATCTACAATTTCAAATCATTATGCCCAGCCCTATGCAGTGTTCAATGAGGCTATGAATCAGGACTATGAGCAAAGAAGTATGGCTTTGCTTCAACTGGATGATGCTATAGAAAAAGATGATATCAAGGTATATTATCAGCCGATTTATGATGCATGGACAGGGCAGATTAAAGGAGCAGAAGCACTGGCAAGATGGGAATCGAAAGAAAAAGGAGTGATTCTTCCCGGACAATTTATACCTGCATTGGAAGAAAGCGGACATATTACCAGACTAGATACCTGTATTTATAAAAAGGTCCGGGAATTTCAGATGGAACGCTTTAAATCAGGAAAGAAGATGACAGAGGTTACGATGAATCTTTCTAGGATGGATCTTATGAATCAGAATATGTGTCAGATGATTCTGGAAGATACTCTGAGTAAAGATCTTCCGGAGGGAATGATGAATTATGAGGTGACGGAGTCCGCATACGCAGCGATATCTGATGAGGGAGTAAAGTTTTTAGCAGAACTGAGAAAAGAAAAGGTACGGCTTCTGATAGATGATTTTGGAAGCGGAGTATCTTCGTTCAGCACGGTGAGAGATTATGAATTTGATATTATGAAGCTGGATATGGGATTTATAAGAGGAATTGGAAAGAATAAGAAGAACAATAATATTTTGATTGCCATGATTGATCTTGCGCATCATCTGGAGATGAAAGTAGTTGCGGAAGGTGTGGAGACAAAAGAACAGGCGGAATTTTTGAAAAATTACGGATGTGATTTCCTACAGGGATATTATTTCTCAAAACCGGTTCCGCAGGAAGAATTTGAAAAAATGTTGGAGCAGATCTAATGAATCTGCTCCGTTTTTTTGTATGTGGCAATAATTTGTTTTAACTTTTCAGGCTCCAGAGGTTTTGCAAGATGTTCATTCATACCGGCCTGTTTTGATTTCTGTATATCTTCGGCAAAAGCATTAGCGGTCATAGCAATAATCGGGATGGATAATGCATCGGGATGATCACTGCCACGGATTGTTCTGGCTGCATCCAGTCCATTCATGACAGGCATCATGATATCCATGAGGATGAGATCATATGTTCCCGGAGTCGAATTAATGAACAGATCGCAGGCTTTTGCACCGTTTATAGCAGTGGTTACGGTTACACCTTCTTCTTCTAACAAATAGGTTACAATTTCCAGATTCAGATCATTATCTTCCACAACAAGAATATTCATACCTTCTAAGCTTATTGTACAGTCATCTGTGTGGTTATCGGGAACAGGAACGGTCTCATGGCTGATTGTGAATGGCAGGATGACAGTAAATATTGATCCTTTATCTTTCTGACTCTGTACCCGGATGTCACCGCCCATGGACTTCACCAGACGTTGGACAATTGACATGCCAAGTCCGGTACCCTGATAGTTGGTCCGTGCGCCTGAGTACTCCTGTGCAAAAGGCTCAAAAATATGCGTCAGAAATTCGCTGCTCATACCGATTCCGGTATCGGATACATCGAATTGATAATATACGGTATTGCCAATTTTCTGCGTCTCTTTTGCGGAAATATGTATAGATCCGCCGGGTTTGTTGTATTTTACAGCATTTGTAAGAAGATTCATGAAAATCTGCCGGAAATGTAGTGGACTTCCGATTACATCGGGATATGTAATGCTAGAGGTATCTAACTTTGTATCTGCAATTCCGGCTATGTTTGCCTGATATTCCAGTACATCCCAGCATCCCTTTAGCATCTCCGGGATGTTGAACGGCTTTTGATCATCAGAAAGCTCACCACTTTCCAGTTTGTTCATATCAAGAATATCATTGACTAATGTCAGGAGGTGTGAAGCAGAAAAACGCATTTTATCATAGCATTCCTGTACCTTATCGGGTTGATCCTGCACTTTAGATGCAATGTCTAACATACCCATGATGCCATTGATCGGAGTGCGGATATCATGTGACATACGGCTTAAGAAGTCAGATTTAGCAGCATTGGCCCGTCTGGCCTCATCAATTGCATTCTCAAGTTTTCTCTGGTAGCTCAATTCCTTCTGTTTTGTCTCATCGATGATCTGTGTAACGAATAAAACATTAGAGAGGGAAGTCTGGGAAGAACCACTTGGATTTTGAACAATAAAACTTGCACGTCTCCAGATTCCCTGCTTGTTCGGGTATTCCTTACTGATGAACATTTTCCCAGATAACCGGTGACGTAATGTGGACAGATCAAAAAATTCTGCTATATTCTGTTGATAACTGTTCATTACATATTTGGAACAGAATTGTTGCATCAGTTCGGATGCACAAGCCTGGCGGACACCGGTTTTGTAATTTTGTCCGGAGCTTGATATCTTTTCAATCTCATTCGTATCGAGGTCGATATGATAAATTGCATAGTAAATCTGACTGGTTGCGGCCAGAAGACTTTGATAGCGAAATTCATTTTCATGGGTTTTTGTGACATCCTGATGATAGCCTCTGATAAGAATTCCGCCTTCCCTGGTATTTTCAAAAAGTACACCGCCACAACGTATCCATATCTTACCGCGAGTTGGATGATACCATGGATAGACGACCACAGAATATCCGGACTGTATGATTTCATTTTGAAATTCGAGGACATTATCAATATAATGTTCATCAATATGATCAAACCATGCAGTATAGCAGTCTTCCGGAGATGTTGTCTTTGGAACACCTAAGAGCAGGTACATTGTCGAATCGGCATGAAGCGAGGAAGGAATACCTTCCCGGATGCGTATAGACCACATACCGATCTCTGCACGGGACAAGATCTTCTCCATGTCATGTTTATAATCCTGCCGCGATTTTGTTGCAGCCATTTCTATCATAGTCCGTTCATTCTGATGACTATGGATAAGATTACCAATATTTTTCCCAAGTAAAGATAACATACGGCGAATAAGCTTTGATCGGTTCATGTCAGGATTATCCACTCCAACAAAGCCAAGCAGCTTGTCATGGACAGAGAGAGGAAATGCTATCAGTGTATGAATATTCTGGAATTTTAACAGTCCGTATTCCTGTGGCATGGATTTACGGATATCTTCAATATCTTCAATCAGGATATTTTCGTCATTTAGAAATATTTCAATCCAATGAGGCATACTTTCAAATGGAATTCCCTTCAGATTATCAATCTGAGGTGTAATCCCTTCATCACACCATTCGAAAGTATTGGTGCTGGTGTGATCTTCATTGATCTCAAAAATATAAGCACGGTCTGCGCAGGTATATTTTCCCAGATCCTCTAATAAAGTATCAATACCATCGCTGAGGTTGTCAGTAGATCCAAGATTGGTTAACTGCTGGATGATAAAACGTTCTGCATTCAGTTCATCACGCAGGGTGTTATTTTCAAGAAGCAGATTTTGACAGTATTTTTTTTCTGAATCGTTCATAAGCAGCATTCCTTCCTGACTTTTGTCTGATGTTAATAAGTTTACTTTACTATGAAATGATAGATTCGTCTATAAAAAACATGTAAAATATACAGATATATGATATTATAGTAAATAAAAAGACTGAAAATATAGGAGGAATGGGAAAATGTATATTACATGCCTGGATGTAGAAGGAGTATTGGTACCGGAGATATGGGTAGCATTTGCTGAGGCAAGTGGAATTCCTGAGTTAAAAAGAACAACAAGGGATGAGCCGGATTATGATAAATTAATGAGATGGAGACTGGAGACATTAAAAGAACACGGACTCGGAATTAAAGAGATTCAGGAGACGATAGCAAAGATAGATCCACTTCCTGGAGCAAAAGAATTCCTTGATGAACTGCGTACATTTAGTCAGGTTATACTGATCAGTGATACATTTACAGAGTTTGCAATGCCTTTAATGGAGAAACTTGGATGGCCGACGTTATTCTGTAACAGTCTGGAGATTGCCGAGAACGGTGAAATTACAGATTTTAAGATGCGTGTGGAGAATTCCAAACTCAGTACGGTAAAAGCATTGCAGTCTATCGGATTCGAGACAATTGCAAGTGGAGATTCGTATAATGATCTTGGGATGATTCAGGCAGGCAAAGCTGGATTCTTATTTAGAACAACAGATAAGATCAAAGAAGATTATCCGCAGATTCCGGCATATGAGACATATGAGGAGCTTTTATCTGCAATCAGAAATGCAATGAATATATGATAAAAAGACCGAAGGGACTGATTCTATGAAACGTATTTTCTGGATTGTACTGGACAGTGCTGGCATCGGCGAAGCGCCGGATGCTGATAGTTTTGGTGATGTTGGAAGTAATACATGGAAGAGATGCTATGACAGCGGAAAGCTTTATATTCCGAACATGGAGAAGATTGGAATTTATCAGATCGATGGCATGGAATATGCAAATAGCACAGTGAAACCAGCAGGAAGTTATGCAAGAATGCAGGAGTTATCCTGCGGAAAGGATACGACGACCGGACATTGGGAGATGGCAGGTATTGTAACACCGGATCCACTTCCTAAATTCCCGGATGGATTTCCAAAAGAATTTATAGACGAATTTTCTAAAAGAACGGGAAGAAAGGTTCTGTGTAATCTGCCTTATTCAGGCACGCAGGTAATCCATGATTATGGACGTGAACAGGAAAAAACAGGCGCACTGATCGTGTATACTTCCGCAGACAGTGTATGTCAGATTGCAGCACATGAAGATATCATTCCGGTAGAGCAGCTGTATGAATACTGTAAGATCGCCAGAGAGATGCTGACCGGAGATCTCGGAGTCGGCAGAGTGATCGCAAGACCATTCATCGGAACCTGGCCGGATTATGAAAGGACGATCAGACGGCACGACTTTTCACTTGCACCGCCGAGACAGACCTTGCTGGATGCCTTAAAAGAAGAAGGCAAAGATGTAATCGGAGTCGGAAAGATCTACGATATCTTTGAAGGCCAGGGAGTAACAGAGACTTATCCGAATCAGGGAAATGAAAAGAATATGGAAAAGACGATCGAGATTCAGAAGAAAGATTTTGACGGACTTTGTTACGTGAATCTGGTTGACGGGGATATGATCTATGGACATCGGCGTGATATCGAAGGATATGCAGGGGCATTAACGAGATTTGATGAACAGTTGGGAGAGTTTCTGGCAAATATGCGGGATGACGATATGCTGATGATTACGGCAGACCATGGTTGTGATCCGGGATATATCGGAACAGATCATACAAGAGAATATGTGCCTTGTCTCATTTATGGAAAAGAGATTAAAGCAGGGGAGAACCTGCACACCAGAAAAGGTTTCGCTGATATGGCGGCAACGATAGCGGAAGCTCTTGGAAGTAAATACCGGGGAGATGGAGATTCTTTCTGGGGTGAAATAAGAAATTGACATATGCATAAGATGATGTCAGCCAAATGTATATCCTAGCCCTCCTTATGTAATCAGAGGGTGTGGATTACAGTTATCGCAGTCCCTCTGTTAAAAGAATTAACCGCTTGCCGTTTTATGGCAACACCCTATTTTAGCTATATCATCAATATACAATAAGAGGTGACATTATGAGTCTTCCACCATATAGAAAAATTGACCAGTCAACCTGGCCGCGACAGGATCACTACAAGTATTATACCGAAAAATTAAAAGTAAACTACAGCATGACAGCACGCCTGGATGTAACAAGATTAAGAACAGAATGTGACCGGTTCGAAGTGCATTTCTATGCGGCCTTCATCTGGTGTACATCAAATGTTGTGAACCGGCTGCCATTTATGAAGATGATGACGGATGAAGAAGGCAATCCGGGAGTGTGGGATGTTGTACACCCGAATTATACAATCTTCCACAAAGAAGATCATACATTTTCTGACTGTTGGAGTGAATACGATGCAGATTTTGCGACTTTTTATGAGAGAATCGAAAAGGATATAGAAGTTGCGAAAAAGGTCAGGGGAGTCAAGGCAAAAGCCGGACAGCCGGCGAACTTTTACTGTATTTCCTGCGTGCCGTGGCTGGATTACACTGGGTATGCAACATCAACGCCATCAGATCATGTAGCGCTGTTTCCAATCGTTACATTCGGCAAATATACAGAAGATAACGGAAAACTGACACTTCCCCTGACGCTTACGATTGCTCATGCGGCGATGGATGGGTGGCATACGTCGGAATTCTTCCGGGAGATGCAGGAGGAGCTGGATGGATTTGGTATTTAGTATCAATTTAATTCATTCACAATCTTTATTCATTCTTCTACAGATAATGTAGTCATAATTTCAAAATTCAAAAAATATGAGAAAAGAGGAATGGCAATGCGTCCAAGTCAATACCACTATTTAAAGAGGATGCTCACTCGTAATGTGCATAGACGTAACGAACAAAAGAAATGTCTGAAAGCAAAGAAAAAAGAATTGCGAAAACAAAACAAATTAATTCAGAAACAACAACGAAAAATCGAGCGTCAAACTGTAAAAAAATCTAAGGTGAATTTTAGTTCAACTAATTTTCACGATACAAAAGAACATAATACTAAATCTTCATTGCTTCTTTTTGGTGGGATTTTTTTTGGATTATTAGCAATTACTGTATCTATATGTTGGTTTACTGATATTTCTGATGTATATGAACAGGTTGGAATAGTGAATGGTTTATTAATATTATTGTTTGGACTTTTGATATTTGGTGGACCGTCTTATCTATGCTTTTATTTTTATATAAAAAATTATAAAAAAGATAAAGATATTCATCACGCAGGAAATTCATATAAATTTGTAGATAATGTAGTTCCAACTTATGCTTCGAAAAATACATTCATGCAAAATCCGAAGAAAGCAATTACAATTCCAGAATCGGAACATAGAGCAAAGCAAGATGAGTCTATAAAAGATAATAGTAAAGAAGTTGTAAAAAACGAAGCATGTAAATCAAGCTCCTATGCAAAAAAACAGAAGAATTTAAGGAAACCGATACATACATAAAAAGTAAAAAATTTTCTGATGCTTTTGCTGCTTTATGCGTAGCAAACTGCGAATTAGACAAAAAACAAAATTATGTAAATGAAATAACAGATGGAAATGTCAGATATAACGATAAACGTTTTGATGAGCTTATAGATGATCCGTTAGTAAAACAAATGATATCAAGGCAGAAAATCAAGGAAATATCTGAAAAGATTATAGAAATGTATAATGGAATTGGGTTAAGAGTAATAGTTGATGATGTAAAATGTACAACTCAGTATGTCGTTTTAGAATTAAAGCCTATGAATGGTGCGCGAATAGATGATATCCTTTCATTTCAGAATAATATCGAATATGTAATTGAAATGAAAACACTGATGAATGTTATGTACAAGAAAGGGTATATTGGGATATTGCTACCAATACAAAATTTTATTCAGTGCCAGAACCCCTCCGATATGGGGGGAAGTTGTAAAATAATATAATTTTATAAAGATGGGAGACGATTAGAATAAAAGAAATTTCAAAATTGCATACGGATATATTTGATTCGGGATTAAAATTTGTATCTCTTGGACATATACGTCCAGATATTGTTGCATCTATTATTGAGAAATTTCCAGAATTTTCCAATGTTCTCTCGGCTGAAAGTGACATTTTATTTTGGAAAGATCGTATAAAACATACAGAACGTCACAAGAAAGATTTTGTATCTGATGAAGAGTATGAATTATGTTTTGAACAAATACCAGACATTATACAAAATCCGGAATTTATTAGTATACACCCCAATAAAGACAGTATCTCTTTTATCTGTCGTTTTACAGATCACATTTCTGTTGCAGTACGACTTTCTACCGATGGAAAATTATCATACAGAACTATGTACCCATTACGTGAATCACAATTGTATAATTACATAAAACAAGGACGAGCTTGGAAAGTTTGATTTGACATATTTTCTATTCTGTTGTAATATAATTCACACAGAAAGAATAAACTGTTTATAAAGATAAGTTATTTAAGGATAGAACAGGCAGCTATCACGCCCTAGTGGTCTTAAAGAGATGTCGGATTGCCACCCGACTAAATAACTTATCTTTTATAATAATTAGATATCTTGCCTTTTGGGCATTACTTCCGACCTCGTAGAAATACGAGGCCTTTTTAATATAATCTTTAGCCTGTTCTATTTCAGAAATATACGTAACATCTTCTTCTTGAACTTATTATATCTTTGATATCTGATCGGCAGATCTATCCATGTCTTCTTATCCACAATACTCCTGTAATGTGTAAACTCATCGAAGCCGGCCTGACCATGATATCCGCCCATGCCGCTTTCACCGACACCGCCAAAAGGCATGGCACTGGTGGCAAGGTGAATGATGGTATCGTTGATACATCCGCCGCCGAAATGACAACGGTCAAGAACCTTTTTCTGCGCTGCCTTATCTTCACTGAAGAAATACAACGCCAGCGGATGTGGATGTGATTCCACTGTCTGGATAGCGTCATCCAGTGAATCATAAGTCAGGATCGGGAGGATTGGTCCGAAGATTTCCTCTCCCATAACAGCATCGTCCCAGGTGACATCTTTCATAACGGTAGGTGCGATGCGTAAGATCTTTGCATCAGATTGTCCTCCGACAACAACCTTGTCAGAGTCGATCAGTCTTTGCAGACGCTGGAAATGCTTCCGGTTAATGATCTTACCGTAACTTGGGTTTTCCAGAGGATGTTTGCCAAACTGACGGCGGATTTCAGATTTGACCGCATCGATCAACTGGCTTTTGATCGCTTTATCACAGAGAATGTAATCCGGTGCGACACAGGTCTGTCCGCAGTTTAAATACTTGCCAAAGACAATACGTCTTGCGGCGATTGGGATCTTGGCCGTAGAGTCTACGATACAAGGACTTTTACCGCCAAGTTCCAGTGTGACCGGTGTTAAGTATTCGGCTGCATGCCTTAAGACTTCGCGTCCGACAGTTTTCCCACCGGTGAAAAAGATCTTATCAAAACGCTGGTTCAAAAGTGCCTGGTTTTCTGCACGCCCGCCGGTTACGATGGAGACGTATTCTTCCGGAAAGCATTCTTCAATGATTTCCTGCAGGACGCGGCTTGTAGATGGTGCATATGCACTTGGTTTTACAACAGCAGTATTTCCTGCTGCAAGCGCATCAATAAGTGGTTCCAGTGTCAGTAAGACCGGATAGTTCCATGGACTCATGATAAGGACCGTTCCATACGGAGAAGGGGACTGGAAACTTTTTGCTGCAAATTGGGATACCGGTGTCGGAACCCATTTCTCTTTTGTCAGTTTCTTGATGTGCTTCAGCATCCAGGTGAGTTCGGAAAGTGTAAGTCCGATTTCACACATATAGCTTTCGGTCTCGCTTTTACCAAGGTCTGCTTTTAATGCAAGATTCAGATCCGGTTCGTGGCGGATGATGGAATCTTTTAATTGCTGGAGCTGCTCTATACGATAAGTTACAGGCAGAGTCTGGCCTGTCTGGAAAAAATTATGCTGCTTTTCCAGGATGTTCTGAATTTCTGCTTCTGTCATGTTCATTTACCTCCTGTACAAGATGATACATCTGCTCCAGTTTATCAGGTCCCCATAAGGCTGGTACAGGGTAGAGTGGATTCGCTTCTTTGTCTGCATAACGTGCAAGCTTTGGAATATCTTCATTCCGGATGCCGTTAAGAGTCTCCGGGATATTCATGGAAATGTTCATGCTGCGGATGTGGTTGATGAATTCTTCTGTGGCAACTGCGTCCATACCTGTGGTTGCTGTAAGCTGCGGTGGAAGTCCGTAAGTGACGGATGGTTCCAGGACCGCATAATCTGGAATCAGATTGAAATCGTTGATTGCATATTTGTGATGTGTATCTGCATCGGTGATCACAGCTGCAAGTGTGGTCTCGCTTCCGGTTCCGGCAGTTGTAGGAACTGCGATCAGGAGCGGAAGCCTGTGCCAGATCTTTAAGATTCCTTCCATCTTGGACAGAGGTTTATCCGGACGTGTAAGTCTTGCACTGACTGCTTTGGCACAGTCCATGGAAGAGCCGCCGCCAAAGGCAAGAAGTGCCTGACATCCATTATCCAGATAAAGCTTCTTTGCATCTTCTACATTGGAAGAAGTCGGATTTGCAACTGTATCTTTATATATTGTACATGAAATCTCAGATTTTGAAAGCTGTTTTTCCAAAGGTTTTGTAAGTCCAAGTTTATAGACGCCTGGATCGGTGACGAGCAGAATATGGGAAATATGATGATTTTTAAGTATAGCAGGAACATTTTTGAATCTGCAGTATGACAGGCTGCTTGAGATGAGAAGAGAACTGGACCGGAAGATCTATACGATCGCAGGAACGAAGAAGATTCTGAATCAGATCCGCATCGCGGATGCAGGAAGATCGGTGATCAGAAGAATGGAGAACTCAGTATATCTGATGCTGACCAAAGTCCGGTCGTCATCGGCGACTTCATCCGGAGAGATAGAGGAAGATATACGCAGACACTTAAAACGGTGTGAAGCGCCCGATATTCAGGCACTTCCTATGGGAGCATCTATTGGAAAAGAAGCATTTATGAGAGGAGATTATTCGTATAAGAATGTGTTCAGTTTTGCGGACGTAAATAATTTAGAACAGGAAAACAACAGAATAGAAAATTACGGGAATGCTGATAAAAAGCAGACTATGCTTACAGAGATGAAAAGAGGAGAATATCTGGTGGCTGTTTCACGGGAAAGGAATGGAGATATCGTTGAAATATATGAGGGGATGAAAGACTTACTGCGGAAAAAAAGAAAGAATTATATTCAGATATTTACATCCTCAGTATTGTAAATGTAATCGATCCGAATGAAGAACGGAAATATTTGAAATATATATTTGCATTAATTATCAATTTATAAAAGTGATTCGTTCATCTCAAATAGTAATTCGTTTGTTCGCTGTACAGATAATTTTTTCTGAAGAGAAAAAATAAGGATGGAATCACGTTTGTTTTTGGAATATAAGATATTTTCGCCGGCTAGTGTAAGCGCCCGTTGTGTATCAGCAAAGGAAAGGTTCAATGTTAGCGATAATGCAAGTACCTTATTGCGTCCTGGATTTTTTGAACCATTTAATATTTGGTAACCGTAAGTACGCTGAATGTGTGCATTTTGAATAACAGAGGCCGCGGGAATGCCTGCTTCTGCTATTTTTGCATTGATATAATCTGAAAAGGAATTATAACAGGAGATGTTATCCAAATATGCAGTGTAATCTTTTAAAGCATCTTCTGTATGAATGGATGAAAGAAGATGAAGTAATTCGTTGGTCGTTTTAGGGTTCATAGTCA
>ERZ808240.240-NODE-240-length-75260-cov-7.063786_pt1 | contig 75260 bp, 57 predicted proteins | sample MGYA00521084_ERZ808240 | MGnify/ENA primary metagenome ERZ808240 (study PRJEB31516, sample SAMN03275571) | gut metagenome | biome: mammalia-associated habitat; material: feces | host: Papio cynocephalus | place: Kenya | collected 2012-08-06 ...
TCCACCGCCATTTCACTCAGCGCTCGCACGATCATGAAGATCGCGAGGCCGCCGATCAGATAGGCGAGCAGAATGGACGGTCCGGCCAGCCCGATCGATTCGCTGGAGCCGTAGAACAGGCCCGTGCCGATCGCGCCGCCGAGGGCGATCAATTGGATATGGCGGTTCTTCAGCGATTTGCGCAGTGTCGGCGGCACCGGAACGTCGTCGGTTTCATGCTTCGCCGCGTCGGCCGCTTGGGGCTCCCGACGGTCCGAAACGGTGTTCTGATTGCTCATAGCCGTGTCTCTTCCCTATATCTTTCATGGTTGCCTCGGATGCGACAACGCTGCCATTCTAGGCGCGGACATGGCGTCGGCCGCCATGGCGGTCCGCGCGACGGACGGCCAAGCGGCCTTACAATGGAGACCGGTCAGATGGAATGCGGTCAGCGGATCGTGAGGCGGCGGCGAAGGCGATGGCAATGGCGTATATCGAGTTCGATCATGTCGTCAAGGAATACGCGTCCGGCCCATCCGCCATCCGGGCGCTCGACGAGGCCAGCTTCACGGCCGACCGGGGGCGGCTGACCATAATCCTCGGCCAGTCCGGAGCGGGCAAAACCACCGCGCTCAATATTCTGGGCGGCATGGACACAGCCACGTCCGGGCGCGTGATCGTCGGCGGACGCGACATCTCGGCGCTGAAGCCGCGCGATCTGGTGGCGTATCGCCGCTCCGACATCGGGTTCGTGTTCCAGTTCTACAATCTGGTGCCGAATCTGACCGCATTGGAAAACGTCGAACTGGCCAGCCAGATCTGCGCCGACCATTATGACCCCGCCGAAACGCTGGCCGACGTCGGGCTGGCAGACCGGCTCGGCAACTTCCCCGCGCAATTAAGCGGCGGCGAGCAGCAGCGCGTGTCCATCGCGCGGGCCATCGCCAAAAAGCCCAAACTGCTGCTATGCGACGAACCCACGGGCGCGCTCGACTACGAAACCGGCAAGGAGGTGCTGTCGCTGCTGCAGTCCATCGCCCGCGGCGAAGGCATGACCGTGATGATCATCACCCACAACTCCGCGATCGCGCCGATGGCCGATCGTGTGATCCGCTTCAAATCCGGTCGTGTGGTCTCGCAGAAGGACAACGCGCATCCCACGCCCGTCGACGAAATCGAGTGGTAGCCGGCGGTGGGGCGAACGATGACGGACGGTATGAAAGGCCGTGGCGCGGGAGGCCATGGCATGGGAGGGCGTAGTACTGCCGGAGGCCGTGGTGCTGCCGGAGGCCGCAGCGCGGGCGGGCGCGGCACGGCGGTCCCCGGCGCATTCCTCAAAGACACGCTGCGCATGTGGGGCAGGGCATGGAAGCGTTTCGCCTCCATCGCCATAATCACCATGCTGGGCGTGGCCGTGCTCACCGGCATCTACGCCGGATGCCGTGACGTGTTCCTGGCGGCCGACCGCTTCTACGATGGGCAGCATCTGCACGACATCCAGGTGCTCTCCACGCTGGGGCTTACCGACGACGACGCGAACGCGCTGCGATCCGTGCCCGGGGTGGAAACCGTGCAGCCCGAGCGTTCGCAATCCGTGACCACCGAGGTGGACGGGGCGAGCAAAACCGTCACGCTGCGCGAGATCGGCGTCGCCGGATTGGACAGGCCAAGCCTGCAGGAGGGGCGCCTGCCGTCAACAGCGGGCGAGATCGCGGTGACGCGTCAATTCATCAGAGACGCGGGGGCGTCCATCGGCGACCGGGTGACGGTGCAGGCCGAGACGAACTCGCAAAGCGGCGGCACCGGCGGGGACTCCGGCATGGAAGGCGAGCAGGCGCCGCAATTCCCCTCGCAGCTGACCATCGTGGGCGTGGCGCTCGACCCCGCCGACCTGAGCAATCCGGACGGCTACGCCACGGCGGCGTTCCGCAACACGCTGGCCAGCGACTACACCTTCTTCGCCCCAAGCGACGGAGTCGTCGGCAACATATACACCTCGATCAGCCTGACCGTGGCGGGGGCGGCCCGGCTCGACACCTTTTCGGACGAATACACCGCCGCGGTGAAAGCCGTGTCGGACCGCATCGAAAGCGCCGTGCAGACGGCCCGGCAGACCGCCAGACGCCAGACCATCGTCACTGCCGCGCAGCAAAAACTCGACGACGTCAAAACGGACGCATACCGGCAGCTGGACGACGCTCAGCGCCAACTTGACGACCAGCGCGCCACCCTGGAGATGACCAAGCGGCAGCTGGCCGATACCCGCGCACAACTGGAATCGAAGCAGCGCGACATCACCGACGGCGAAAGCCAGATCGCCTCGGCGCGCTCGCGGATCGCCTCCGGACGCCAACAGATCGCCTCGGCGCGTCAGCAGCTGGCCGAGGCCAGGCAGCAGGCCGCAAGCGGCAAACAGCAGCTGACCGAAGCCCGCAACCAGCTGGACGCCGGCAAACGGCAACTCGAGTCGGGCAAGGCGCAGCTGCAACAGGGGTGGTCGCAGCTCGAGCAAACGACCCGGACCCTGCAGCAGGCGCGCGAACTGCTCGACGGGCTGCCGTCGGCCGACATGTCGAATATCGATACGGCCACCTGGCGGCGGATCGTGGAGCTGCTGGCGAAGATCGGCGTCACCGTGCCGTCCGACCCCTCGCAGGTCACCTCCGTCGACTCGGTTCGCTCGCAACTCGACGAGGCGTCGAAACACCTTGACGGCCAACGCGCCGAGCTGGCATCCCGGCAATCCGAGTTGGCGGACAACGAGGTGAAACTGAACGACCAGGACGCCCAGCTGACCGCCAAGGAACGCGAGGCCGTGGACGGAGAAGCCGAACTGGACCGGCAATCCGCCGCATTGGAAGCCAAATCCACCGAACTCGAAACGCAGTCCACCACGCTTGAGGCGAAGGTGTCGCAGCTGGCGTCCGGCAAGCGGCAGCTGGAATCCGGGCTCAAGCAGCTGGAGGACGGCGAATCCAAACTCTCCGACGGGGAGCGGCAGCTGAACGACGCCGCCGACGAGCTCGCCACCAAACGCGGCGACGCCGACAGGGAATTCGCCAAACAGCAGACCGCCATCGACGACATCGCCGACGCGCGCTGGTACGTGCAGACGCGCGACAGCATCGGCGGCTACAACTCGCTCGAATCGGACATCTCCTCCATCGAATCGATCGGACGGGCCTTCCCCGTGGTGTTCCTGCTGGTCGCGGTGCTGATGAGCCTGACCGCCATGACCCGCATGGTGGAGGAGGATCGCGGTCTGATCGGCACCTACATGGGCCTGGGGTACGGGCGGGTCGCCGTGGGTGCCCGATATGTGGCGTTCGCGTTGCTCGCCTGCCTGATCGGCGGCGGTCTGGGCCTGCTGATCGGATTCCTCGGCATTCCGGCGTTCCTGATGCTGGTGATCAACGGCCTGTATGTGGTGCCGGATGTGCGGCTCGAATACGATTGGGCGGTCGGCTCGCTGGGTGTGGCGCTGTTCCTCGCCGGCGTGGCCATCGTCACGGCCGTGGCGTGCCGGAGCGAAATGCGCCAGACCCCCGCGGCGCTGATGCGTCCCAAGGCGCCCAAGGCGGGCTCCCGCATCCTGCTCGAGCGGATCCGGCCGCTGTGGACGCGTCTGAGCTTTCTGAACAAGGTGACCGCGCGCAACATCTTCCGCTTCAAGTCGCGTCTGGTGATGACGGTTGGCGGCGTCGCCGGATGCACCGCCCTGATCATCTGCGGCCTGGCCATCAACGACACCGTCGCCACCTTGGGGACCAAACAATACGGCGACCTGTACCGATACGATCTGCTGGTCGTCTCGTCCGACGATGACGCCGACGCCATGCACCAGCGCGTGCGCGACGACGGGCGAACCGCGGAAACCTTGGATTTCCGCCTGGAATCCGGCGAAATCACCAATGGCGACGGACGCAGCGAAAGCGTGCAGCTGATGGTGATTCCCGACGACGAGCTCAACCGGCTGAACGACATGGTGTCGTTGCAGCGGTCGGATGGAACGGCCGGGCTGGGGGTCTCCGGCGGTTCGGGCGGTTCGGGCGGTTCGGGCGGTTCGGCGTCGTCCGGCACGCTGCGGCTGGACTCCGGCGGCGTGATCGTGGAGCAGTCGGCGGCCAACACGCTTGGCGTGGGGAACGGCGACACCGTGACCTTGCGCGACGGCGGCATGGACCGCGGCGAGGTGACGGTGACGGCGGTGAATCGCAACCTGATCGGCTCGAACGTCTACATCTCCGAAAGCCTGTACCGGTCAGTGTTCGACGGGCGCGTCGCGGGGAGCGCCACCACATCGTCCGCGTCGCCTGGGTCGTCCGCCTCGTCTGGGTCCTCGCCCCTCACTCTGAACGCGACGATGGCCACGCTGAACGGCGCTCCGGACGACAACATCGCCTACGCCGACCAGCTGGGGCGCGACGCGTCCGTCGTGCAGGCCGTCAGCTCCGACCACATGGAGCGGAGCTTCAAATTCGACCTGATGGGCGCCGTGGTGGCGCTGATCGTCATGCTCGCCGGCGCGCTCGCCCTGGTGGTGCTGTTCACATTGGCCAACACGAATGTGTCCGAACGCGTGCGCGAGATGGCCACGCTCAAAGTGCTGGGCTTCTTCGACCGCGAAGTGCACCTCTATGTCAACAAGGAGATGACGATCCTGACGTCGCTCGGCGTGCTGGTCGGGTTGCCGCTTGGCCGAATGGTCGGCGGCCTGCTCACCTCCGTGCTCAATATGCCGGGTCTCTACTTCGAAGTGGAGGTGCGCTGGTGGAGCTATCTCATCGCGGCCTCGGCGACGATGGCCTTCGCGCTGGTCGTGCAGCTGATGACCAACCCCGTGCTGGACCGCATCGATCCGGTCAGCTCGCTCAAATCCGTGGAGTAGCTGCCCCCGGTGGATGGCCACTCTTGGCCTCGTAGCATGCGGTTGCGTGATTGACAGAAACATTGACTCTTTTTGATGGAAAATGTTCGAAGTTGATCAAAGATGCGTGTATTATGAAAGTGTCGCGGACAAAGCTGTCGAGATGGAAGGAAATATACATGCTGTACCCGAAGATGAACGACGCCCGTGCAGTGTTCAGCCTGGATGGCGTCTGGGATTTCCAGACCGCCGACGAAACCGGATATCCAACCGAATGGGTGAACGCGCCGATCAGTAACGCCATCCCCATGGCCGTTCCCGGCTCCTACAACGACCAGAACGATCTGCTCGACTTGCGCCGCCAGTACGGCTGGGTCGTGTACCAGCGCACCTTTGAAATCACCCCGCGCGCCATCGCGGGCCAGCGCGTAGTACTGCGCTTCGACGCCGCCACCCACAAGGCCGACGTGTACCTCAACGGCGACAAGCTGGGCAGCCACAAGGGAGGCTTCCTGCCGTTCGAATTCGACGTCACCGGCAAGATCAAGCCCGGCGAGAACCGTCTGACCGTCGCGGTCGACAACCGCATCAACCAGTCCACCCTGCCGGTGGGCAACGAAGGCGGCGTGGCGTTCTTCGGCTCCGACAATGCCGGCATCCCCTCCGTCGAGGCGGGCAAGCGCTGGGCCAAGCCGCAGAACAGGCCTAACTTCGACTTCTTCAACTTCTCGGGTCTCAACCGTCACGTGGAGCTCTACACCACGCCGAAAAACTACATCGCAGACATCACCGTCGTGACCAAATCCGTCACCGAGGGTCTGGAAGAAGGCGAAACCGGCCCGGCGACCATCGGCTACAAGGTGGATCTCGGCGGCGGCGCCAAACCGGACGACGTCACGGTGTCCATCGAGGACGAGTTCGGCAACGCCGTGGCCACCGCCACCGGCGCCTCCGGCGACATCGACATCGCCTCCGCGCACCTGTGGAACCCCGGCGCGGCCTACCTCTACACCGCGCACGTGACGCTCGGCACCCCCGGCGCCGCCGACGCCGACGAATACGACCAGAGCTTCGGCATCCGCACGGTCGAAGTCAAGGGCACCAAGTTCCTCATCAACGGCAAGCCCTTCTACTTCAAGGGATTCGGCAAGCACGAGGACAGTTATTTCCACGGCCGCGGCACCGACCAGCTGCTGAACGTCAAGGACGTGTCGCTGATCCACTGGCTTGGCGCGAACTCCTTCCGCACCTCGCACTACCCGTACGCGGAGAACATGTACGACCTGTGCGACCGCGAGGGCATCGTCATCATCGACGAGACCCCGGCCGTCGGCATGAACTGGCCCCAGTACAACGATGAGCAGCTGCTCGGGCATCATCAGGACGTGGTCCGCGACATGATCGGGCGCGACAAGAACCATCCGAGCGTGGTCATGTGGTCGCTGGCCAACGAGCCCTGGTACGATCAGGGCGGCGAAAAGAGCGAGGACGCGCTCAGGTACTTCACCAACCTGTACCAGCTGGCGCATGAAACCGACCCGCAGAACCGCCCGGTGACGATCGTGTGCTGCCAGAACGACTACACCAAGGACCTGACCACGCGCACCATGGATGTGATCTGCCTCAACCGCTACTACGGCTGGTACAACCTGTCCGGCGACCTGGACGCGGCCTGCTACGCGTTGAACGTGGAGCTGGATTTCTGGGCGAAGATCGGCAAACCGGTGATGTTCACCGAGTACGGCGCCGACACTGTGGAGGGCATTCACGGCACGCATGGCGAAATGTTCTCCGAGGAATACCAGCGGGAGTATTTCCGCCGCATCGATGCGGAATTCGACAAGCGTCAATGGATCGTTGGCGAACAGCTGTGGAATTTCGCGGACTTCGCCACCATTCAGGGGCCCATGCGAGTGGAAGGCAACCGCAAGGGCATCCTGACCCGCGACCGCCAGCCGAAGATGGCCGCGCACTTCCTGCGCGACCGTTGGCATGCCATCGCGGACTTTGGATACAAAGCCTGAAGCCAGCCCTATTCTCACAGGCGGGTGGCGCCGGGGGGGCCGGTGCCACCCGCCTGTACTGCGTATTTTGGCGTGATTGCGGTGGCGTGCGGCCCGCGAATCAGATGTGAAAGAATCTAAAATAGATTCTTTCACATCTGTGGATATAGTGCGGTTCCTGTCGGTCTCAAACGCAGTGGTATAACGTTGGAAAAGCTGTTCGGTAGGGCTGCGCACGCTTCGTTTCAGCGGAAAAATGTGAAAGAATCTAAAATAGATTCTTTCACAGTCGCCGCCTTGGGGTTCGCCAGCACCCTCGGCGTCAGAATGGATAGTTTTTGGGTTGCAACTGTGAAAAAATGATCATGACAGTTGCATGCCGGGTGACGTGGCCGGCTCTTTCGGTGAATTTCTTGTCTGCTGTCTCCCATCGCCGTCGAAACGGCGTTCTGATGACGGCGTTCCGGTGGACGGCGTTCCAGTGGAACGGCGTCGAGCAATGCCGTCGAATAATGCTAAGTTCGTAGGGAAGAATTCCAACGGTGGATGGTTCGGCGAGGGATGTGAATAATGAAGAATCAACGTGCGGTCTTGCCAACGCGTTTGATATGGGCATTCGCGGTCGGCCAGTTCGGCTGGGCGCTACTCAGCGGCATCATTTCCAACTGGCTGGTGTATTTCTACCAGCCCGATCAGGAGACCGTCGCACAGGGCCAAACCGTGTTCGTGCCGCAGGGTCTGGCCATCGCCGGCGTGGTGACGGTGGTCGGTGGCATCACGGCGTTCGCGCGATTCTTCGACGCGTTTGTGGATCCGGCCGTGGCGAGCCTCTCGGACCGCAGCACGTCGCCAAAGGGGCGTCGTATGCCGTTTCTCAGATATGCGGCGCTGCCGTTGGCGCTGATAACCGTGCTGGTGTTTTGGAGTCCGGTCAACGGCGTGAGCTGGCTGAACGCGGCGTTCCTGTTCGCAACGGTGATCGGCTACTACATCGCGCTTACGTTCTACTGCACGCCGTACAACGCGCTGATCGCCGAGCTGGGGCATGATTCCCGGCAGCAGCTGAACATCTCCACCGCTATTTCCCTCACGTGGGTGGCCGGCACGGCGATCGCCTACGTGGCGCCGGTGATCTGGGGCGGATTCGTGCCGGTGCTCGGCCGTGTCAACGCCATCCGCGTGACGTTCACCATCATGGCCGCGGTGGCGTTGGCATGCATGCTGGTGCCTCCGCTGACCATCGACGAGCGCGAGTACGTGAGGTCGCAGCCCACGTCCGAATCGACGATCGAATCGCTGAAGCAGACCTTCCGCAACGGCGAATTCCGCAAGTTCGTCTGCTCCGACGTGATCTACTGGGTGGCGATCACCACCTTCCAGACCGGTCTGCCGTTCTTTGTGACCAGTCTGCTCAAGCTTCCCGAAACCACCACCACGATCTACTTTGTGCTGATGACCGGCGTCTCGGTGCTGTTCTACCTGCCGGTGAATGTGCTGGCGAACAGGGTGGGTAAGAAGCGTCTGCTGCTGGTGGCGTTCGCGATCTTCACCTGCTCGTTCGCCTTCGCCGGCCTATTGGGCCCGTCCGGCGTGCTGGGCGTGATTCCGCCGATGATTCAGGGCGTGGTCCTGGCCGTGGCGGCCGCCGTGCCGATGGCGGCGTTCGGCATCCTGCCGCAGGCGATTGTGGCGAATATCGCCGACGCGAGTTCCGCGACCACCGGCCAGGATCGTCAGGGCATGTTCTATGCGGCCCGTACCTTCGCGATGAAGATGGGCCAGTCCGTTGCGATGCTGTTGTTCACGGGTGTGAGCACGATCGGCTTGGGCGACGGTTCCGGTGTCGGGTATCGTATCGCTGCGTTCTCGGCGGCTGCGCTGTGTGGCGTCGGCGGCTTGATCTTCGCTTTGTACAACGAACGCAAGGTGATGGGCATGCTGCCCGCGCGGGATGATTCGCGTCATGTGTCGCGGAATGAGCCTTCGCGGGACTGACCTGCGGGACTGACCTGCGGGACTGATCCGCGGGACGGCTTGGATCAGCGGCTGTCAAGCCCACGGATAACACTAGTGCACTGTTATAACCGTATCCGACAGGAATCCATTACGAAATAAGCTATGCCTCGTTCCATCTCATCCTCGGCCCATGAACCGGCTCCGCAAAACCGTTCCGCGCAATATCGTTCTCTGCGCTTTTCCAAGGATCAGGACCAGTTGCCGCAGCATGTGGCGGTTCCGCATGTCGCTCATGCAGGCGCCGATACCGGTGCCGGCACCTCCGCTGGCATGCGTGCCGGCGCCCGTGTGGCGTCTTCCACCCGGCGAGGCAGCCATCGCGCCGATTCGCATCAATCCGGGCGACGCGGTGTTCGATCGTATCTTCGCCTCGTTCGATTCGGCTCTGGCTCAGGTCGGGGATCGGGTCGAAGTCCCGTCGTCAGGCACGGGATGACGATGCTGAAATCGCAAACCTACACGCGGCGACGCATTCTGGTGGCGGTGTTGGGCGTGCTGCTGCTGGTCGAGCTGTTCCAGCTGTTCTGGCCGTCCGATCGCTTCTACCCGCTGGCCACGCTTGACGGTTACTCGGTGAGCGGGCAAAGCGTCGATCATGCGACTGAAAAGCTCAACGAGGCCGCTTCGTCCCGACAGATCGTGCTGACTGACGAATCCACGAAAGCCCAGGTCACGCTGAGCGTCCACGACGCCGGCATCACCACCGACTACAGTGCCCGAGCTGGCCGGGCCGCGCATCACTCCTTCCTGAAGCGCATCATTCCGTTCTCATGGCTGTTCGCGCACAACACCACCACGGATTCCCTGCCCGCCGCGTTCTCCACGAACGCCGATCCCAGCGCCGCGACCGTCACCGCCGAAGTGCGCAATGCCGGTCTCGAGGTCAAAGATGGCGTGCTTACCACCGTCGCCGCAGCGCCCGGGTACACATTCCAAGCCTCCGACGCCCTGGCCGCCGCCGGTTCCAGCCTGCAGAGCGCCGCTTCCGACAAGCCGGCGCAGGCCACGCTGAATCTCAGGATCGCGCAGCCCACCGTCGCCACCGAAACCGCCGAACGGCTGCGCGCCACCGTCGCCGCCGCGTTGGGCAACCAGGTGACCTTCAGCTACGGTGACGGCACCTGGACAGTGCCCGCCGCCGACGTGGCCGGCACACTGACCGTCAAGCCAAACGACAAGGACAACACCAAACTCGACGCTTCGGTGGATTCCTCCAAATTGGCCGACTTGCTCAAATCGAAGAACGTGGCGATCGAAGTCGTCAAGAAAGCCGTTGAGACCAAAGCCGTGCCCGCCGTGTTCGCCACCGACGCCCGCGCGTCCAGGGCCATCGACACCACCAAAACGGCCGGCGACCTGACCGCCATGCTGCTCGGCGGCAAGGCCCAGCCGGTCGCGGTGACCACACGCACCATCACCAACGCGGCGCTGTATGAGAATCTGCCGACCGAAGGGTCGCTTGAGGACAAACTCAAGCAGCTATTCGGCAACGCCACCTACGAAGTGGCGGTCGTCGACCTCAAAACCGGCGAATCGAAGCTCAACATCAACGGCGACGGCGTGATGACCACGGCCTCCACCTATAAGCTGTACATCGCCTATTCGATGATCAACGCGGTTGAATCCGGCAAGCTCACATGGAACAGTCCGCTCAACGGCACCACGCTCAACACCTGTCTGACCCGTATGATCGTCAATTCCGACAACGCCTGCCCGGAGGCCTGGCTACGCACGTACGGCTTTTCCACCCTGACCAATCAGGCGCATCAGATCGGCGCCAAGAACACGAATTTCAAACTCGCCGACATCCGCACCACGCCAAACGATCTGGCGACCGTGCTCAAAGGCTATTACGATAATACGATCGCCACCAAGGCGAGCACCGACAAGCTGTTCCAGCTGATGCAGACGCAGGTGTATCGCGAGGGCATCCCGACCGGCATCGGTTCCGACGGCGTGGTGCAGGACAAGGTCGGCTTCATGAACGCGCTGCTCCATGATGCGGCGATTGTGCGCTGCGACAAGGGGGATTATGCGATGGTGATCATGACCGAGCATGCCAGCTGGTTGAAGATCGCTCAAGCCAGTCTGCTGATCTATGACGCGTTGTGACCTCTCCGCGATCCGCGCCGCGGCGCGTCGTGACGCGCCTAGATGAGCTTGGTGCTTTCGACCTTCGCCACATACCAGGTGTTGAAGCGAATCAGCGGTTTGCGCAGCACCAGTCCAAGCAGCAGCATCGGCGGGATGAACAGCAGCAGTGACCCGAGCGACATCCACAGGTCATTGTCGTATATGCCCGCGATGGCTGAACGGAATGCGCGGATCGCGTGCGTGGCGGGCAGGAACGGGCTGACGGCCTGATACGCGGCGGGCAGCACTTGGATCGGGTATGCGCCGTTCGCGCCGGACACCTGGATGATGAGGATGAGCACGCCGAACGCTTTGCCGACGTTGCCGAAGGACGCCACCAACGTGTAGGTGATGAACGTGAACACCAAACTGGTCACCCAGCCGGTAACCATATACAGCAGCGGGTGTTCCGACTGCACATGCATGAAGAGCAGGCTGCCGGCGTTCAGGAAGGTGCTTTGCATCAGGCCGATCAAACCGAAAATGCCGTAATGCCCGAGATACAGCTGGTGGGGCAGCGGATCGCCGAGTGCCTTACGGGTTTTGCGCGAAACCGTGGGCTTGAGCGTGATGCACATGAGCAGCGCGCCCACCCACATCGAAATGGTCGAGTAGAACGGGGCCATTGACGATCCGAAGTTCGCGACATGGAACACCGCCTGGCGGTTCAGCGTGACCGGAGCGGCGAATTTGGCGGCAAGATCCTCGGGGCTCCCGGCGGAACTCAGCAGATCCTTGACCTGTCCCATGTCGCCGCTGCTCAGAGCGCCGCCAAGTTTATCGGTGAAGTCGCGGATCTTGGCGGAGGCGTCGCTGAGTTTGCCGCGGGCCGTGCCGAGCGTGGCGCGCGCTTCGTTGATCTTGCCGGACGCCGAGTCGGCGGCGCTGATGAGATCGCCGACCGCGGCGTCGAGATCGGCCGACGTGCCGGCGAGCTGCAAGGCGGCGTCCGACACGCTGTTGGTGATGGTGGTGAGCTGTGGCTGCATGTCGTTGGCGAACGACGTGTCAAGGTCGTTGACGGACTGTTTGGCCTGCGCGGCGAGATCCTTGATGTGCTGCCGGTCCTGTCCGGCGGTGTTCCGGCCTTCGTCGACTGCGTCTGCCGCCGACGTAAGCCCCGAGGCGAGATCGTTCAATCGCGTGATGGTCGAATCAAGCTGGTCCAGCAGCGGGCGCGCCGCGCTCTGCGCGGTGCCGTCGGGCAGCTTGTTGATCAGCATTTCCAAGGTGTTGCGCAGCGTCTGGTATTCCTTGGCCTGCGCGCTCACGGTGGCGGCCTTGTTGCGTATCGCCGTGGCGGTGTCGGCGGCCTGCCTGTCGGCGTCGGCGTACAGCTGGTCGATGCTGGCGCCCACCGCCGCGAAGCCGTCGGCGCTGGACTTGATGGCGCTGCCCAGCGTGTTTGCACTGGCGGTGAGTGCGGAGGCGATGGCGCTCGCGGAGTCGTGGGTGCCGTCCATGTCGTTTGACACGTTGTCGGCGGCGGAGGAGGCCCCGGAAAGCAGCGACGCCGAATTGGCCATCAGGGTGCTGGCCGAGGCGAGCATGCCGTCATACGCGTCGATGGTGCCCGACAGGTCGTCGATGTCGTCGGCGATGCCGGCGACGTTCTGGTTGAATGTCGTCAGCTTGCTTTGGGCGTCGTTGGCGTCGAGCTGGTTGACGAGCCCCTCGGCCAGGCTGAAGGCCACGGTGGTGATCGTCTGGGCGAAGATCTGGTTGACTTGCGCGCTGACCGTGCTGGCACCCTGGTTGGTCACAATGGGGGCGAGGGCGTTCTTTTTGTCGTTGACGTAGTATTCGATCTTCGCGCTGGTCGCATCGTCGGTGAAGAAGGTCATCATATTGCGGCTGAAGTCCTTCGGAATGATGACCGCCGCGTAGTATTCGCCCGACTTGGTGCCCTCGATCGCCTTGTCGCTGGTGGTGAACGTCCAGTCCATCTGGTTGTTGGACCGCAGGGTGCTGATGATGGTGTCGCCGACGGTGATGTTCATCGGCATCAGATCGGAGCGGTATCCCTCGTCGTCGCTGGCCACCGCGAATTTGAGGTTGCCGGTCGCGGAGAACGGGTCCCAGGAGGCGGCCACGTTGAACCAGGTGAATACGGCGGGAATGGCGGTCAGGCCGATCACCACGATAACCGACACGATGTTGGAGACCATGCGCCTCACGTCTCCGACGAACAGTTTCCAGATCTTGCTCATGCCGCATGCCTCCTTTCATGATGATGCGCGGCCCGTTTGCGTCGTCGTTCGGCCTTTTCGTGCTCGTGCGCGTACAGGGTCCGCCGGATGTCCTCGTCGCTGAGCGCCCCCAACTGCATCTGCCGCTCGATGCGGAAACGCGTCGTCTCGATGAGCAGCAGCGCGCCGATGATAGCCAGCAGCCAGATGATCCAGCTGGCCAGCGCCGCGAGTTTCCAATCGGTGTTCAGCGCAAACACCACGCAGAAGATGGCCGGGACGATAATGCCGGCGATCAGTGCGGCGCGTTTGTACTTCGGATAGTTTTCGGTGAATCTGGCGGCCCTCGCCTCGATGACGCGACGGTATTCGTCGTGATTGGCCAGCGCCATGATCGCCTGCGCGAGCTTCGGGCCTCTGCTGGGCGTGTGGAACTCCTCGCCGACGATCATGTCGCTTTCGGCGATTTCCCTGGCGAACATGCGGTTGAGATTGCTCAGATACGGGCGGATCACCAGACCCAGCAGGAAGGCGAGGGCGGCGAACAGCGCCAGGAACGCCACGTTCCTGATCCACAGGCCGTCGTAGAAGCCGCCCACGGTCTCGCGCATCGCGTCAATCGAATACGTGAACGGGAAGAACGGGTAGAAGCGGCGGAAGAACTCCGGCATCATCTCAATCGGGTAGAGGCCGGAGGCGCCCGGAATCTGCACGATGACCAGCAGCACGCAGATGCCTTTGCCAACGTGTTGGAAGGTGACGGCCAGGGAGAAGATGATGCTCAGATACGTCAGCGCCGACAGGACGCCGGTGAGCATGAACATCGGGGCGCTTGCGGTTTGCACGCCGAGGATCAGGTCGCCGCCGGTCGCCACCAGCGCCTGGCAGACGGCCAGCGGGGCGAGCAGCAGCCAGCGTCCCAGATACCGTTGCGTGGCGGTGAGCCCGAGGTCTTCCAGCCCCTCGTCGTCGACTTCGAGTTTGAGGATCACCACCAGTGAGAAGGAACCCACCCACAGGGCGAGGTCGGTGAAAAGCGGGGCCATGCCGGATCCGTAGGAATTCAGCGGGAAGAGGGTTTGGGTGTCGAGCACCGTGGGGGAGAGCATGAATTCCGAGATCTTGTTGGCGTCGAGTTTGCCGTCCTTGCCGAGCAGTTGCTGGAGCAGGGCGGAGGTGCTGAGCGCGCTCACGTCGGTGCTGATCGTGTCGAGGCGGGTTTGCACGGTGGCGAGCGTCTGGTCGGTGCGCTGCAGGGCGTTCTTGGTGTCGGTGAGCGTCGTGTCGAGTTGGTCGAGCACGGTGTTGGTCTGGTCGATCAGCGATTGCTGGCTGCTGATGGTGGCCGACAGTGTGCCGGCGCTGCTGCCCAGCTGGATCAGCCCGTTTCCCAGCTGCGGCAGTGTGGTGGTGCTGAGTGCGCCGCGGGCCCCGGATGTGACGGCCAGTGCGTTTTGCGTGCCCGAGTTGAGGCTGTTGGCGGCTTGCGCGATGTCGGTGGTGGTGGCCGTCGCGTCGTCGTTCAGCGTGGACAGGTCGTTGAGGGCGTTGGCGGTGTCCGCGTTGTCGGCTTTGAGCTTGGCGATGAGGTCGCCGAAGGTCGGGTTGTTGAGCGCCTCCAGTTTGCTGAGCAGCGCGGCGTTGGCGTCGGTGACGGCTTTGCCGGTTTCGAGCGCGAAGCCGATGTGGTGCTGCGCTTCGACCAGACCGCCGCTGATGGCGGTGACGCCGATGTTCGCACCGGATGATGCCTGCGACAGCAGGAGGGAACCCTGGTCGAGGGTGTTGCCGAGATTCGCGGCGAAGGTGCCCAGGTCGGCGGTGGCGTTGGTGATCAGCGTGGAGCTGCTGTCGAGCGCGGTGCTGGCGTCCTTGCCCACACGTTCGGCGGTGGCGACGGATTGCCTGGCCGCGTCGATTTTGGCGGGCGCCTGGTCGATTGCGGTGTCGATTTCGCCGATGCTTGCACGCAGTTGGCTGACGTTGTCCTTGGCCTGCGTGATGTCGTCGACGATTGCCTGCTGCGCTTGCGTGGTGGTCTGCTGGCCTTGCCCGATCGCGGTGTTCAGCGTATTCGACACCACTTGTCCTACGGTGGAGACGAAGGTCGAGTTGACGGTCTGGTCGATCGTGTTGGCGCCCACGTCGGTGATCTTCGGGGCGATGGCGTTGGCTTTTTCGTTGACGTAATAGTCGATTTGCGGCCTGGTGCCGGATCCGGTGAGCATGTCAGACATGGCGCTGGAGAAGTCCTTTGGCAGCACGATCGCGGCATAGACGGTTCCTGAGCGGACTGCGTCCATGGCCTGGGTCTCGTCCATGAACCGCCAGCCGAGTTCGTCGTTCGTTGCGAGCTGGTCGACGATCTGCTTGCCGAGGTTCATGTCGCCCATAATGGCGTTGGTGGCGCCTTCGTCTTCATTGGCCACGGCCACTGCGATGGACTTGGTGTTGCCGTATGGATTCCAGAAGCCGACGATGTTCACTAGGGCGTACAGCGGCGGGATGGCGATCAGGCCGACGAGGATAACCCATGCGGCGGGGACGGTGAGCAGGCGGTGCAGGTCACGCTTGAGGATTGCCCTTATGTTATGCATGCTTGCAGCGCCCTTTCTGAATGCCATACCTTATATATTTGCAGATGTCGTCGCTGGGGGTGTGGCGGTGTGCCCATATCATTCCCAACAAAGTCAACACGTTGTCTATTTATGTGAGGTCATACGGAATGTACCACGCTTTGCTGTGAGCGGCCAGTCTGTCGCGACAACGATCGGGGGGATGTTGATTCAGGTGGCGGCGAAGCGGCCGCGTGGGTGGTTGCCGCGCGGGTGGTTGCGGGCGGTGCCTTCGCGAGGGGCGAGGGGGTGGCCGCGAAGTGGCCGCGAAGGCGCTCATGGTAGCGTGGAAGGCGACGAGGGTTGTGAGGAGCATGCTATGGGCGAGACGATTGCGATGAACGGTGTCGGGCAAAACCGCGGATCCGGTGCCGAACCACACGTGGACCGCGCTCCCGAAACGAATCTCGACGGCCGCAGACTCCCGCTGCTGGCCCGCATCTATGGCGTGCTGGTGCTGGTGGACGGCGTGGTGACGGTGGCGTTCTTCGCGCTCGCCATCGCGGCCCTGATCATGGCTGGCCTGGGCAACGACATCGCGTTCCTGAAGCAATTCGAACCGGCGACGCTCACCTTCATCTTCGCCTGCGTGGAGGCCGTCGTGCTGTTCGTCAACGCCTTGGGGCTGACGGTGTTCGGCGTGCTGATCCTGCGCAACCGGCGACGGTACGCCGCTCGCTGGGCATATGTGCTCATGGTGCCCACCATGCTTGACGGCCTGCTGCAGCTCGCGCTGGACGGCCTGGCCCCGGAACTGGCCAAGCCGCTGATCCAGCTGGCGCTGCTGGTCGCCATCTCCGTCACCGCCGACCCCGGTCTGCGCGAGGAACGCCGTCTGCAACGCACGCTGAAACGCATGTCGGACCGCGATGACTACGAGGCGGCGGCGGCCAAAGGCATGGTTGGCCGGGACCTGAGCGGCAAAGGCTATGCGTCGCTCGACTTCTTCAACATCATCTGGATCTTCTTCGCCGGCTGCCTGGCCGGCTGGGTCATCGAATTCCTCTACGTGGGCATACTGACCGGAACCTGGCAGAATCGCGCGGGCATGATCTACGGGCCGCTTTCGCCGATCTACGGTTTCGGCGCATGTCTGCTCACTATTTGCCTCAACCGCCTGTACAGGCTCAACTTCGTCGTCATCTTCTTCGCCTCCGCGGTGATCGGCGGCGCCTTCGAATGGTTGTCAAGTTGGTTCCTCGAGAAGGCCTTCGGCATCGTCTCGTGGGATTACACCGGGCAATGGCTGTCGATCGGCGGACGCACCAGCGGCAAATACATGTGCTTCTGGGGCTTGCTTGGCCTGTTGTGGCTCAAGGTGATCGAACCGCGGCTCATCACGCTGATCAACCGCATCCCCTGGCAGTGGCGGTACTCCCTGACGCTGGTGGTGTTCGCGCTGCTGTTCGTGGACGGCCTTATGACGCTGATGGCCTTCGACTGCTGGTACACGCGTTCGGCCGGCATGTCCCAGGATTCGCCGGTGATGCAGTTCTTCGCGCGGCACTACCCCAACGAGTGGATGGAGCAGCGGCTGCCTGGCATGAGCATGCACCCGGACAATTCAGTGCGCGTGTGACTGGGCATGGCTGGGCAAGATTGGGCGAGCTGGGCGCGACTGGGTGCAGCTACGCCCAGCTGACGTGACTAGACGTAGCTAGGCATGGTTGAATGACTGGGTGCGTCTAGCGCCCGTACACCTCGTGGACGAACTTCTCGAGCTGCGGGATCGAGCGCTTCACCTTCTCCGTGTCGATGCAGTAGGCCATGCGGAAGTAGCCGTTCACGCCGAAACTCTCCGACGGCACCAGAATCAGGTCGTACTCCTTGGCCTTCAGACAGAACTCGGTGGCGTTGTCCTCCAATGCCTTGGGGAATATGTAGAACGTGCCGCCCGGGCGCACCACATCGAATCCCAGACCGGTCAGCGCGTCATACAGCAGGTTCATATTCGTCTCGTATACCGAAAGGTCCGCGGTTTGGCCCAGCACCTTCGCCACACCAAGCTGAATGCTGGACGGCGGGCAGTTATGGCCGGTTCCGCGGCTGATCTGGCCCATCATCGGCACCAGCAGATCCGCATCGGTGGCGTTGGGGCTGACCGCCACATAGCCGATGCGCTCGCCGGGCAGGCTCAGCGACTTCGAATAGGAGTAGCAGCTGAGCGTGTTGTCGTAGAAACGGCTCGGATAGGGCTGCTCGCCGCCGTCGAACACGATCTCGCGGTACGGTTCGTCGCTGATCAGGAAGATGTCATGGCCGTATTCGCGCTGCTTGGCGGTGAGCATATCGGCGAGTTTCTGCAGCGTGGCCGCCGAATACACCGCGCCGGACGGATTATTCGGCGTGTTGATGAGCACCGCCGTCACGTTGGGGTTGAGCGCGGCCTCGAAGGCATCAAAGTCGATCTGCCATGCACTGGTGTCGGCGGGAACCACCGTGAGCTTCAGTCCCGCGCCGGCGGTGTACGGGCCGTATTCGGGGAAGTAGGGCGCGAAGGTGATGATCTCGTCGCCGGGCTTGGTCACCGCTCGGTATGCGTGCGCCAGCGCGCCGGCCGCGCCAGTGGTCGGGAAAATGTGATTGGCGGTGTAGTTCATGCCGAAGCGCCGGTTCAGTGATTCGGCGATCGCCTCCTTGACGCTGGGAATGCCCAGTGAAGGCGAATAGCCGTGAATGGTCACCGGGTCGCCATGCTCATAGAGGTCGACCATGGCGTCGGTGAAGGACTGCGGTGCCGGAACGGACGGGTTGCCGAGGCTGTAGTCGAACACATTCTCGTAGCCGATGTCGGAGCCGCGGCGGGTGGCGTATTCGCTGAGCTCGCGGATTACGGATTTGCCTCCGAGCATTGCCTTGTATTCCTCGCTGATCATGGCTTGCCTCCTTGTGCGACTAATGCGCTGGTATATGACACCACTTCTACCACCGGGCGTCGCCGAATCGGGCGCGGCGTCGTGGGCGCAAGAAGTCCGGAAGCCAATAGAGGAAGCAATAAGAGAAGCCCGGAGGCGTGGCCTCCGGGCCGGGAGAGAAAAGAGAAGAAGGGTTCAGTTATGAGGCCTTGCCATGGCCCCGGCTTTTGAAGCCGATTACAGTAAACCGCCCATTTCTTTGAACGACAATGTGGTTTTCTGAAAAAATCCTATGTTTGGAGACGTAGTTTCGGGAGGAGGGACGGAGTTGTCGCGTCGTTCGCGCGTCGCGATGTCGCGGATCCGGCTGCGAAGGAATCTATTTTCGATTCTTTCACGTTGTGCTGTGATTCTTTGCTAGCAGGCACTAGGTCAAACGTTTGACATTGGGGCTTGCAGTGGCACGGCGAGCTAAATTCACCGATAAAACATGAAAGAATCGAAAATAGGTCAGCCGGACGGTACCCAACCTGCGTCTTCCGGCAGCCAGAGCCGTCAAAACCGCCGTCGAAACCTTGGTGGCGATGGGTGGCAGCATGCCATCCAATGGGAAAGCGGAATCACTAAATCGTTGGGATTCCGCCATTTATGTGCCCCACTTTCAGAGAACACTGAGGGGATCCGCGTCGGGCTCACGGCACGTATCTGCGCGAGAAGCGGGTGATCCGCCTGTTCGAAGATTCGCGGCCTTTCGGAATGACGCAGGAGGACTGGGAGCTCGCGGCACGCTGATGCAATACTCGCGTCAGTGTTACGAGGGAAACCTAAGGTAATATAAGAACGAGAACCTCAATCGACGTGCCGATTGCAAAGATGAAGATGAATTGGTTGATGTACGTTCTCAGCGTGGCACAGGGACCTGTATCCAAGGAAGAATTGACTTGATCCTTATCGAAAAGGCGAAAATCAATGTGGATGACGCGCTGGAGAATCTAATGGCTACGGAAAAGGTCAAACGCATAAAAGGCACGAAGGGTGAGCGCTGGCACTCACTCAGATGATGCTGAGTGACCTATCAGCCCACTTAGGCTACCGATTACAGCCATAAAGGTTTCGGTGGTATCATAAGTTGTGAAATCAGCGTTGATTTCACAGTCTCATCAAAGGATCTAATATGCAAAAGCAAACTAGGAAGTGCTATAGGACGGTGATTGTTGCATTTCTTTCTGCGGCACTGGCAACAGGAATAAGTGTTCCAGCTGCCAATGCGTGGTGGAATGACAAAGAGATTAGCAATAGCGCTATGGCCGGATACTGGAAATATAACTGGTCTTACTCATATGCGTCATGTGAATCACGAGCAGCGAGATGCCATGTCTGTGTTAAGCAGGATAGCGTTATTAAATCTGCTGATGTTTATGGTCGCGGTCTGGTGATTGACAGAAGCATTTATGGAAAAGAGCAGTTAACCAATGATGGTGCAAAGGTTTACTGATATGCAGAACAACATAAGAAGAGTCTGCGCTCTTTTTATGTCGGGGCTGCTGATCATGACCCAAGGTGCATGCAGTGCCGGTGGCCAGGCTGCTTCGGAATCTTCTTCCGGGACGTCCGAAGCAGCCGCCCAGCCGATGCAGCTTGCTGGTCTTGGGCAGAAGAATGCGAATTCGTTGAGTGAATACATCGACTGGTATGAAAGTCGTTTGTATGAGCCGCCTTCGCAGTTTGCCCAGGACGTGCTGGACCGGGCAAAGGAAACCGGGAATATTCCCATGTCCGATTATGAGGCGGCGTGGTCTCGATACAAGCAGTGCATGACGGGAAGGGGAATCAAGGAAATCGTCCTCATCAAGTACCCCAACGGGCTGTATGTCGACAGTCTTCATCGAGAGGGTACGCAAGCGCAGGAGCAAAAGGCGAGTGAGGATCAGTCCGCGTGCTACGGAGAAGTGGTTCCCGTCATCGACGTGTATGGGGTGCAGGTCGGTAACGTGAATTTTTATGCGAATGCGAGCGAGGCCATTGTGGATTGTCTGCATCGCAGCGACCTTGTGCCCGGGAACTACACGGCGGGGCAGTATGCCGCGGAAAAGGCGAGCGGGAATTACAGTTTCGACGACCGGAACATGGAGGTTCGCGGTTGCGAGGTGGCGAATAATTCCGTCAGGTCATTCGCCGACGAACCTGTGGCGACATGGTTCTGATCAGGGAGAAGCAGGGGAAGCAATGCCATGAAGAGTAAAAGGAATGGCTCGAACGGCGGCGAAGCGAGGCGGCGTACCATCTCGGTGACGTGGCTGGTGCTGGCGGTGGTGGTTGCCGCGGCGCTTGCGGTCGGCGCGTACGCGCTGTTCCTTCCCGACTGTGCGCCGGCGTTGCTGGATTCGCCGGAGGAAATCACCTCGGCTGAGGTGTCGGGCCAGCGCTATGACGGTCGGCAGAGCGTGAATGTCGTTCCCGAGCTGACGGACAAGCGCGACCTGATCATCAACGCGTCGGGCACGGTGACAGCGGATTATTCTGCCGCCGGTCTTGATTCCGGCAAGGCCGCCTTGGCGGTGAACGGCCGACAGATTGTGGCGCTGAGCACCGCAACGCCGCTCTACCGGGACTTGGCGGTGGGGGATTCAGGGCCCGATGTGCGGGCGTTGAACGCCGAGCTGGCTCGTCTGGGGTACGGGGCGCCCGCAGACGCCGACTCGTATACGCGGGCGACGGCGAACGCGGTGAAGGCCCTGGGCAAGGCGGTTGGCGCGGGCTTCGGGGATTCCGGATCATTGCCGCTCGCCGATGTGCTCTGGCTGCCGCAGGAGCATGTTTCGGTATCCGTCTGGCAGGGCGTGGTTGGCCTCGGCATGTCCGCGGGGTCTCCGGTGGGGCAGATTCCGGGCGGTATCACCAAACTGACCGTCAAAAACGGCAGTCCCTCCGACAGGGACCGTACGCTGACCATTTTCGGCCAGTCCGCCACGCTTCCCGCGGGGACGATCGAGATCGCCGACGCCCGGTTCTGCCGGCAAGTGGCGGACACCGCCGATTTCCAGCAGATGACGTCAACTCCCGAGATCGACATGTCGCAGGGATTGGACGCGGTTCTGGAACTGAAGGAGCCGGTGGTGGCCGTGCGTGTGCCCGCGGCCGCCGTGTTCGGGGTCGTCGAGGACGGCAATGCGCGCAAAGGCTGCGTGATGAGCGGCGGCAGGAGCGTTCCGGTGACGATTGTGGGCGCCGATCTCGGCGTCAGCCTGGTGCAGACCGAAGACGGAAGCGCTTTGGAATCCGTGACGCTCGGCAGCGCACTGGACGGTGCGTCATCATGCCGGTGACAGTCCATGACCTGGCGCAGCGGTTCCCCGGAACCGACCTGCTGTTCGAACACCTCGACGCACAATTTGTGCCGGGTGAGACCGTGGCGGTGTGCGGTCCCTCGGGTTGCGGCAAGTCGACGTTGCTGTCGATCCTCGCCGGATGGGAGCAGCCCTATGCGGGCTCGGTGGAACGGCAGGGCATACGACGCGTGGGATGGGTGTTCCAGAACCCCTATGGGGTGGCCGAGCGTACGGCGCTAGACCATGTGACGTTCCCGCTGATCGCCAAGGGGATGCGCAGGGGTGATGCCGAACGCGAGGCGATGGACGCGATGGGGCTGTTTGACCTTGCATACGCCGCGAACAGGCCGTTCTCGGCGTTGTCCGGTGGAGAGGCGCAGCGGCTAATGCTGGCCCGCGCGGTGTGCTCCAGGCCGGACATGCTGCTGGTGGACGAGCCTACCGCGCAGCTCGACACCCGCACTGCGCATTCGGTCAGCAACGTGCTCGGGGCCTTGGCCGGCAGAGGCATGATCGTGGTGGTCGCCACGCATGATCCGGACACGCGCGACGCCTGTGACAGGGTCATCGACCTCGCGCACTATGCGCCCGGTGCCGGCGATGTTGGGAATGCCGGCAATGGTGGGGGTGAGGACGATGCGCTGGCGTGAACTGTGCTCCGAGGCACTGCGCAACATCGGAACCGGCGCGGCCAGGGCCGTGTGGTGGTTTCTCGCCTTGCTGCTGGCGGGACTGCTGCTGGGCGGCTACGAGGCGATGACGGTGATAGGTCAGGAGCGCGAGGCCTCGTCGCGCATCGCGATGAACGCCGACGTGCGTGTGCTGACTGGCGGCTCCCCGGTGGATGGCGTTGCGTGTGACGGATTAACCGGGGCGGCGAACGGGCCGCAGGCCTCGGGCGCGATGCGCAAGGGCCCGCAGGTGGAGCCGGCCTCCACGCCCGGCGCGGATTTGTCAAGCTACGAAGTCACCGACGGCATGATCCGATTGCTCGCTGTGGGTGACGCAGACCGCCTACAAGTAGCGGATGCGAGCGGCATATGGGTGTCCGCGGACGTTGCGCGCGACTTCGGTATGGTCGAGGGCGGCGTTCTGGAAACCACGGATGGCACGGTGCGCGTGGCCGGCGTGTTCGACTGGCCAAACGACGGCCGCGATACGAGATTCGGATATGCGGTGATCGTGCCGGTGGGCGAGGATTCGCCCTCGTCGGAAACCGGAGCGACGACGTTCGAGGAGTGTTGGGCCAAGCAGTGGCCGGTGAATCCGGGACTGGATTCGCTGATGCTTGCGACGGTGGTCGCCGGAGGCGGCGACGCCCACGGCCAGGCCTCCGGCGTTATGGGATTGAATCGCGGCGTGGATTCGCGCTATGACGCGGCTGCGGCGTATGCCAGCCGTTCCACCCGCATGATGCCAGTGCTCGGATTAGCGCTGGGCGCGCTGATAGGCGTGCTGTCGGTGCGCAGACGGCGGCTGGAATACGCGGGTGCTCTGCATTCCGGGCAGCGCAAGGTCGATCTGCTGGCGCAGGTTGGCGTGGAAACGCTGATCTGGGGCGGAGAGGCTGTGCTGGCGGCGGTTTCATTGTTGACGGCCTATACGTGGCGCTGGTCGCTTACATCGCCCGCATCGGTGTTGCTCGCGGCGGTACGAACACCCATGGCGATGCTGTGCGGTCTGCTGCTGGGAGGCCTCGCATGCGCGGCAGGCATCCGCGAATCCCAGTTGTTCCGCTACTTCAAGGCGCGATAGCCTATCCCCGAAAGTACGGTCGCAAACGGACGCTGACGACGGCGTGTTGCGTCCGATTGCGACAGTAGTTCCTGCGCGAGGTTTGCTAAAAAGTCGAGGATAAGGGGCTGCGTGATCATCTCCAAGAAAACGTCCGCAGCCCCATCCCTGAACGACGCTCGCGAGAGGGCGTGTGAACATAGACCATAGGCAGAATCGCACCTTTGCGGTCATTGCGTCTGAGTGCGTCTGCAACCGGTCAGCCCTATTCCATGCGGATAAAGCAAATCCCTTGGAATTGCTGCAATTCCAAGGGATTATGCATTATGTCCGGTGCCCCCCGTGGGATTCGAACCCACAACCCACGACTTAAAAGGACGCTGCTCTAACCGTTGAGCTAGAGGGGCAACAAATGATCATCATACATGCACCGTGGAACTTGTGGCGTCCGCGTGCCGTTCGTCGTCGGCTTGCCCGGTGTCCTGTTTGGCGTCCCGCTCGCTGTCCTGCTCGCCGGAGGGCTTGGCATGTTTGGCGGCTTCGCGTTGGGCGCGCTCGCCTTCGAATCGCAATTCCGGTTTGGGCTCGAGCCTTGACAGTCCATGCCATGCCAGATTGACGATGTAGGCGGCCAGCTGCTCCTTGCCCACTTTGCGCCGGTCCGCCCAGTACTGGCCGGTGAAGACGGTCATGCCCACCAGCATCTGCGCATAATAGGGCACGCCGCGAGAAGGAAGCTTCTGTCGTTTGAACGCTTCGGTGAGCAGGTCTTCAACGCGTACGCTCACGTCGCCGAGCAACGAATAGAATGAGCCGGCCGGATCGGTGCTGGGGGAGTCTCGCACCAGCACCTGGAATCCTTCGGGCCGCTCCTCTATGTACGTGAGCAGCGCCAGGGCCGCCCGTTCGACGATCTGCCGGGGATGCACGTTTTGATCGGCCAGCGATGATGAGAGGGTGTCGGTCAGCGCCCGCATCTCGCGGTCCACGATCACCGCGTACAAGCCCTCCTTGCCGCCAAAATGCTCGTACACGATCGGTTTGGAGACTTTGGCGTTCGCGGCGATTTCCTCGACGCTCACCGCTTCGAACCCTTTGGCTGCGAACAGCGATCGCCCCACTTCGATCAGTTGCTCGCGACGCTGGAATGAGGTCATCCTTGAAGTATTGGCCATATGTCCATTGTGCCACTCTTCCATGCGGCTTCCTCATGGGGCATTGCCCGTGGCGAATGGAATCGTGGATTCGATCGGTTGCCTTCCACGCGGGGACGCGGGGACGGGGCGTTTCGTCGCGTTCATGCGCGCGTTGTGCGGGGACGGGATCATTGTGGACACCCGCGCCGCACTTGTGCCGGGGCTTTGGCACAATATTCCGTATGGTGTTGGTGATTCTGATCTGGTTGGCGATTGTGGTTGCTGCCGTGCTGTTTGTGCTGAGACTCGCGCGCGGTGAGTCTCATGAGGGCCTGTTTACCGAGCACCTGTATGAGCGCAGCAATCCCAAGCCCCAATCGGATCGGGTGCCGCGCGTCGGCGGTACCGTGCCGTCGTTCGCGCCTACGGGCACGTCGCGCCGTTTTCGTGCCGACGATCCCATCCCCGAGGTTGAGCAGACGATGGACAACCCTGTGTACATCAATCAGGATGGGTCGGTTGTGGAGGTCAAGTCGCTGCGCAAATCGCATGATCATGCCGCCCGCGCCGATTCCGCCACTGGCGGTGAAGGCTCCGGGGCTTCTTCGCCCGCCGTATGACGTGCCAGTGACGTGCCAGACGCGCTGTCGATGTTATTAGACTGAGATGCTATGGATACCAATAGCATTATCGGCATTGCCGCTGTAGTCATTGTGGTCGTCGCGCTGATTGTCGGCGGCTATCTGATGGACCGCTCGCGCAAGAGGCGCATCGCCCGTGCGCAGGAGAGCATCAATGCGTCGGCCGCCGCTCCGCAGCCTGCCGCTTCGCCGGACGACTCCGCTCCGCAGCCCGCCGCCGTGGCCGGGACTGCCGAGACCGCCGAAACTTCCGCAGCTTCTGAGGTCGATAAGACCTCCGAGGCCCCTGATGTCCCTAAGGCCCCTGATACCCCTGAGACCCCTGTGGCCCATGAGGTCCGTGAGACCCCTGAATCCGTCGGCTCCCGTCTGACCCGTCTGAAGTCCAAGCTCGCCAAATCGGCCAATCCCTTTGGCAAGGCGCTGTTTTCCATCCTTACGAGGGACAATCTGTCCGAATCCGATTGGGAGGACGTCGAGGACACCCTGCTGCTGGCCGATGTGGGCGCCGAGGCGTCCGGCCAGCTGGTGGACGAATTGCGCTCGGACGCACGCGTGGCCGGCGAGAAGGACCCGGCCGCGGTGCGGCAGATGCTGCGCGATAAGCTGCTGGATTTGGTGGGCCGTGACGCCGACCGCCGTCTGAACGTCGCGAAGCCCGGCGCCAACAAGCCGTCCGTCATCATGATGGTCGGCGTGAACGGCACGGGCAAAACCACCACCGCCGGCAAGCTGGCCCGCCTGTTCGTGGCCGACGGCAAGTCCGTGGTGATGGGTGCCGCCGACACCTTCCGCGCAGCCGCGGCCGACCAGTTGGAAACCTGGGGCGACCGTGTGAGTGTGCCGGTGGTCCGCTCCGACAGGGATGGCGCGGACCCGGCGTCCGTGGCGTTTGAGGCGGCTGCTCGCGCCAAAAGCGACAATGCCGACGTGCTCATCATCGACACCGCCGGCCGTTTGCAGAATAAGGCCAATCTGATGGATGAGCTCGGCAAGATCCGCCGTGTGACCGAGAAGAATCTGCCCGTTGACGAAGTGCTGCTGGTACTCGACGCCACCACCGGCCAGAACGGCATGGTGCAGGCCAAGGTGTTCGCCGAGGCGATCGGCATCACGGGCATTGTGCTCACCAAGCTCGATGGCTCGGCGCGCGGCGGCATCGTGATCAGCGTGCAGAAGGAGCTTGGCGTCCCGGTCAAGCTCGTCGGGTTGGGCGAGGGGCCGGACGATCTCGCCCCCTTCGACCCGGAGGGGTTCGTGGACGGCATCCTCGCCTGATGTCGGTCTGATCACCGCCTGATCACCGCCTGGCATCAGTCTGTTCCCCGCCCGGTCGCGGTCCGGCAACATATTCGTAGCCCCTGGCGTTTTCCCATGAGTCTCTATGATTCTCCGGGAATTCGCCGGGGGTTTCGCGTGTCGACGGCCCGCGGATATCCGGTGTTGTTTTACGTCCTCGTAACAGTCGTAACAAACCACGAAACTCGTCGGTCGTTTCATTACGAGTGTTGGTTCCCCGTAGCGGGAGCCGTATATATGAATTCGCCGGATCCTTCCGGCCACAACAGAGAGAGGGAGGTAACCATGTTGCCTGAAGTAGCAGCGACGACCGGCAATGCCGCGTGGATGCTGACATCCGCTTCCTTGGTGTTCCTCATGACGCCCGGTGTGGCGTTTTTCTATGGCGGTATGGTTCGTGCCAAGGCCGTACTGAATATGTTGATGCTGTCGGCTGCGGCACTGTCCGTCACTGCGGTGATCTGGACGCTGTGGGGCTGGTCCATCGCCTACGCCGGCACCAGCATCGGCGGTATTTTCGGTGATCCCCTCACCGGCTTCCTGCTGAAGGATTCCGTGTCGGCGACCGATGGCGTGTTCGGTGCCGTGAATGATCCGTCCACCTTCACCACCGCCTCCGACGACATGCCGTCGTATCCGGGATCCATTGACGTGGCCTTCCAGGTCACCTTCGCCATGATCACCGTGGCGCTGATCTCCGGCGCGCTGGCCGAGCGCATCAAGTACAGCACCTGGATGCTGTTCGTGGCGCTGTGGATCACGTTCGACTACGCTCCGATGGCCCATATGGTGTGGAACCACGGCCTGCTTTCCGGCGATGGCGCGATCTCCACCGCCATCGGCGCCGCGGCCCATGATTTCGCAGGTGGCACGGTTGTGCATATCAACGCCGCCGTCGCCGCTCTGGTCATTGTGCTGATCATCGGCAAGCGCAAGGGCTTCGGCGTCGCCCCGATTCGCCCCCATAATGTTCCGTTCGTCATGCTCGGCGCGTTCCTGCTGTGGTTCGGCTGGTTCGGCTTCAACGCCGGTTCCGCGTTCGGCGCCAACGGCACCGCCGGCTACGCCTGGATGTCCACCACCGCCGCCACCGCGGCCGCCATGCTGGCCTGGGGCTTCACCGAGAAGATCCGCACCGGTCATTACACCGCCATGGGCGCCGCCTCCGGTATCGTCGCCGGCCTGGTCGCCATCACCCCGGCCGCCGATGTGGTTTCCCCGCTGTGGGCCATGGTGCTTGGTGCGATCGCCGGCGTGCTCTGCTGCTTCGCCTGCGGCCTCAAGTTCAAGCTCGGCTACGACGACTCGCTTGATGTGGTCGGCGTTCACGGCGTCGGCGGTTTGACCGGCACCGTCCTTATCGGCTTCTTCGGCGAGGGAACCGGCCTGTTCGCCGGCGGCGACTACAAGCAGCTGCTGGTTCAGGTGGTCATCGCCCTGTGCGCCATCCTCTACTCCGGCGTGATGACTGCGATCATCGCCTTCGTGCTTGAGAAGACGTTGGGTTGGCGCGTCACCGAAGCTCAGGAGGTTGGCGGCATCGATCTTGCCGATCAGGGTGAGCGTGCCTACGATTTTGCTGGTACTGCCAGCTCCGTTCTCAAGGAGGTGAAGTGAGATGAAGCTCATCACTGCTATCATCCAGCCCCATAAACTCGACGAGGTCAAGGAGGCTCTTGCAGCCGCCGGCGTGCATGGTCTGACCGTTTCCGAGGCTAACGGCTATGGCCGTCAGCGCGGACACACCGAGGTCTACCGTGGCGCCGAATACACCGTCGACCTTATTCCGAAGATTCGCGTGGAGGTGCTTTCCGATGACGCCGATGCCGAGACGCTGGTCGGTGTGATCGCCAAGGCGGCGGGCACCGGAACTATCGGCGACGGCAAGATCTGGGTTGCGCCGCTTGACTCCGTGACTCGCGTGCGCACCGGGGAGACCGGTTCCGCGGCGATCTGATATAAGCGCCCACCGCCAGCCTTGGGGTGGGTAAATGAGACAGGAATCCCCGTGCGCGTTGTTCGTGTGCGGGGATTCTGTTCTCTGTGGTCGCGGATGGCGGCTGCTGATATGTGGGGCCTGCGGGACTGTGGATCTGCGGGTTTCGGGCTGAAGGGGAAGGTGGTGTCGGATGACCAGTCCGGTGGATGGTTTGAAGGCGCGGTTCATGGCGATGAGTCAGCCGGATGACGATGGGGTGTACCGCAACGGCGCGGCCAAGCGTCGAGCTCGCGGCGAACTTGCCATGCGGTGTCTGCGCGAATTGTGGCGGCAGGCGGTTGACGAGTTGCCGTTCGACGTGCCGGAGGCCGGTGTGGGGCTGGCTGCGGTTGGTTCGCTGGCCAGGGGGCAGATCGGCCCGAGTTCCGATCTGGATCTGGTCATTATGTATAGCGGTCGTGCGTTGAACGATGAGCAGCTCAATATGCTGGCCAATAAGTTATGGTATCCGCTGTGGGATTCCGGCCTTGACCTTGACCATTCGGTGCGCACGCGCGCGCAGTGCGAGGCGGTCACCGACTCGGATCTGCCGGCCGCCATGGGATGGCTGGACGTCAAGCCGATCACGGGCGACACGAAGCTCATCGCCGATACCGCCACTTCGATTCTTGAGCGTTGGCGCCGTGCTGCCCGCAAGCGTCTGCCTGAATTGCTTGATTCGGCGAAATCGCGTCTTGACGAGTTCGGCCGCGTGGCCTATGTCAATCAGCCTGACATCAAGGAGGCGCGCGGCGGCCTGCGCGATGCGGTGCTGGTGTCGGCGCTGGCCGCGTCGTGGTTGGCGGACCGCCCGCATGGCGTGTATGACGAGGCGGTGGATCGTTTGTTGGATGTACGCGACTGCATTCACCTGGTGGCCAGGAAGGACACGAATCTGCTGCTCGCGCCGTATCAGGCGCGGGTGGCGATGATGATGGGGCTGGCGGACCCGACGTGGCCGGACGAGGAGCGAGACGCCCGGGCCGTTGACGATTTGCAGACCCTGCTGGCCCAGTATGGCCGCAGGGTGGCGTTCGCCCTGGATTCCACGGCCTCCCGCGCCGAGCATTCCCTGGTGCACGAGAAGCCGCGGTTCGCCTTCTTCCAGATGCTGTCGCCCCGGGGGGGCGGCAGGCGGGAGGCGCCGCAGTTCGATGTGGTCGCTCCGGGCGTGGCCAAGCATGAGGGGGAGATTGTGCTGGCGCCGAATGTCGATCCCCGCGATGACGCCAATCTTGCGTTGCGGGTGGGTGTGGCCGCCGGCGAATTCGGGCTGGAGATCAATCCCGTGACGCTGCTGAATCTGCGCAACTGCCCGATTCATGACAATGCGTGGGATGACGAGGCGCGTGGGCTGTTCATTCGGTTGCTGGCCGTCGGCCCGCATCTGATGCAGGTGTGGGAGGAACTGGATTATGTGAATCTGCCCGGCCGCTGGATTCCCGAATGGCTGGCCATTCGCAATCGTCCGTCGGCTTCCGCCGCGCATCGATACACGATCGACCGCCATATGGTCGAGGTGGTTTCCCGTCTGACGCGCGACGCTCCGAGCGGCGGCAGGTATGACGACAGGCATTATGCGGTATTGCTGCTGGCGGGCATGCTCCATGATCTGGGCAAGCGGCCGGGCATCGCCAATCATGCCGTCGAAGGTGCCCGGCATGTGCCGTTCATTCTGCGGCGCATGGGGTTCGACGATGCGACCGTGCGGCAGGTGACGTTGCTGGTGCGCGAGCATCTGACCCTGTCGGAGTTCGCGCAGCGTCGCGATCCGAATGATCCGGCCGTTGGCGGCGAACTGGCCGATCGGGTGGGCCGTGATCCGGCCATGCTCGACATGCTGTTCGATCTGACGCGTGCGGACGGATCCTCATTGGGTGCGACCTCCGGCGAGCTGATCACCAAGCAGTATGGCTGGAGCAAATGGCGTGCCGCCATCGTCGGTCAGATGTATGAGGCCGCGCGCGCCGCGCTGGTGCCGTCGTCGCCGCGATCGGGCGTCTAGCGCATCCACGCGTCGCCGCGGGTGCGGAGTCCATTGGCCAGTCCTCTGCCGCCGATGAACACCACGTTGATCAGCGTCCACAGCTCGACCATGCGCACGGCGTCATTCGGCGACAGCGCGGCATTGACGGCGAGCATGGCGATAATCGATCCCGCGTAGACGACGGCGACCATGCAGCAGGTGCCGGCGAGGAACCGATAGTCGCCCGCGCCGATGAGGATGCCGTCGAGTGCCCACATCCATCCGCCCAGAGGCAGGAAGAGGCCGAGTGTGACCATGCCGACGGTGATGAGATGCTGCACCTGCGGCGTGGGGCTGAATAACGGTGAGCCGACGAAGCCCAGCGCGATCAGTGCCGCGCCGATGCCGACGCCCATCACGGCTCCCATGCGACCGGTGATGGACGTGAGCGCCTGCGCTTCGCCGTATCGATTGGCGCCCAGCGCCGTGGCGACTATCGCCTGTCCGCCGATGCCGATGGCGTCGAGCATGTTGATCACGAAGTTCCATGCCGAATTCACCGCCTGGTATGCGGCCAGCACCTGTCCGCCCATGCGGGCCGCGAGCATCACCGTGCCCACCATGCAGGCCCGCAGGGCCAGTGTGCGCACGAACAGCGGCAGCCCGTCGCCGGCGGTGGCGAGAATGCCGCCGAGGCGCGGACGCCAGCTGGCGCCTTCGGCTTTGGTCCATCGCATGGCCCGCCATGTCAGCATGATGCCCATGCTCCACTGCGCGATCATCGTGGCCGTGCCGGATCCGGCGATGCCCCAGTCCAGTCCCCAGACGAAGAGCATGTCGAGCAGCGTATTCACCGCCGCGCCCGCCATGGCCGTGATGAGTGTGACGCGCACTGCGCGCAATCCCCGGAAGATGCCGTTTGCCGCGTAGACCAGCAGCATGCCGGGCAGACCGAACACGGTGGCGTTGACGTAGCGTCGCGCCTGATCCAGCACGCCGCCCTGCGCGCCCAGCGCGATGCACAGCGGTTCGCAGCACCAGGCGATTGCCGCCGCGACCGCCATACCGATGATGAGCGCCAGCCACATGCCGTCGATGCCCGTTTCGAGTCCGCGCTTGCGTTGTCCCGCCCCGATGAGTCGCGCCACCTGCGAGGTGGTGCCGTAGGCGAGGAAGACGCACAGGCCCACGGTGGTGAGGATGATGGTGGATCCGATGGACAGTCCCGCCAGCGCGTCGTCGCCGATATGCCCGACGATGGCGGTGTCGATGAGGATGAAGGCCGGTTCGGCGATGAGTTGGCCGAATGTCGGCACTGCGATGGTGAGGATGCGTCGTCTGGCGTCGGGTCGGCTGATGGTTGCGTCGCGCGCGGGTTGTCCGCCTTCGCTGGATGATGTCATGGTGCCCAGCCTAGTCGGGCGTCCTCCGGCTCCGTTGCCGGTTGCATGGCAACGTACCTGTAGCACTGTGTTTACCATATGGCAAGTTGGAGGTCATCTGCGCACATGCTATCCCCAAGTTGTCCACATGATTATCCCCATGGTGTGGATAACTTGCGCACTTACACACTTCGACACGCCCTGATTGTGGATAACTATTTTTTCTATCCACAGCAGCGTCGAAGCCGCGGTGCCGACCTGCTGTGCAAGCCTGCTGCCTATACTGGGGACCATGGCAGACGGAATGGTTGGGGCGCTTGCCCCCGGACGAAACGGTTCAGGCAGGGGGGAGACGGTCTTTGACCGCATCCCGCCGCATGACGACGATGCGGAAATGGCGGTGCTCGGCGGCATGCTGATGAGCAAGGACGCGATCGGCGAAGTCAGCCAGATGATCGACGTCACCGATTTCTACCAGCCGAAGCACCAGACGATCTACGAGGCGATCATCAGCCTGTTCTCGGCCAGCCAGCCCGTGGATGCGGTGCTGGTGGCCAACCAGCTGCTCAAGGACGGCGATCTGGAGAAAGTCGGCGGCGCCGACTACCTGCACAGCCTGATCAACGCGGTGCCCACGGCGGCAAACGCCACATATTACGCGCAAATCGTGCATCAGCGCGCGATCCTGCGCAATGTGATCGCGGCCGGCACCAAAATCGCCCAGCTCGGATACTCGGCCGAGGGCTCGCAGGCCGAGGACGTGGTCAACCTCGCCCAGTCCGAAGTATATGAGATGGCGGTGGGCAAGGTTCGCCAGGACTACACCGCCATCGGCCCGGTGGTGCACGACGCGCTCGACCAGCTCGACAAGCTGCAATCCGGCGAGATGGAACGCGGCGTCCCCACCGGATTCCGCGACATCGACGACCTGACCCAGGGCCTGCAGCCCGGCCAGATGATCGTAGTGGCGGGCCGACCGGCCATGGGCAAGTCCACATTGGGCATCGACTTCGCGCGCGCGGCCGCGTTGCACCACCATATGACGTCGATCGTGTTCAGCCTTGAAATGAGCAAGGTGGAGCTGGCCCAGCGCATCATCTCCGCCGAAACCAACATCCCGCTGGTGGCGCTGCGCCGCGCCGACGACATCACGCCCGAACGCTGGAACACCCTCAACCAGTTCTGGGGCAAGCTGGAGAACGCGCCGCTGTTCATCGACGATTCGCCCAACATGAGCCTGATGGAGATCCGGGCGAAATGCCGCCGGCTCAAGCAGACCAACGATTTGAAGCTGGTGGTGATCGACTACTTGCAGCTGATGAGCTCGGGCAAGGCCGTGGAGTCCCGCCAACAGGAGGTCTCCGAGTTCTCCCGCGCGTTGAAGCTGCTCGCCAAGGAGCTGGAGGTGCCGGTGGTCGCCCTGTCCCAGCTGAACCGTGGACCGGAAATGCGCAACGACAAGAAACCGCAATTGAGCGATCTGCGTGAATCCGGCTCCATCGAGCAGGACGCCGACGTGGTGTTCCTGGTCCATCGGCCGGACTTCTACGACAAGGAGGACCGTCCCGGCGAGGCCGATATCATCATGGCCAAGCACCGCAACGGCCCGACCGAAACCTTCCATCTCGCGTTCCTCGGCGCCACGTCCAAATTCAAGGACATGCCCCAGGATTACAACAGTCAAGGGGTGTGATGATGAGCGGCAAACCTTGGTATTCCTTCGCCACACCGGCCATCGGCAAACTGGTGCGTATCGCCTCCCGCCTGACCCGGCACGGTGGCTCGGCGTTTCCCGGCAAAGTGGTCGAAAGCTTCGATCCGGGATTCCTGTCCCGTACGCTGGCGCAATTGCCGGGCGGCGTGGTGCTGGTCTCCGGCACGAACGGCAAAACCACCACCACGCGCATGGTGGCTTCCATGCTCGGTGATCTGGGTATGCGGGTGTTCACCAATCCCACCGGCTCGAATTTCACGCGCGGCGTGGTGTCCGCGCTGCTCACGCAGGTGGATCTGTCCGGCCGGCTGAACGCCGACATCGCCGTATTGGAGCTGGATGAGGCGTACGCCGTGCATTTCGTCAGGCAGGTGCGGCCCAGGTACGCCTTGCTGCTGAACGTGATGCGCGACCAGCTGGACCGTTTTGGCGAAATCGACAACACCGCACGGTTGCTGGGCCATGTGGCCGAGACGACAAGCGGAACCTTGGTGCTGAACCGCGAGGATCCGCGTATCGCCGCGCTCGCCGCGCTGGCGCCGCAGGACACCCAGGTGCGCTATTTCGGCCTGTCCGACGATCTGAGGCGATTCTTCCCCTCCGACGACGAGATGACCACCACGGTGGCGATGGAAAGCGCCGGTGCCCAGGCCGGCGAGGTTGTCGAGTCCGGGGCCGTCGATGGTGACGACGAGGACGACGAGGACGATACCGTCATTTCCGGAACCCTTGACGCCGATCCCGACGCCCGGTCGCTGCCGTCCCGCTCGCTACCCGCCGATGTGACGCTGGCCGGTGTGGGCGATCATCGGGCCGTGTTCGCGATGGACGGTCATGAATACGCCGCCGAGGTCCAGCTTGAAGGCGTCTACAATCTCTTCAACGCCGCCGCCGCGCTGGCCGTGACGCGCGCCGTCAAGCCGGACGCCAGCGCCGATCGGCTTGTCGACGCCGTCTCACGGGTGACCCCGGCCTTCGGCCGCGGCGAGGTCATCAGGGTCAACGGTTCGCCGGTCGAATTGCTGCTGGTGAAGAATCCCATGGGATTCCGCCTGTCGCTGGCCAGTTTCAATGCCTCCGCGGCGGACACGATGATCGTCATCAACGACGAATACGCCGATGGACGCGACATGAGCTGGCTGTGGGATGTCGACTTCACCTCGTTGAGGGGAGGACATGCCGATGACGCCGCCGGCGGCGGCGTGGCCATGGTGTCGGGCATGCGCGCCTGGGACATGGCGCTGCGCCTCGGCTATGACCAGGTGCCCGTCGCGGCCGTCGAGCCGAATATCGAAAAAGCGCTGGATGTCTTCGTCGCCGCCGATCCGGGGCGGGCGAAGCATATCTACTGCACATACACCGCGATGCTCGCGGTTCGCGCGGCGCTGGGACATGTCACCGATGTTGCGGATGCGGGGGTTGGACGATGAACGAAACGGTGATCGACGTGGTGTCGCTGTATCCGAAGGATATGAACATCTACGGCGATTCGGGCAATGTGCTGACGATTCGCCGCCGCTTGGAGCTCTACGGTTACGAGCCGCGCATCCATATGATCAACCAGAACGACCCGTGGCCCGATCACGTCGACATGATCCTTGGAGGCGGGGGCCAGGACACCGGACAGAAGAAGATCACCCGCGATCTGTTCCGCCGGGCCGATCTGCTACGCGGCCTTGCCGCCGATGGCATGCCGATGCTGATGATCTGCGGCATGTACCAGTTGTTCGGCGAATATTTCGAAACGTCGGAAGGCGAGCGGCTGAACGGGCTCGGCATCATCGGCGCGTATACCGTCGGCAAATCGACCCGTCTCATCGGCAACCTGGTTGAGAAAAGCGACGAATTCGGCGAGATCATCGGCTACGAGAACCATTCGGGCCAGACGTTCCTGCGGGACGACACCGATCCGCTCGGCTATGTGACGTCAATCGAGGGGGCTGGCAATAACGGCGAGGACGACACCGAAGGTGCTCGCGTGCACAATGTGATCGGCACCTATATGCACGGCTCGCTGTTGCCCAAGAACCCCGCCATCGCGGATTTCCTGATCGCCAAGGCGGCGGAACGCCGGTACGGTTCGTTTGATACGTCGCGGCAAAGCACCGAGCAAGCCGATGCGCTCCGTCATCTGGACAAGGTGGCCGAAGCCGCCCGTCATGTGGCCGCGTCGCGCCCGCGCTGAGCCTCGTACGAGTCGCATACGGTGGGCCCGGTTTGCACCGGTTCCGCGCCGGTTCCCGTGCGGCCTACTGCCGGCCTTGTCCCCTGAGATACCCCTTGACGTAGTAGGCGGATAGCGCGGAGATGAACAGCATGAAACTCGCGGCGTTGGTGATCCATCCCGTCGCGCCCAGTTCGCCGCCCAAGCCGAATGCGGAGAACAGGAACTGGGAGATGATAAGCACCAGGAACACGATGATGGTCAGCGCCCCGAACGAGCCGACCTTGCAGGCGTCGGCGGCGCCGCGGAACCCCAGGAACGCGAGGATGCAATACAGCACCGCCTGTGCGCCCGCAAACAGGCCAAGGGCCAGCGTCCAGCTGCGCAAACCGAGCTCAAGTCCCGGCTCCGCCTCCACGGTCTGTCCGGGATCGAGGGATCCCAGCGACGCGAAGGAGACGCCGGCCAATAGTGCGCTGACGGCCGCGAACCCGACCAGCAGCACGGCCATAACCCTGATGGTTGCCATACATCCGGCGATTTTCGTATGCGAAGCGGTGGTCATGCCGGTACCTCCTGTCTCACTGGTTGTGGGGATATCGTCTCCCGGGCGCTTCCAGCATACGCGCAGGCGTCATACCGTCGCCGCGGCCATCCCCGAAAGCGGGGTTCGCGGAGTAGTATGAACATTACGTGCACCGTCGCATGGACGGCGCCGCGGATCAAGGAGGCGTACCATGGCTGATCTGAAGTTTGGAGAGGGCCTGCGCAAGGTGTTTCTGGCGGGTGTCGGCGCCCTGGCCACTGGATACGAAAAAGGCAGCGAGCTCGTCGATGAGCTTGTCAAAAAGGGCGAACTGACCGTTGAGCAGGGTAAAACCCTCAACGAAGAACTCAAGCGCACGGTGAAGGAGGCCACCGCACGGAAGCCCGGTGAGCCGGACGAGCCGATCGACACCACGGTGGCCGGCGATCCCGCCGACACGGAGGCCAAGTCCGAGGCGTGAGCGGCACCACTCCTGACGCCCTGGAGGACGTCCCGATCGCATCCGCCGACCGGGACGCCGCCTTCGACGATTACGCGCCGGGCCGCAACGAACAGACGCTGATGCTGTTCGGCTCCCGTCGCGACGACTTCTCATCGCGCTACCACCTGACCCGCCGGGGCAGGTTCAAGCGCATCCGGCAAATCTGGAACATCGCCCGGCGGTTCGATCTGCGGCATGGACTGACACCGGTCACGATGCGTCTCATGTTCGAGGCGCTTGGCCCCACCTTTGTCAAAGTCGGGCAGATTCTGTCAATGCGAAGCGAAATGCTGCCGCAATCCTTCTGTGACGAGCTTGCCAAACTGCGCGCCGACGCCGACCCCATGCCCTATTCCGTGGTGCTTGACACGCTCGCCGCGGAATACGGCCGACCGGTGACGGAGATTTTCCGGCATATCGATCCGACGCCGCTCGGTTCCGCGTCCCTGTCGCAGGTGCATCGCGCAACCCTGGTCACCGGCGAGGACGTGGCCGTGAAGGTGCAGCGCCCCGGCGTGCGCGACACCATGGCGCAGGACGTGTCGATTATGCGTTCCGTGGCGCGCTACGCCGCGAAATTCGTGCATGCCGCCCAGGTGATCGACCTGCAGGGCGTGGTCGAGGAGCTGTGGGACACCTTCGAGGCCGAAACCGACTTCCTGATCGAGGCTCGCAACCTCAGGGACTTCAAGCAGTTCTGCGCATCCTACCGCTATATGGACTGCCCCAAGCCATATATGTCGCTGTGTACCGAGCATGTGGTGGTGATGGAGTACGTGGAGGGCATTTCGGTGTCGCATCCCCGACAGCTCGTCGCCGCCGGCTACGATCTGCAGGACATCGGCACCAAACTCGTCGACAACTACGCCACGCAGATCCTCGACGACGGTTTCTTCCACGCCGACCCGCATCCGGGCAACATCATCATTCGCGGCGGGCAGATCATGCTCATCGACCTGGGCATGACCGGCCGTCTCAACGCCAAAACCCGTTCGGTGCTGCGGGAGATGATCTTCGCCGTGGCCAAGCAGGATTCCCCCGCATTGGCTGACGGTCTGCTGCGATTCGCCGGCTCGGAGGCCAACCCCGACGACTATCCGTCGCTGCTGGCCGATCTGGACAGCATCGTCAAGGAGTTCGGCACCGTCGACCTCAGGGACCTCGACATCGCGGCGTTCCTCAATTCGCTCACGCAGCTCGCCGCCCGTCACCATATCGAGGTGCCGAGCACCGTGACCACCGTGGGCCGCGCGCTGGTCACGCTGGAGGGTCTGCTTGACGAATTCATTCCCGACGTCAATATGATCGAAATCATCTCGAGCCATATCGCCGCCAGCCGCTCCAAAGGCGACGCGGCCAGAGACGAGGCCAAAACCCTGGGGCTGGAGGGTATGCGGGCGCTTCATGGCCTGCTGTCCACATTGGGTGATGCCAGCGTCGCATCCCGGATGCTCACCCGAGGCCAGCTGAAGGTCAATGCCGAGCTGGTGGGGGCCGACGAGCCGATGCGGCTGCTGTCCGACATGGTGAACCGACTGACCATGGCGCTGATCGTGGTCGGCCTGTTCGTCGGATCGTCGATTGTGTATTTCGCCGGTATCAAGCCGGTGGTGTTCGGCATTCCCATCGTGGGCTTCCTCGGCTATGTGATCGCGTTCATCCTGTCCGCGTGGATCGTCGTCGACATCTATTTCAAGGGGCGCAGGTCGCGCAGGCGATAGCCGGCGGCCGGCGGCTGGCAGTTGGCGGCTGGTGGCTGACAGTTGGCGGTTGGCAGACGATGGGCCGATTGTTAGCACGCTATAAGAAACCTCTATAATCGCCATAGGCGAAATCGGCGGATTTGCTATGCGTCGGGCGCGGCGCTTGGGTATTGTGGGTGTCACCTTAGATTCGCGAGCCGCCTGCGCGCGGCCGGACGCAACCCAAGGAGAGAGGAAAGACATGACCACCACTACTTCGCTGCTGCGCAAGGCCGCGGCACTGGCCGTCGCCGCCGGACTGTTCTTCACCGCCGGATGCGGTGAGGCCCCAACCGCCAGCGGCTCCGCGGCGACTTCCGATTCCGCTTCGAGCTCCTCCAGCTCAGATCTCAACACCGCCAACTACGACGCCATCATCAACGCCGGCGACGTGGCTGACGACGCCACCGTGAACGCCAACGCATGGGCCAAGTCCATTAAGGAAGCCGGCGTGCTCAAGGTCGGCGGCACCAAGACCTCGCAGCTGTTCTCGCTGCAGTCCACCAGCGACAACAAGGTGCGCGGCTTCGATGCCGGCCTGAGCCAGCTGCTCGCCCGCTACATTCTGGGCGACGCGAAAACCGAGCTGACCGTGGTCGACTCGTCCACCCGCGAGTCCGTGCTGCAGAACGGTACCGTGAACTCCGTGTTCGCCACCTACTCCATCACCGACAAGCGCAAGGAGAAGATCTCCTTCGCCGGCCCGTACTACGTCTCCCAGCAGGCGATTCTGGTGGCCAAGTCGAACAACGACATCACCGGCACCGATTCCCTGGCCGGCAAGAAGGTGGCTGTTCAGGCCGGGTCCACCGGTCCTCAGATCGTCGCCCAGGTGGCGCCGCAGGCGACCGTCCAGGAGTTCCAGACGGACGCCGAGGCCACCCAGGCCCTGCGTCAGGGCCGCGTCGACGCCTATGTGGTCGATCAGACCCTGCAGCTCGGCACGCTGGTGAAGTCCCCGAACGATTTCAAGATCGTCGGTGAGCCCTTCGGCAACAAGGACTCCTACGGCATCGGCCTTCCCAAGGACTCCGACGCCGCCGAGTTCGTGAACGCCTGGCTGAAGAAGGTCGAGGAAGACGGCACCTGGGCCAAGCTGTGGCAGGTCACCATCGGCGACCGCACCGGTGTGACGACCGTGCCGACCCCGCCGGAGATCCAGTGAGCGCCGTAACGGCAACTTCGGTTAGACAGCTTCGGTAAGTTTGTGACTATCGTCGATACCTCCTCCACATATGGAGGGGGTATCGTCATATTCCGGTGCGTATTGCAGTGCGCATTTCAGCGCATGGGTCGGCGTATGCGTCGTCGGTGCATGTGATGTGAGAAAGGAGGCGCAGGCATGCAGATCATCCAGGATTTCCAATATCTGGTCGCCACCTATGGCCAGTCGTTCGTCGATGCGTATCTAGTGTCGTTGCGTATCGCCGTGATTGGATTTGTGGGGGGATTCGCGCTGGCCATTGTGCTGACCGTGGCGCGCGTGAGTCCGATTCCGCCGCTGCGTGGCGCGGTGACCGTGTATGTGGAGGTGTTCCGCAACATGCCGGTTCTGTGTCTGCTGGTGTTCATCGTGTATGCGTTGCCTGATCTGGGCGTGGTCGTCGACTACGAGCCGAGTGCGATTCTGGCGTTGATACTGGTGTCGTCGTCGTTCGCATGCGAGAACCTGCGCACCGGCATCAACACCATTGACGCCGGGCAGATCCAGGCCGCCCGGTCGTTGGGGCTTGGGTTTCGGCAGATCGTCGGCTCGATCGTGCTGCCGCAGGCTTTGCGCTCCGTGGTGCAGCCCATGGTCACGCTCGCCATTTCCGTGATGATCTCCTCGTCGGTGGGTTCCCTTGTGCCTATCGCCCACAAGGAGCTGACCGGGCTTGTGGCGGACATCAACAACACCGAGGCGCTGGGCGTCACCACCTTCTTCGTGGCCGCGCTGATGTATGTGGCCACCGGCCTTATCATCGCATTCCTCGGACGTCGTCTTGAAAGGAAGCTTGCGATATGGCGATGACACCGACCGAGGCCGCCCTGTTCGAAATCGGCGGCCCGCGCGCCCGCAGGCGCATTCGCATCGGCACCATCCTGTCGGCCGTCGTACTGGCCGCTCTCGTGGCGTGGATTGTGTACCGCTTCTATCTGAAAGGTCAGCTCGACTCCCAGTACTGGTATTTCTTCGGCCAGCTCAATGTGTGGGAGTTCATCGGCATGGGTTTGGTGGGCACCATGCGCGCCGCGCTGGGCGCCGGCGTGATCGCCCTGTTCGTCGGCCTGGTGCTGATGCTCGGGCGCACCTCGGACTGGGCGCCGGTGCGCTGGATCGCCACCGCGTTCATCGAGTTCTTCCGCGGCACGCCGACGTTGCTGTTCATCTATGCGATGTTCTTGGTGCCGGCGCAGATGGGCCTGAAGATCTCCACCTACTGGATGGTGGTGATTCCCGTGTCCGCCTATGCGTCGGCCGTGCTGGCGGAGGTGTATCGCGCGGGTGTCAACGCGGTGTCCTCCGGGCAGAAGGAGGCCGGCGTTTCGCTGGGTCTGTCGAAATGGCAGAACTTCCGCTACGTAGTGATGCCGCAGATGTTCCGTATCGTGACACCCACCTTGGTGACGCAGCTGGTGGTCGTGGTGAAGGACACCTCATTTGGCTACGTAGTCACCTATCCCGAACTGATGGTGAACGCCAAGGTCATCATCGCCAACTTCTCCAGCCTGGTGCCGGTGTATTTGGTGGTGGCGCTGATCTATGTGCTGATCAATCTGGCGATCTCCCGTTTCGCCAACTGGTTGTCGCGCAGGCGCCATGTTGAGATTCTGCTGTAGCCGCAAGGCCTGCCGCAGGATGCAAGTTAGGCGGTCGGAGGGCTCGGCGGCGGTGGCCGTGCGAGCCCCGGCCCCCATCTTGGTTGGCTTGATGCGATCTTCCCGGGGTGGTCGCAGTGCTAGGTTGAAGTCGAGGAACGAAAAGAACAACAAGACTGAAACGAACGAACAGAACAGTTGAGTCGGGCGTCAGCCGACTGGGAGGTTGTTATGGCCAAGAGTTTTGGATCCAAGCTGTTGCTTGCCGGCGTGGCCGCTGTTGGCGCCGGCGCCTTTGCCGTTGCGCCGCGTCTGGCCGCGGATAAGCGCCGCTACCGCGTGCCGTCGATTCTGGATGTGCCGTACGCGCATCGTGGATTGCATGACGCCGGATCCGGCTTGGTGGCCGGTTATGAGGAAGAGAGCGGCGACTACGTGGCGCTGGCTCGCCGCATGGCATTGCAGGCGGGCTACGCTTCCGCGGACTTCGAGGGGCCAATCGCCCCGGAGAACTCGCTGGCGGCGTTTGCCGCGGCCTGCGAGGCCGGATATGGCATTGAACTCGACCTGCAGCTCACCGCCGATGGGCAGGTGGTGGTGGTGCACGATTCCAACCTGGAACGGGTGGCGGGCGACCCGCGTCGCATCGCCAACCTGACCTACGACGAGCTGACCCGCATTCCGCTGTTCCCGGCCCCCGCCAAGCCAGGCGATGCGGTCGCCAAGCCGCTTGCCGGCGAAAAGGACGCGGACGCCGTGCAGTCGCGCGCAGCCGCCGCATACTTCCAGCACGTACCGCTGTTCTCCGATGTGCTTGATGTGGTTGCGGGCCGTGTGCCGCTGATCGTCGAATACAAATTCGAGGACAACTTCGAGTGGTCCGAGCGCGACGACGAACTCATGGAAAAGGGCGACGCGCTGCTTCGCGCCTATGACGGCCCCTACGTCATTGAATCGTTCCACCCCGGTGCGGTGAACTGGTACAGGCAGAACCGGCCGGAGGTCAACCGTGGGCAGTTGGCCGACGCCGCCGCCTTCGGCACCGACAAGCGTCAGATCGGTTCGTGGCTGGCCGGTTTGCTGGCCTTCGACTGGCTGTCCCGTCCTGATTTCGTGGCCTACGACTGGCATGGCGGCGACTCAGCGCAGATGCGCCTGACTCGCGCCATGGGCGCGACCACGGTGTCGTGGACCGTGCGCAGCTCCGCGGAATTACGGGAATCCGAGCCCTACTTCGATCATTACATCTTCGAGGCCTTCGTGCCGGACGCCGCCGCAACGAGCGCCGACTGAGAGCGACGTCGATACCGGAAAGCCTCGCCCCGAATATTCGCCGCCGTGCTGATTCCCTGCGATCAGTGCGGCGGTTTTGCGTTGACTGACGCGACACGCCAGAGTGGTTGCCGGCGCGCAGGCAGAGTGACCTTACGCCGAAATAAAAGTTAACGCCGTCCAAACTATCGCCGAATCACCAAGTTAACCTGGCCTTCGATTGGTATCACTGCTGTTTGGAATGCGCAATAAGTGATTCCAAACAGCATTCACATATCTCTTCGCGGGAATCTACGACTCCCGCCTAACAGAGTCCGCCGATTGCGGGCGTTGAAAAAGCAGAAGAAAGCCAATCGATTATGTCGCAAGCAGCAATGCAGGGCGCCGGCGCGTCCCGCGCAGCCATGCCCGGTACCGCAGGCTCCGGCAGGCGGCCGAGTCAGAGCGAATCATCCGAGTCGCCTCGCCGTCCCATCCATGGCGGTGCATTCATCTATCTGATCCCCGCCCTTATTGTTTTCGCGGTCTTCGTCATCTATCCGCTGATCCGCACGGTCATCCTGTCGATATCCGGCACCGACATCCTCGGTCGCCAGGGCGCGTTCGTGGGGCTACGCAACTTCCAGCGCGTGTTCTCCGATCCCGAATTCGGCAAGATCATGATGAACACGCTGCTATTCGCCATCTACACCGTCATCCCCACAATCATCCTGTCGCTGCTCATCTCCCTGATGCTCAACAAGGAATCCACCGTCAACCGCGTATTCCGTACGGTGTTCGCGCTGCCCTTCGCCTACTCCGTGTCGGCCGCGTCGATCATCTTCTCCGCGTTCTTCAACCCGGCGACCGGCCTGTTCAACGCGATCCTCGGCAAGTTCGGCGTCGGGCCGGTCGGCTGGCTCACCGACCCCCAATTCGCGCTTCCGGCCATCGCCATGACCACCGTCTGGATGAACATCGGCTACAACGTGCTCGTGCTGCTGGCGGGTCTCGGCTCGGTGCCCGACGAGATCATCGAGGCCGCGCGTCTCGACGGCGCCTCCGGCTTCAAGCTCCAGCGCCACATCCTCATTCCCCTGATTATGCCGCAGGTGTTCTTCCTGATGATCACCGACACCATCCAGTCGCTTGAAAGCTTCGGCCAGATCCACGTGCTCACCAAGGGCGGTCCGAATTCGTCCACCACCACGCTGGTCTACGACATCTACATGCACGGCTTTGCCAACAACAGCTCGAACTTCGGATATGCCTCCGCCGAGGCGCTGGTACTGATCCTTGTGGTTGCGGTGATCACGCTGATCCAGTTCATGCTCACCGGAAAGAAGGTCAACAACCAATGAGCAGCATCGTCGAATCGGTTTCCGTTCCCGTTCCCTCCGCGGTGCCCGCCAATCCCACGGACGGCATCAAGTTGGTGGATCCGGCGAACGTCGCCAAGAAGGCGGGTCGTTCCATTTCGCAGTCGATGGATTCCACCTTGCAGTCCGCCGGCTGGTCGCACGCCAAATACATGATCTCCAAAGTGATCGGCATACTGGTGCTGCTGGTGCTGGCGGTCATCACGGTCTTCCCTGTGTATTACTCCTTCGCCGGAGCGCTGATGAAGCAGCAGGACATCGCATCCTATCCGCCGGCCATCTGGCCCGAGCATGGCATCACCGGCTCGAACCTCGCCACCGCCGCGCAAATCATTCCGCTGCTGCGCCAATACATCAACTCCTTCGGGTCCACGCTGGTGATCACCGTCGCGCAGATCTTCACGGCCACGCTGGTTGCCTACGCGCTGACCATTCTCAAGGTCAAGGGCGCCAAGGTCTGGTTCGCGTTTTTCCTCGGCACCATGATGATCCCCGGCGAGTCCGTGATCATCCCCAACTACCTGACGATCTCGTCGCTGGGCATGCGCAACACCTTCCTCGCGCTGGTGCTGCCGTTCCTCGCCTCCGGCTTCGGCATCTTCATGATGTATTCGTTCATGCAGCAGTTCCCCATGGAGCTGGTTGAGGCGGCCCGCATCGACGGCGCCTCCAACCTGCGCCTGCTGTGGTCGATCGTGCTGCCGTTGTGCCGCCCGGCCATCGCATCGCTGGGCATCTACACCTTTCTGACCCATTGGAACGGCTTCTTCTGGCCGCTGCTGGTCACCGAAACCCCGGAAATGCAGACCATCCAGATCGGCATTACGCAGCTGCAGTCGCCCGATGAGTTCAATCCCGGCCTGATCATGGCCGGCGCGGTGCTCGCGGTGATCCCCACGCTGTTCATCGTGGTCCTCGGCCAGCGTCAGATCGTGCGCGGTCTGACCGCCGGCTCCAGCAAGTGACGGGCCATCGTCCGTCGTCGACGACCGGCTCATTGAGATTTCAAGTAATAACAAGGAGAAAACCACTATGAAGAAGATCGCACGACTGGCGGTGGCCGCGGTGGCCGCCGCTGCTATGATCGCGCCGATGGCGGGCTGCGGAGCCACGCAGGCCAGCACGCCCAAGGAGGCGGACGGTTCGATCACCGTCAACTTCTGGCATTCGATGTCCGGCACCAACGGCAAAACCCTCGACACGCTGATCCAGAAATTCAACGATCAGAACAAGGGCAAGATCACCGTCAAAGGCACCTTCCAGGGCAAGTACGACGACACGATCACCAAGTACAAGTCCGCCGTGCAGTCCGAATCCACCCCGAGCCTCATCCAGATCTACGATATCGGCTCGCGTTTCATGATGGATTCCTCCACCGTCACCCCGATGCAGAACTTCATCGACAAGGACGGCTACGACGTCTCCGACCTTCAGCCCAACGTCGCCGGCTACTATTCGGTGAACGACAAGTTGTGGTCGATGCCGTTCAACACCTCCATGCCGGTGCTGTACTACAACAAGGACCTGTTCAAGCAGGCCGGACTTGACCCGGACAAGGCGCCCGCCACGCTCGACGAGGTGAAGGCCGCCGCCGAGAAGCTGTCCGCAAAGAACGGCGGTCCCGCGCAGTACGGCTTCAACGCCGCCATCTACGGCTGGTACGTGGAGCAGGAGATCGCAGCCTCCGGCGAACAGTACTGCACGCCCGAGAACGGCCGCAAGTCCGACCGCGCCACCGCCTTCACCTTCGACAACGACTCCGCCGTGACCTTCCTCAATTGGTGGAAGGGCATGGTCGACGCGGGCATCGCCGGCAACACCGGTACCGACACCAGCGCCGCGACCAACGCCTTCGAAACCGGCACCGTCGGCATCACCCTCGAATCCACCGCCTCGCTGGCCGGCATCATGTCCGCGGCCAAGGAGAAGGGCTTCGAAGTCGGCGTGGGCAACTATCCGAAGATCTCCGACAACGACTCCGGCCCGATCATCGGCGGCGCCTCGCTGTGGATCTCGAATGTAAAGCACTCCGACGAGGAGCAGAACGCCGCCTGGCAGTTCGTCAAGTTCCTCTCCTTGCCTGAGAACCAGGCTGTGTGGCACACCGGCACCGGTTACTTCCCGACCTCCAAGAAGGCACTGGAAGATCCGGTCGACCAGCAGTGGCGTCAGCAGTACCCGCAGTTCGACGTGGCCGTCAAGCAGCTCGAGAGCACGAAGCTGTCCACCGCAACGCAGGGTTGCTCGGCCGGCGTGATGCCGCAGGCCCGCAAGGCCGTTGAGAAGGCATTGGAGCAGGTGTTCCAGGGCTCCGATCCCAAGACCGCGCTGTCCGAGCAGGTCAAGGAGATGCAGACCGCGCTCGACGACTACAACAACTCCGTGAAGTGACGCAAGCGATGGCTGTGCGCCACGGCGGGTTTTCGGCGTCATGCTGAGCGCCCGCGCGGGCTCTGCAGGCCGCCACGTGCGTCACGAACGATGAGGTCCCGACTGGGGGTGAGCCAGTCGGGACCTCATCGTTCGTGACGCGCTGTGTTGCGTGTTGCGTGCTGCGCGTCAGTCGATGACGCCGTACAGGCGGTCGCCGGCGTCGCCAAGGCCGGGCACGATATAGCACTTGTCGTTGAGCTTCTCGTCGACCGCGCACACCACAACCTTGAAGTCGATGGACGGATCGATATGCTCCTCGACGAACTTGATGCCTTCGGGGGCGGCGATGATGTTGATGGCGGTGACGTCCTTGGCTCCACGCTCAACCAGATAATGCGTGGCCGCAACAAGCGTGCCGCCGGTGGCCAGCATCGGATCGATCAGGAAGCATTGGCGGCCCGTAAGATCTTCGGGCAGACGATTCGCATATGTGACCTGCTGGGTGGGGTGTTCCTCATCGCGCTTCATGCCCAGAAAACCGACTTCCGCGGTGGGGATGAGGCGGGTCATGCCATCAAGCATGCCCAGGCCGGCGCGCAGCACGGGGACGATCAGCGGGCGCGGTGCGGCCAGCTTTTTGCCGGTCATGGGCGCGACCGGGGTCTCGATGGGTTTGTCCACCACGGACAGGTTGCGGGTGGCTTCGTAGGCCTCGAGCATAACGAGTTCGGAAACCAGCTCGCGGAAAATGGCGGAGGGGGTGTTCTTGTCGCGCAGTACGGTGAGCTTGTGCTCGACCAGCGGATGATTCAATACATGGAGTTCCATACTTTACAGCCTAGCGCCTGATGGTTGCGGTCGTGCACGTGGGGGAGCGGCCGTGTTGCGCATTGGCCGAGCCGAGTGACGGGTAACGGGGGAACAAGAGAGGAAGCGCCGAACCGTGAAAGCGCCTGTCGGCGCAAAGGCCGCTCGCGGCGGCAAAAAATGGAGCCCGGGGCTTAAGCACGGCCCGACGCGCTCTTTAGTATAGGGTATGACTTCGCCAATATGCACGTCGGCATGCCGAGTCTGTGGTATTTTGCGTGATTTTTGGTCGATGTCGTGCGGTTGTTGGTGAGTTGACTGGCTGATTGGGCGCTGGAACGCGTTTGGGTGGGCGACCGGCGAATCTATTTTTGATTCTTTCATATCTGGCGATATATCAATGCGTTTTTAGTGGTGAAAACGGTGGATACAACGTTATAGGAGCCTGTTTTTGGGGCATGTGGTCGAGCCGCTTTCCACAGAAAATGTGGAAGAATCTAAAAAAGATTCTTTCACAGCGGCCGAAGCCTCCGGCGATGGCAGCTGCGTCCCTGCCTCAGGGAGTTCGAGCCTGTGATGGGGCTGCTGTTGTGCTATTCCCTCAAAATTCGGTCAGTCATCCGGACCCCCTGGTCGGTACGCGCAATCCGGTAGCCGTCGTGCGTGGCCCGGTCGTTTACTGCACCGAGGAATCCGGCAGCCTGAAGCCGCTATGAAGCTGCCGTATCCACTGCATCGCCGCCGCCGAGACCGCCGACGGGGTGCATAGCCGACGAGCTCAACGACATCGAACGCGTGGAGGTTCCAGCTTCCAAGCGTGCGAAGGACGGCGATGATGTTCCGTTGCATGCGGACGCCCATGAGACTCTGCCAGACCTGCCAGTCATGCCGAAGCTCATTTCGTACCACGCACAGGCCTGCCGTGAGATCGGCTAGATGCAGGTTTGGTTCGTTTCCGACTTCTGAGAGTCGCAAACGAATCCGTTCCAAATTCACGGATGCTTGGACCCATACGGGTGTCCGCGCTGTATAAAAACTAGGAAACGGAATAAAACAATGAGCGCAACAACTGCTTCGGCACGGTCCGGCGTTGCAAAGCTGCCGCTGAGGGAGAGGCCTCCTTCATCTTCTGCGTTATGGCCGGTAGTCTGCTGCCCGTCACCATTTCGTCGTACATCATGCATTTCCCATACGGATGTGATTTCCGCCGTGGTGTGGGGTTTCGTCGTGGGCCGCGCCAGCGTCAAGCGGGGGCAGAGCCGCCCGTGATTCCTGCGGCTATGCGTGCTGTTCGCGGTTGCCGCTTCCATCGCGTTCATCGCGCCGAGCCTGCCGAAGTCTGTCGAGCGACGGCATGAAGTTCTGGTATGTCCGATCTCCTACATTCTGGCCGCCGGCGCCAAAGGAAAACTGGCAGTGGGATACTCTTGGTTTGTGGCCTTCATGGTCTACTTGGCTGCCCAGTCTGCTCCGTCATCTTCTGGGCGAGTGACGTCAGCGGCCATGCAATCGCCTGTGATATGCCGATCGGCATACTGGGTCGACACCATGGACTATGCGAATTGAAGACCAGTGTGCATGCCGCGAAGCTGAACAAGTGAGCCGTCGCCTCCAGCCTGATTCGTTCCATTCTCCGTATTCGCCGGCGGCGCTGGGATGCGGGCGAATACGGAGAATGGGTGGATCCGTCCCACTGTGATGGTTCGCGTTGGTGCGGTTGTGGCGGCTGCGGTTGTATGGTTTTGGCCGCTTGCTGGACGTTATTCGAGTTTGCCGTGTCGCCAGAGGCTGGCGCCGTGGCGGAAATCGTTGGCGGTGTGCTGCAGGGACGCGGCGTTGTGCATCAGTCGGGCCGTCATGGTGCGGCGGCGCGCTTCGGTTCGGAGTCCCGCGCATACCACATCGCAAAAGGCGCTCGCGCGTTCCAGCGCCACGGCGAAGTCGCCGGTGAAAGCCCCGGAGAGGATCGAGTCGGCGATGCGGGCGATGTCGTCCTCGGTGGGGGCCTGGTCCACGCCGGCGATGGCCGATGCCGCGGTGGCCACGGGTTCGCCCACGCGCCAGAGTCGTGAGATGGAGTCGCGGTTGCGGTGCATCCATGTGCGCAGCATGTAGAGGCGCCAGAGCACTCCTGGCAGCGAATCCGGCTCGGCGTGGCTCCAGAGTTCCGCCACCAGATCCACTCCCTCGGTGTCAACCAGCGTGAGCACGCGGGCCACCACTTGGGGGTCCTGGGTGCGGTGCACGCGGTCCAGCAACGAGGCGGCCGTGGTGTGGGCCAGTTCGCTGATCCGTTCGGGATCCTCGCCGCCGGCGATTTGGTTGACCATTGCGGGGTCGAGTTGCGAGGGGCGTGCGGGTCGTGATGCACCCAGTCGTGCCGGGGCGAATGATGATCCGGCTGCGTGAACGGATCCGGAGGAACTAATAGACAAGTGGCGTCACTTTCTGAATGTCGATGATCTTCGGGCCGCCGGCTCCTGTGACCACGCGCAGGACTATTGCCGTGCCGGTGGGCATGTAGGGGGTCGATCCGATCAGGCGTTTACCCAGCGCCTTGGTTATGCACAGTTTACGCAGATGGGTGAAGATTCCCCCGATAACCGGCCTGTGCATGCAGATGGCCGTGTTGTTGCCGGTCGTCAGGGCCCGTGTGATTTCCGAGAGGAAGGAGTCCCATGACGATTCGGGATTGGCCGCGTAGGCGTCCTCGGTGAGTGGTTCGACGGAGTGCAGCGGCAGTCCGGTCTGCCAGGAGTACGCTTGCAGTGTTTCACGGCATCGCACCCATGGGGAGCTGACGAGCCGCGTGGGATTGAAACAGGCGAGTTCCCGGTTGAGCGAGAACGCCGCCGCGGCCCCGCGTGGGGTGATCGGACGTTCCGCGTCGCTGCCGGTCCACGTTTTGCGGGCTTCGGCTTTGGCGTGCCTTACCAGCAGGATGGTGTGCGCCGCCGTGTCGCCCTCCTCCACGCGGTCGACGAAGGAGTCGAGGATTTCGCGGTCCAGCGGATGGGACAGCACATGCCGTGCGCGGGGGATCGGCAGCCAGACCACGTTGTCGATTTCGTTGCGGTCTGCCAGATGGATGGGGCCGAAGGCCAGATGACGCAGCAGCGCCTGCTCGCTGGTGATGGGCCGGGCCGTCCAGTAGCGCACATGCTTGGTGCTGACGCCTTTGAGTTTGCTGCGTTTGGTGTTGTGGCCCTCGTCGGCGAGTGGATATTCGACGTCGCCAAGGTAGGTGCCGAGTTCAACCGGCAGACCTGTTTCCTCGCCGATTTCGCGGACGGCGGCGTGGCAGTGCGTTTCGTTGGGGTCGAGTTTGCCCTTGGGCCATGTCCAGTCGTCGTATCGTGGGCGATGGACCACACAGACTTCGAGCTCCTCCAAGGCGGAATGTGGCATGGCTCCCGTGGGTATGCCGCCGTTGTCCGAGAATTTCATCCATCCCCGGAAATCGTTGCGCCATCGGTAGAGCACGCCTCCAGCTGCCTCTACAACCTGTGCCATGTCGGTCCTTCCGGATTGCTGTATGCGTTTCTATTCTCCGCGTCATCGTGGTTGGTGTTCCGTTCCCTCGCGACGACGTTGTGCGGTGGCAGTGGGTTGGCGTACGTTGCGTAACCGTTTGACTATGTTGTTTTGTCGCTGCGATTCCGAGTACGCAAAAGGCCGATGTCCCGGTGGGAATCGGCCTTTACTTCCAGACGCAGATTTCACGATAGCACAGATGCGCGGCGGCGGGCGGAGGACGACCGTCGCCGCGTCCATCAATCGATTCGCTCTGGGCGGCGTGGCGACTCAGCGGTTGCCGCGTCCGCGCGAGTGCCTGCGGATCAGATAATCCTGGCAGTCGACCAGCGGCTGACCGTTCTCATCCGTGGAATGGCGCTCATAGGTGCCGTCCGGCAGCATATGCCAGGAGCTGGTGGTGTCCGCCATCTGCAGGTCGATGTATTTGATGAGCTCATCCACCTGTTCCGGGGCGCTGATGCGAACCAGCGCCTCCACGCGACGATCGAGGTTGCGGTGCATCAGATCGGCGGAACCGATCCACACCTCCGGGCCGGAAATCGGTCCCTCGCCGATCTGCGGCCCGTCGGAGTTGCAGAAGGCGTAGATGCGGGAGTGCTCCAGGAAGCGTCCCAGGATGGAGCGTACGCGGATGTTCTCGGACAGGCCGGGAACGCCGGGCTTCAAGGCGCAGATGCCGCGTTCGACGATGTCGATTTTGACGCCGGCCTGCGAGGCGCGGTACAGGGCGTCGATGGTCTTCTCGTCGACAATGGAGTTGACCTTGATCTTGATCCAGGCCTCCTTGCCGGCCTTGGCGGCCTCCTCCTCGCGGCGGATGCGGGCGACCAGACCGGTGCGGATGGTGCGCGGGGCGACCAGCAGACGGTGGAAGCTCGACTTCGGGGCGTAGCCGGACAGCTGGTTGAACAGTCGCGTCAGGTCCTGACCGACCACCGGGTCGCAAGTGAGCAGACCCAGATCGGTGTAGATACGGGCGGTCTTCGGATTGTAGTTGCCGGTTCCCACATGGCAGTAGCGCCTGAGGCCGTCCGGCTCCTGGCGCACCACCTCGATGAGCTTGCAGTGCGTCTTCAGGCCCACGATGCCGTAGACCACATGCACGCCGGCGCGTTCCAGCTTGCGTGCCCAGGCGATGTTGGCGTCCTCGTCGAAGCGGGCCTTGATCTCCACCAGGGCCAGCACCTGCTTGCCCGCATGCGCGGCGTCGATCAGCGCGTCCACGATCGGGGAGTTGGAGCTGGTGCGGTACAGGGTCTGCTTGATGGCCAGCACGTTCGGGTCGGCGGCGGCCTGCGCCAAAAACGCCTGGACGGAGGTGGAGAAGGAGTCGTATGGATGGTGCAGCAGAATATCGCGCTCGCGGATCGCGGCGAAAATATCCTGGGCGCGGCTCGATTCGACCTCGGCGATCTGACGGTTCGTGGTCGGAATGAACGAACGGTATTTGAGATCCGGCCGGTCGATGCCGCCCAGTTCGAACAGCACGGTGAAGTCCAGCGGAGTGGGCAGGCGGTACACCTCGTCGGCGCTCACGCCAAGCTGGTCGGCGAGCAGCTGGGAGAGGAACGGGCTGGTGCTGTCCGAAATCTCAAGGCGGATCGGCGGTCCGAAGCGGCGACGCAGCAGCTCCTTCTCCATCGCGTTGAGCAGGTTTTCGGCGTCGTCCTCCTCGACGTCGATGTCTTCGTTACGCGTGACGCGGAAGGATCGCGCCTCCTTGATGATCATGCCGGGGAACAGCGATTCGAGATGCGCGATGATGAGGTTCTCCATGGTGATGAAGCCATAGCGTTCCTCACGGCTCTCCTCGTCGGTCAGATCGTCCACGGCCACCAGCCGCGGCAGGTTACCGGGGATCTTGACTCGGGCGAAATGCGATTTGCCGGACGTGGGGTTCTCCACGATCACGGCGAGGTTCAGCGAGTTGCCGGAAATGTAGGGGAACGGGTGCGCGGGGTCGACGGCCAGCGGCGTGAGCACGGGGAACACCATCTGACGGTAGTATCGCGACAGGCGTTCCTGTTCGGCGGTGGTGAGCTTGTCCCAGCTCAGCAGCACGACGCGTTCCTTGGCGAGGTCGGGAAGGATGTGGTTGATCACGTAATGGGCGTGCTCGTTCTGCAGCTTGTGCGCCTGTTCGCTGATGGCGCGCAGCTCCTGGCGCGGGCTGAGCCCGGCGGCGGAGGGGACGGCGATGCCGGTGTCGATGCGGCGCTTGAGCCCGGCGACGCGGACCATGAAGAACTCGTCGAGGTTGGAGGCGAAGATCGCGGCGAAGCTGGCGCGTTCCAGCACGGGAAGCGTTTCGTCTTCGGCGAGCTCCAGCACGCGTTTGTTGAACAGCAGCCAGCTGAGTTCGCGGTCGAAGAAGCGGTTGTCGGGCAAAGGTTGTTCGGTGCCGTCCGATTCGCGCTTGTCTGATTTGTCGGTTTCGGCGATGTGCTCTGCGATCTGGGATCGCAGGATCGCCTTGGAAGGTGCGTCGAATATTTGGGCCATGTATACCACTGTATGCGAAATGCGGTGTGACACGGCAGGGCCCATGGCAGAATTCAACAGCTATTCATGTAGGGATGGTCGCCGGGCCGCCGCGCCTGCGTGGCTGATGGTGGCTGATGGTGGCTGGTCGGGCCGATGGCGGGCTTTGGACGGCGAGTTTTGGGTGGCGGGCCCATAAATAATGGACTGTAGACACGAGAAAGCCCCCATTCGGGGGCTTTCTCGACAAGACCAAAATCGGGAGCAGAATCTCTGCACAACATCCTCGTTGCAACGGTAAGTCTATCCAATACCCGCTCAACGGAACAGTCCTCATGACCATAACCTTTGTGGGTCTGCTCTGTTCATTTGTTCTTGTAGCTCACACAATAGCCGCTATGGGGAGGGTGTGCAAATTGACTTCTGCGAACATGCAGACGCTGTTCGATCAATCATGGAATGATATGTTTTTGGCGTTTTACTGTGCGCTTGTCTCCGTGGATGCGAACAGCTTTGTGACTAATCGTGGCTGGACCGATTGACGATCGCGAAAGGCTCGGAGTGTCGCGCTGCGGCCGTGTTCGATCGCACAACATGACTTCCTACGCAAACTGGGTGGTTCGTGCATCCATATCGATCTGTGCGCGGATGAGGCCCCGACTCGCCGATAACTGCGTTCAGCGGGGGCCATTCGACCACAATGCCTTGCCGGCCTGGCGGCATCGGGGCAACGGCTGTTCCATCGAACTATGACAGTATCCTCATATTCGGCATCCATTCCCACGCCGCCTCCGCGCTACTACCCGGATGAGCGGGATGAGCGATTCATGCCCGCGGCGCATTCGCCGCGATCGCGCAGGCGAATCGCGCATCCTCCCATGCAACAGGCCGATGAGGAGCCCCGGCGCTTGCCTGAGCTTAAGACCGACGTGGATGATCGCGACAATCTGGTGACATGCGTATGCCCGAGCGGCGGGGCCGGGCTCAGCGTGACCGCCTCGCTGCTGGCGCTTTCGCTGGGCGATCGGGGCAGATCATGCGCGTTGGTGGATGCCGATTGCATGGCCGGCGGTCTTGACGTGCTGCTGGGCATCGAACGCGAACAGGGCATGCGCATGAGCGGCATCGAGGCGCCGCTCGGCAAAATCGAGGGAGAGGCGCTGGTCCAGGAACTGCCCTGCTGGCAAAATGTGCGCGTATTGGGCTCCGATCCCTGGAACGGCGGCGCCGCCCAATGGTGGGAGGTGCAGGCGGCCATCGACGCGCTGGTCCAGACGCAGGATGTGGTGGTGGTCGACGCCGGCCGCGGTGCATGTCTTGACCAGATTCCGGCGTTGGCGCGCTCGCCGATGCTGATGCTTGTCGAGCTTACCGTTCTGGGATTGGCCCGTGCCCGGTCAATGATGAAGACCATTGCCCGGACCCGGGGGAGAGGAAGCGATTCGGAGGCGTTGTGGCTGCTGGGCATGCATCCGAGGGGCTCGCCGCAACGCAGCCGGCGGATCGGCGTCGCCCAGGCGGCTGATTATCTTGGCCACGAGATTGTGGCGGCGCTGCATCCCCGAACCGCCCTGGCGGGCGCATTGCTGGACGGCGTCGGAATCGCGAAGGTTCCGCGGGAGTACCGCAGGACCTTCGAGGCTTTGGCGAATGGCGTGGAAGCGGTGATCGGCCGTGGCGCTGCATGATGATTCGGACTCCGGCATCCATTTCGGGCCATTGGATGTTCTGGCCAAGGATCCTGCCGTTACGGACGTGGCCGTCACCTGCGATGGCACGGTGTGGGCGGATCGTGGCGAAGGCATGCAGGAGCAGCGGTTGGGCGTGCCGTTGCGTGGGCCGCAGACGTTGCGGGAATTCGCGGTGCAATTATGCTCGCAACTTGGTCGCCGTCTGGATGACGCCTGTCCCATCGCCGACGCATCCACGCCCGGCGGCATCCGCGTCCATGCGGTGATCGCTCCGCTGGTGCCGTTCGGAGCGTCGTTGTCGATACGATTTCCCGATCGAACGGGCGCGCGGCTGAACGATCTGTATGCGGCCGGCATGATGCCGCCGCAGTGGGTGACTATGCTGCGCAGCCTGGTGTCACGACGCGCGAGCGTGCTGATCACCGGCGGCACGGGCACGGGGAAAACCACACTGCTGAAGGCCCTGTTGTCGGACTGTCCGCGATCGGAGCGCATTGTCACCGTGGAGGAGGTTCGTGAACTTGGCGATTGCGGGCATCGCAACCATGTGTCGCTGGTTGCGCGTGAGGCGAATGTCGAAGGCGCCGGCGAAGTGGATCTTGCCCGGCTGGTGAAGGCGACGCTGCGCATGCGACCGGATCGTGTGGTGCTGGGAGAGTGCCGCGGCGAGGAGATCGCGGATCTGCTGAGGGCGTTCAACTCCGGGCATCATGGCGGCATGGCCACGTTGCATGCCGATGGCGTTGCTCGTGTGCCGTCTCGCCTGGCGGCGCTTGGCCTGCTGGCGGGACTTGATCCGATGGCTTTGGCCATGCTCGCCGAAGGGGCGTTTGACGTGGTGCTCCATGTGGAACGGTATGGCGGAAGACGTTTGATTGCGCAGATCGGGCGTTTGGCGATGGGGCATGACCAACGGCTGGTTGGCGTGCCATTGGCTGTGTGGGATGGTGCTGGGGAGCCGGATTACACAGCCTCCTGGGATCGGTTTGCCGCGAGATGGGGGATTGATGCCGTCGTTGCCGACCGCCGGAAGCGGGGAGCCTGAGATGACGTCGTCGCTCGTGGCGCTGTCTGTCGCCATCTTGGCTGCCGTGGCCGTGCTGGTGTGGCCCTCCCGTTCGATGATGAATCTGAGGAGGTTGATTTTCAGTGCTCGTCGCGAAGCGTACCGTCCCGTGCGGATCGGCATTGCGGCGTCCCTGTCGGCGATGAGTGCGGCTGTACGCAACGGGTCGTCGCTGTCGTATGCGGTGGAAGAGCAGGGAGGACTGCGGTTTTCCACTCCGACGATCACGGTATGGCGTGCGGAGAGGGTGCTGCGAAGACGCGCGGAACCCGAGGAGCGTGATGGGGTGATCGCCGAAGTGGCGCGTCAGCTCACTGCCGCGTGTGTGCTGAGCCGCGAGCTTGGCGGCGGTGCGGCGAAGTGCCTTGACGCGGTGGCGGCGACATATCGCAGGGCTCGGCTGATGAGGGATCGCAAGCGAGAGGTGTTGGCCGGTCCGCAGGCTTCGGTGCGGTTGCTGACGGCGCTGCCGGTGCTGACCGTGATGGCTGGCGAGGCGTTGGGGGCGCGTTCGCTGCAATGGCTGACCGGATCGAATGTGGGATTGACGTGCCTGGTGGCGGGGGTCGGTCTGTATGCGGGCGGGCTGCTGTGGATGAGACGTCTGATCCACGCGCTGGACGTCGGGATGAATAATGGGCAAGGACGGCCGTCATGATCGGGATGCTGGAGGTGTCATGGCTTGCCGTCGGGGCCGGTGTGGCCGCGGGCATGGCTGTGGATCTGTGGAATCCCCCGGACAGGGCATTGGTGCCGGTGGCGGACGGTGCCTCCGGCCGGCGCGACGCTGACCGTGCCGGCTTCGATGCTGACGCCGATGCCGTGCCCTCTGTCACCATACTGCTTGAAATGATGGCTGCGGCGATTCATCAGGGTGCTTCCATTCCGCGTGCCATGGAGGTTGTGGGCGAATCATGGGGCGGGGAGTGCGGAACGGTGCTTGGCGATGTCGCCCGGGCGCTGCATCGCGGAGTTGGGTGGCGCAATGCATGGATTCGAGCCTGTGCGCATCCGCGGCTTGGCGGGAGCATGACCCTGCTGGCAGACGCGCTTGAATCGTCATATCGGCATGGGACATCGCCGCTGGCCGGGATTTCGGCGGTTGTGGATCAAATCGACCGTGATGAGCGCCGTCGCATCGAGGAGGGGGCGGCGAAACTCGGCGTGCGCATGCTGGTGCCGACGGGATTGTGCTTTTTGCCGTCATTCATTGTACTGGGCATCGTTCCGGTGATCGCGTCCTTTGGGACGTCTGTGTTCGGGTGATCGTTGCGGCGGGCGACACTCCGGTAACTGCGTTCAGTGGGGGTCGTTCGTCCACAGAGCTCCCAAACCCATTGATACGGCGATCGAACCGGGCATACTGGCTTCCACGTCTCGACTCATACGGGTCGAATCATACAGAAAGGATCATTATGACGGTAACAATTATGAGCCCTACCACCCCGGTCGAATCCATGCAGCCCGGTGGTGCGTTGCGACGTTGGAAGGCCGGCGTCGAACGAGGCGTGTGCGCCCTGGACGCCCGTCTGCGCACCATGACCGTGGAACCGGAGCGTGGCGCCGCCACTGTGGAATACGCGTTGATCGTCGTTGCGGCCGCGGCTTTCGCCGGGATTCTCATTGCGGTGATCAAGTCCGGCTTTGTCAAAACGCTGATTACCAACATCATCAAAACGGCGCTTGGTACAGGATGAGTCGGGCCATGCGCCCGATTCACGCCATGCCGCCATGGCGGCGCAATGGTCGGAGCGTACCGGCGGGGACGGATGATCGCGGGTCTGTAACGGCGGAGTTCGCGATTATCCTGCCGGTGGCGATGGTGCTGGCATTGGCGTTGCTGTCGCTGAGCCGCGCGGTCGTCGTCGTGCTGGACTGCCAGGACGCCGCGCGTGCGGCGGCGCGCGAGGTCGTCGTCGCGGGTGATGCCTCCGATCCGGTTGCCGCAGCTCGTGCCGTGGCGGATGGTGCATCGGTGACGCTAACCGATCGAGGCGATCGGGTCGAGGTCCGGACCCGCTGCCGCGTTGCTCCCGGACCGTTGGACGTGCTGCCGTTCGCCGTCGAGGGGTATGCCGTTGGCGTCAAGCAATGGTGACTGTTGCCGGATCGTCGGCTGGCCGGACTGCCGGCGGGGCGGAAGGAAAGGAGGCGGGTATATGCGTTGGATATCGCGTTCCCGGTGGTTCCAGGAACGGAGGCGACGATGCAGGGTGTTGGCATTGCGGTTCTCCGAGCCGTCGGATCGTGGCTCCGGCACGGCTGTCGGTGCCGCGCTGGTTTTTCTGATTGCGGTGCTGCTCAGTGCGGTGGCGGTGGGCGGGCAGCTGCTGGTGTGCCGGTCCAAGGCCGAATCGGCTGCGGACGGCGTGGCGCTGGCGGTGGCTGCGGCGCACTATGACGGGGTGGCGGATCCCTGTGGCGTGGCTGCCTCCTTGGCCGATGGCTACGGTGCCATGCCTCGCTTCTGCGGCATTGACGGCATGGATGTCGAAGTAACGGTTGCCGTGGATGTCGCGGTGCCGTGGATGTCCGAGGTGACGGCCCGGTCAAGGGCCGGTCCGGAGTCTTGTTCATAGGGGTCGACTGCGATATCTTGAACGGTATGGGTCAGGAACACACAACAGTGGCTGTTTTGGGCAACCCTGCCGCGGACAAGGGGCGGGGCGCCAAAATCGGTGTCCAGGTGATGGATCTGCTCGAAATGGCCGGAGCCCGATATGGGTTCGACGTTGTCGACTTGACCGGAGCCAGTTTTGATGATTCGTTGCGTCGCGCGCATAGTGCCTCCGGCTCATATGACTATCTGGTGGTCGTTGGCGGTGACGGCATGATTGCGCTTGGCGCCAATGCGGTGGGCAGCAGCGGCACGCCGCTTGGCATTGTGGCCATCGGATCGGGCAATGACTTCGCCCGCGGTCTGAAACTGCCCATCGATCGGGTGGAGGTGGCCGTCGAGGGCATTGTGGGCGCCATCGTTCACGGCTCGCATAGTGACGTGGACATGGGCTATGTGGTGTCGCTGCCCGGCGGATGGGCCGTGGATCCAACCACCGGAGACGAGTTGTCTGAGGATGGTTTGCCCGGTTCCGCGTCGATCAGGCGCTTTTACGCCGGCATGTTGTCATGTGGCCTTGATGCGCGCATCAATGATCGCGCGAACCATTCAAGGCTGCCCAGCGGCAAATTGCGCTATTTGAGTGCGGTGTTGGCGGAGCTGACGCATATGAAGCGGTACGGCTACCATGTCAGGGCCGTACTGGCGGATGGCGGCGTTGACGAGCGAGACATCATCTCGCCGATGCTGACCGTCGCGAATTCACGGCATATTGGCGGAGGGCTTGAGGTGTCGCCCTATTCGCGATTCGCCGACGGTCTGCTCGATCTGGTGTGGCTCGATCATATGCCGAATCCACGCGAATGCGTTGAGGCGATATCCAAGGCGTACGGCGATCGGCTGCTTAGTTGCCGGTGCTTCGGTTGGCAGCGTGTGCGCAGTGTGGAGATAACGCGGGCTGATCGGGGCGATGAGCCCCCGGTGCTGATGGCCGACGGCGAATATGTGGGTCATCTGCCGGTTGCGGTCGCCGCTGAAGGATGCGCCCTGCGGGTACTGGTTCCGCCGGCGGTCGCCATTGAGGAGGACGAACGTTGTGAGGAGAGGATCGATGATCTGATCGCCCGCGATGGGCGGGATGCGCGGACCGGCGCGTTTCTTCGGCGTTAAGGTCCGCGGACGTGCCGCCATGCCGATCGCTTATCGCGCCGTTGGCAAGCGGGTGCGTCCGCGAGATAGTTGGGTGGCGGTAGGTTAGAAGCCTGGTGGCGGCGCGACGGGACGCGATCGCGTTGTCGGCTCGCTTGCGATTGTTTGAGAGGTAGGGATCATGGCATTAGCGCTATATCGTCGGTATCGACCGGATACCTTCGAAGGTGTGATCGGGCAGGATCAAGTCACGGTTCCCCTGATGCGCGCATTGGATGAGGGCAAACTCACCCACGCATATCTGTTTTCCGGCCCGCGAGGCTGCGGCAAGACCAGTTCCGCCCGTATCCTCGCCCGTTGCGTAAATTGCGCGAAAGGCCCGACTTCGCATCCGTGCGGTGAATGCGAAAGCTGCAGGGATCTGGCCACCGGGGGCCCCGGGTCGATCGATGTGGTCGAGATCGACGCCGCCAGTCACAACGGTGTCGACGATGCCCGCGAGCTGCGTGACCGCGTGGCTGCCATGCCCGCTCGGGACCGCTACAAGATCTTCATTCTCGATGAGGCGCATATGGTGACGCCGCAGGGCTTCAACGCGCTGCTCAAAACCGTTGAGGAGCCGCCGGACCATGTGATGTTCATCTTCGCCACCACCGAGCCGGATAAAGTGATCGGCACGATTCGATCCCGTACCCACCACTACCCCTTCCGATTGGTCCCCCCGGAGGTCATGGGCCCATATTTGGAGGATATCTGCGCCAAAGAGGGCATCAAGCCGGAAACCGGTGTGCTGAAGCTCGCCATGAGGGCGGGTGGCGGCTCCATGCGCGACACACTGTCGGTGCTCGACCAGCTGATGGTCGGATCGGTGGACGGTGTGATCACGCAGGACAGCGCCGTCTCGCTGCTTGGATTTACGCCGGACGCGCTGATCGGAGAGTCGATAGACGCCTTGATCGACCAGAACGGCGAACGGCTGTACGGCGTGATCCAGAAGGTGATCATCGGTGGTTTTGACCCAAGGCGTTTCGTCGAGGATCTTCTGGCTCGGGTGCGTGATCTGTTGGTGCTGACTTTGGGCGGCAGCCGCGCCGAAGCCGCGCTGAGCGACGATGCGGCGGCTGACGACATGACCGGTCTCAAGCGCCAGGCCGGCGCATTGGGGCTGGCCAGGCTGACCGACATGGCCGATGTCATCAATGACGCACTTGGAAGCATGTCGGGGGCGACCTCTCCGCGCATGCGTTTGGAACTGCTGGCTGCTCGTCTGCTGGCCGGATCCCCGACGGGTGCAATGCGGTCCGACGATTCCGCCCCGGACGCCGCCGTGGGTGATGACGATGCGGCGGGCAACGCCGGTGGCGGTTCTTCTCGACGTGTCGGATTCGCCGGGGCCTTGCGCAATCGGTCCGCCGGTGGGTCCGCCGGTGGGTTTGCCGGTTCGGCGAGGCGCCAGTCCGCTGCTGAGGCGCCGGCCGCCACGGTATCGGCCGCCACAGTGCCGGGCGCCGTGGATTCCGATCATGAGACGAAACCGCCGGTGTCCGACGGGCCCTCCGCCGAGGCCCCGGTCCCGGATAGCCGCACTCCTGACGAACGGTGGGATGCGCTGGTTGCGGGGCTGCCCGACGACGTGGCCAAATACGTCAACCGGCAGAAGGTGCCGCGCATTAAACTGCAGCTGGGCGCCCAGGCCGGCAGCGGCAGGCTGTGGGTTAAATTCGATACTCCGATCAGCAAATACGCGTTTGCCATGGGGGTGTCCGAACATGAGGTCGGAGGCACCCATAAGGTCGTCGATATCGTGCGCGGCGAGACGAAACGGCTGTTCGGCGATCGCGTTCAGCTCGCCCCCACTGAAAAGATGGCCGATGGTCAGATCGCCCCGCCGCTCAGCAGACTCGCGCCGGAGGAGCGGGCCCGCGTCAAATCGCAGATCGCCATGGCCAATGCCGGAATCGCCGCGGCCGGGTTGGCGGCCGCCATCGCTCCCCGGGCGGAGGCCGCGTCAGGCAACGCCTCCCAAAAGCCGCAAACCGCTGCACCATCCGGACAGGCCGTGGATTCACAGGAATCCTCGGATGCGGATGACGCTCATCGAGGCGGCTGGCCCGATACCGGTCATCAGATAGCTGACGACGATCCGTGGGCTTCGCCGCGTCACGTTGCGGGTACCCATGAAACGTCGCCGACCGGCGGCGTCTCGGACGAGCGTCACGTCAAGCATGTCACTGTGCCGGACATCGCGGACGGCATCGACCCCTGGGCGGCGCCCACGGCCGGCACTGCGTCGGAAGCGCCGTCGGCGGCTCCCGGAGCCGAACGGCCCGAAGCGTCGGCGCAAGCCGGACCGTCCGCGTCCTCGTCGGGCGGTCCCTCCATGCCGCCGCGGGAACCTGAACCCGGTCTGCCCGGGCCTGCGGCGGGCGAAGGGGATCCCTGGTCCCATCCGGCGGCGCAGACTCCTACGGTCGACGCCGAGGACGACGAATACTCAATGAGCGACGAATCACTGGGACAGGCGACCGCAATGGACCTGAACGATCTCAAGAAGATGTTCGAGGTTAAGAAAGTGGAGGATTTCGCCCCCGATGATCCGCATAACCCCAACAATATCCAACGCAAAAACCATGACGGCGACTGACGGTTGCCGGCTGCGGAAAGGAAGACGCAACTATGGCGCTCGCCTATGACGGAGCGATCCAAAACCTCATCGACGCGTTCGCGCGACTGCCGGGCATCGGCCCCAAAGGCGCTCAGCGCATCGCATTCTATTTGCTCGGCGCGACTCAATCCGAGGCGCAGGAGCTCGCCGACGCCATCGCCGAAGTCAAGGCAAAGGTACGATTTTGCGATATCTGCGGCAATGTGTGCGAAACCAGTCCGTGCCCGGTGTGCATGGATCCGCGGCGCGACCATGCCGTCATCTGCGTCGTCGAAGAGCCCAAGGATGTGATGAGCATCGAGCGGACGAGAGAATACCATGGCCTCTATCACGTGCTTGGCGGCGCCATCAACCCGATGGCCAATGTCGGCCCGGATGACCTGCGCCTGCCGCAGCTGTTGGAACGCCTGAAAACCAAGCCCGGCGAAACCGCTGTCGGCGAGGTGATTCTCGCGCTGGATCCCAACATCGAGGGGGAGGCCACCACCCGGTACATCAGCCAATTGCTCTCGCCCCTTGGCATCAAGGTGACGCGATTGGCCAGCGGCCTGCCGGTGGGGTCCGACCTTGAATATGCGGACGAGATCACGCTGGGGCGTGCGCTTGCCGGCCGTCAGGCTGCGTGAGCCGGGTGAGCGGACTGGTTCGGGCCGCGATGAGGGCGGGCCGTTCCGCGTCGCCGTATTCGCGCCTATGTTGCCGATCCGCTGGCTCATGTTCCGCATCCTGAATATCCGGCGGATCGCATACCGCGAAACTTCATATAATCAACCTGTCTGCGTACTCTAGACGTAATCACGCAACACGAGAGATAAGGGACTGCAGTGGCTCTGATTGTGCAGAAGTACGGCGGCTCGTCCGTCGCCGATACCGATTCGATCAAACGCGTGGCCAGACGCATCATCGAGACGAAGAAAAAGGGCAACAAAGTGGCCGTGGTTGTCTCCGCCATGGGGGACACCACCGACGATCTCATCGATCAGGCGAAGAGCATCGACCCCAACCCGCCCGAGCGTGAAATGGATATGCTCATGACCGCCGGAGAGCGCATCTCCATGAGCTTGCTCGCCATGGCGATCCATGCGGCTGGCGATCGCGCCCATTCCTTCACTGGCCAGCAGGCTGGATTCTTCACCGACGCACGCTACGGCGCCGCGCATATCAAGGCCGTGAAGCCCGACCGCGTCAAGCAGGCGCTGTCGTTGGGCGATGTGGCGATTGTGGCCGGCTTCCAGGGCATTAACGAGGAAGGCGACGCGACCACGCTGGGCCGTGGCGGCTCCGACACTTCGGCTGTGGCTCTTGCCGTGGCATTGGGTGCTGATGTGTGCGAGATCTACACCGATGTGGATGGTGTGTTCACGGCTGATCCCCGCATCGTGCCGACTGCTCGCCGTATTCCCGTCATCGATTACGATTCCATTCTCGAGATGGCTTCCTGCGGTTCCAAGGTGCTTGCCTTGCGCTGCGTGGAATATGCCCAGCGCTTCAACATGCCGCTGCATGTGCGCTCCTCGTTCTCGCATCGTCCGGGCACCATCGTGGTGCCTGATGGTGTGGACGCCCGTACCATTCCGAATATCGACTGATACGTTCCGCCGGATCGGAGCGGACGGGCGATCAGGGTCCCGGCTCGTTCCGGCGGGCATCAACTTCGAACAGCTAACCATCGTTTGCGAAAGGCTTATGACAATGAGCGACAACAACCAGTCCATGGGTGACTTGTTTCCGGATCTTGGTCCTGAGGCCCCGGTGATTTCCGGCGTGGCGCATGACCGCAGCGAGGCGCTGGCCACGGTGCGCGCCGTGCCGAACGAGCCGGGTATGGCCGCCAAGGTGTTCACCGAGCTTGCGAGTGCGGGCGTGAACGTCGACATGATCGTGCAGGCGGGCGCTTCCGTGGGCACCGCCGATATTTCCTTCACCGTGCCGGAGGCGTCGCTGAAGCAGGTTCAGAACGTTCTGCTGGACAAGCGCGAGGAGTTAGGCTACCACTCCTTTGACGTCGATGTGAATGTCGGCAAGGTCGCCGTGGTGGGCGTCGGCATGAAAACCCATTCCGGCTTGGCCGCCAAGTTCTTCCAGGCGCTGAGCGACAAGGGTATCAACGTGTTGATGATTTCCACCTCCGAGATCCGCATCGCCGCGCTGGTTCCGCTTGACCAGCTTGAGGAGGCCGTCAAAGCCCTCCACACCGCCTATGGTCTGGACGCCGACCAAATCGAAGCAGTGGTGTATGGCGGCACTGGCAGATAAGAGCCGGTGCCGCAAGGGGCTGGATTAGGCGGCAGTCCGGTGGGATGCCGGCCCGGCCCGGCCGTTTTTCCCGGTGCCGAACGAACAAAGCCGCCGGAAATGACGTAACGGGTTGCGTCCCTCAGCAAGAGGGGCGCAACCCGTTACGCATATGTCATGTGTGGTGAGGCAGTCGCCTACTTTGCGCTGATGTAGCCGAGCGCCTTGAGCATTTCGGCGCATTCCAGCGCGCCACCGGCCGCTCCTCGCAGCGTGTTGTGCGCGAGGCCCACGAACTTGTAGTCGAAGATGGTGTCTTCGCGCAGACGGCCGATGGAGACGCCCATGCCGCCCTCATAGTCCACGTCGAGTTTGACCTGCGGGCGATCGTCGTCGGTCAGGTACTGGATGAACTGCTTGGGGGCGTGCGGCAGCTGGAGTCGCGCGGCTTCGGAGGTGTAGTTCACCAGACGATCGATCAGCTCGTCCTTGGCCACGTCCTTGCCGAAGTTGATGAACACCGTGGCTGTGTGGCCGTTGAGCACGGGGACGCGAATGCACTGCGAGGTGATCTTCAGCGGACCGTCGAACGGTACGATTTCGCCTTTGGCGGCGTCCACGTGGCCGAACACCTTAAGCGGTTCCTTTTCGGATTTGGCTTCCTCTCCCGAGATGAACGGGATGATGTTGCCCACCATTTCAGGCCAGTCGGCGAAGGTCTTGCCAGCGCCGGAGATGGCCTGATACGTGCTGACCACCACTTCGCGCGGTTCGAATTCCTTCCATGCGGCGAGTGCGGGGGTGTAGGCCTGGATGGAGCAGTTCGGCTTGACCGCTATGAAACCGCGCGTGGTGCCGAGGCGCTTGCGCTGGTGCTCGATGACGGCGAAATGCTCGGGGTTGATCTCCGGCACCACCATCGGCACGTCCGGGGTCCAGCGATGCGCGGAGTTGTTGGACACCACCGGTGTTTCGGTTTTCGCGTAGGTCTCCTCCATGGCGCGGATGGCGTCCTTGGGCATGTTGACCGCGGAGAACAGGAAGTCCACGTTGGAGACGACGTCGTCAACGTTCTGCGCGTCCTTGACGATCATGCCTTTGACGAATTCGGGCATGGGGGTTTCCATCTTCCAGCGGCTGCCGATGGCTTCCTCGTAGGTTTTTCCGGCGCTGTGCGCGGAGGCGGCGAGGGTGGTCAGCTCGAACCACGGGTGGTTTTCAAGTAGCGTGACGAAGCGTTGGCCGACCATGCCGGTGGCGCCGATGATGCCGACTTTGAGTTTTTCGGACATTGCAACCTCTGTATGAGTTCGTGGGTTGGATGGAAAAGTTGTGCTTTCCCATTCTAGGAAGCGCCGGTCGTATCGACTTGGGATTTTCCAAATGTTGACTATGGCATCCCACGGCATACGTTCGTTTGGTCCGCCTGTTTCCGCTTGTCGCTCACTCGGCGCCCCCGTCCGTCCTCTGCTTCTCTCATGCATCCCGGCCGGGGAGACAGGTACAGTGGGTGGTATGTCGAAGGCATCCGAAGAAGCGCAAAGGCAGCTGGACCGTATTGTGGCGTTGGGCTATCCGGACGTGGCGGATATGAGCGCCGCGGCGTTCCACGCGCTGGCCCGTCCGCTGATCGCCGCATTGGAGCGCACCGATCTGGATGAGCGCATTCTGCTGGTGCCCACTCGTGAATTGGTTTCCCCCGAGTCGCTGATCGCGCGCACGTCGATTAACCGCATGGCCGGCTTCACGACGATGCCGCCGCGTGACATTGCGAGCTTTTTGCCGCAGGACGGGTTCGAACCGCCCGAGGGGCCGTTCTATATTGTGGTCGAACCCCATACCGGTACCAAGTACACGAATCGCGAGCCTGATGTGGCCCGCAAGCTCATCGATTCCGACGAGCGCATACCGCTGACGTTGGAGGAGGGGCTTGCCCTCGCCACGCAGCATCCGAACTGGCTCAGGGAGAAGAACGGTTTCAACCTGCTGGGGTCGCGTTCGGCCGATGGCCGCGTGCCGAGCATATGGATGAGTCAGAATGCCCCGCGGTTGGGCGCGGTGTGGCCGAATTCGCGGCATACATGGCTGGGCAATGCGTTTTGCATGGCGCGTCGCGGCGTGAGTCTATTCCGCTGAATCCGCTGAATCCATTAATCCATTGCCGTCGGTCGCTTCGTTCGTTTGACGGCACTGCGCGATATCCCTCTCGCAATCGCGCGAATGATCGATGCGAATCCGAGGCTGACCGCGATGCCCACGGCCGCAACACCTGTGAACACCGCGGGCCGGCGCAGCTGGTCACGCAGGGTGGCTGCGTCGATGACCAGATGATCGCCGACGAAGACGCGCATTTCGTTGCCGCTGCGGCGCCCGACGAGCTCGCCGTAGGTGAGCATGCGTGTCGTATAGGCGGTCGGGGCCGACTCGTGGAATTCGAAGAGCCGGATGCCGCGATGGCGTGACGCCGGCCCATATGAGGCGAATCCGCAGGTGGGCGCGTAGCCGAGGTCGAGCCCGTCCGTGTGGCCGACGAACGCGTTCTTGTGATCGTGGCCGCAGTACAGTGCGAAATATCCGCCGGCTGCGGTCATCGCCTCGACTTCGCCGCAGTTGGTGTCCGCGCATCCGATGGATTCCCCCAGCACCGAGCCCGGTGCGCAGATGGCATGGTCGAGCGCATAGCAGTGTCCGGCGAAGGTGCGCGAGCCCTCCACCGCGTTGGGGGTCATGGGCGGCACCTGCCTGAGACAGTGATAGAACTCCTGCGGGGGGATGTGCTGGAATGCGATTGATGGCACTGGTTTGCCATCGCCGTTGCGTTCGGATAGTTCATGTTGCACGCTGTCCAGCCAGTTGACGGCGGCGGGCGTCGGAGTGCCGTAGCCGTCGGAGTCCGCCAGGTCGAGGTTGCGGGGGTTGCGGGGGTTGCGTGCGTATTCGCGCCGGTCATGCGACTCGCCGGCATCGGCCGCCGCGTAGTCGCCGGAATTCACCATGACGACGCTCATGACGATATGATCGGGCTGTCGCGAGGAGACGACGGGCAGCGCGAAGGTGCCCGGCTCAAGCGCGAGCGGGCTGCTGCCGGCGGGCGGGTTCAGACATCCCGCGAAGGTGCGGTAGATGTCGTCCTGCTCATCGGCGAGGATGCCGCATTGGAAATCGTGGTTGCCGTAGGTGGCGGCGAATGGCACGCCGGCCTCGACCAGCGGGCTGAGAAAACCCCCGAGGCACGAGCCGACTTTGGCGCGGGCGTCGTCGAGCGGATCGGCGCCCCTCCCGTCGCTTCCGTCGCATCCGTCGCTTCCGTTGCGCCCGAATCGGTGACGACATCTGGCCTCGAATACGGTGACGGCGCGAACGCGCTCGCCGGGTGTTTCGCCGCGTCGGCGCAGGAAGGTATTGATCCACGCCGGGTCGTAGCCGCGGATCTGGTCGCCGGTGAACACCACCAGATCCGGGTCGGACGCGCGGATCGCGGCCCGGATCAGCCTCACGGTGTCGGGGTCGACGCTGGGGCCGTCCTGCACGTCCGCCATCTGCAGCACGCGGAATGTGCCGTCGCGCCTGAATCGCAAAGTCGCCATGCCCCCACTGTATCGCCGCCGGCTCCGGAATCCTCGCGCGGGTCGGGCGGTCGCAAAAAACACGCGGCGCGGTTCTGGCCGGTATATGATACGGGCGCGGCGTTGGGGCGAGTCACCGGTACGATAGAGCATTGTTACGAACGCGTAACATCGCCTGCGGGGTCCACGGACGTTCGGATGGCCGAGCGGCCGGGCGCATGTCCCAAAGAGGCGGGCGAAACCAGTCTGAGCGTGCGACAGCGCGCCAACCTAAGCAAAGGAGGAGTAATGGGTCAGGGTCAATCATCCGTGTTTGATCTCGCAGCTGTGGCTGCTGCGTCCAATGGGGGGAACAATGACCCGCTGCTGCCGCCGGCGCGTTTCATCGGCTCCCCTCAGAAGCCCAGCTCAATGCCGTACAACAAGTACGCGTCCTATGACAAGCAGATTCCCTTCGAGTACCCGGAACGCACCTGGCCGGACAAGAAACTGCGGCGCGCCCCGCGCTGGTGTTCCGTCGATCTGCGCGACGGCAACCAGGCGCTGGTCAACCCAATGGATTCCGAACGCAAGCTGCGGTTCTGGAACCTGCTGGTTTCCATGGGATTCAAGGAGATCGAGGTGGGGTTCCCGTCGGCTTCCGAAACCGACTTCGACTTCATCCGCATGCTGATCGAACGCGAGCTCATCCCCGATGACGTGACCATCGTGGTGCTCACCCAGTGCCGCGAGCACCTGATTCACCGCACCTATGAGGCGTTGCGCGGCGCCAAGCGCGCGATCGTGCATTTCTACAACTCCGTTTCCGTGCTGCAGCGCGAGGTCGTGTTCCGCAAGAACAAGGACGAGATCAAGCAGCTCGCCATCGACGCCGCCAAGCTGTGCAAGAAGCTCGAGGGCGACGCCAAGGGCATTGACCTGTATTACGAGTATTCCCCGGAGTCCTTCACCGGCACCGAGCCGGATTACGCCGTCGAGGTGTGCAACGCCGTGATCGACGTGATCAAACCCACCCCCGAGCGCCCGATGATCATCAACCTGCCGGCCACCGTGGAAATGACCACGCCGAATGTGTTCGCCGACGAGGTGGAATACGTGTCCAACAACCTGCGGGATCGCGATTCCGTGGTGCTCTCCCTGCACCCGCACAATGACGAGGGCATGGGCGTCGCCGCCACCGAGTTGGGCATTCTGGCCGGAGCGGACCGCATCGAAGGATGCCTGCTGGGCAATGGCGAGCGCACCGGCAACGTTGATCTGGTCACGTTGGGCCTGAACATGCTTACGCAGGGCATCGACCCGCAGATCGACTACTCGAATGTGCCCGAGATCCGCAAAACCGTTGAATACTGCAACCAGATCAAGATCTCCGAGCGCCATCCCTATGCGGGCAACTTCGTGTTCACCGCGTTCTCCGGCTCGCATCAGGACGCCATCAAGAAGGGCCTCGAAGCTCGTCAGGTGGCCGCCGACCGCGCCGGCGCCGATCTCGACAACTTCGTTTGGCTGGTGCCCTACCTGCCGATCGACCCGAAGGACATCGGGCGCACCTACGAGGCGATCATTCGCGTCAACTCGCAGTCCGGCAAGGGCGGCATGGCCTACCTGCTCAAGACCAACCACAATCTCGATCTGCCCAAGCGCCTGCAGGTGGAGTTCGACAAGATCGTGCAGAAGTTCGCCGACGACACCAAGAAGGAAGTCAAGGACGAAGACATCTGGCGTCTCTTCAAGGACGAGTATCTGCCCGTCGAGCAGTCCGGCATGACCGCGGCCGGCGTGGTGGTCGGCGATACGCACGATGAGAGTCTGAGCCCGTGGGGTCGTTTGAAGCTGCTCAAGGTGGCGGTGAGTTCCGGCGAGGACGGTTCCGATACCGTGCTCAAGGCCAGTCTGCTGGACCGTGGCGTGAACGTGGGCGAGGACGAGCCGCGCGAGCGCGAGGTGTCCGGCATGGGCAATGGCCCGATCGCCGCGTTCCTCAACGCCATTTCGAATCTCGGCATTGACGCGTCGATTATGGACTATGTGGAGCACACCATGTCCGTCGGCACCGACGCCATGGCGGCCTCGTATGTGGAATGCCAGGTGGGAGCCGACGACGACGCGCAGATCATCTGGGGTGTGGGCATCGACTCGTCCATCACCACGTCCGCGTTGAAGGCCATCATTTCGGCGATCAATCGTTCCGAGCGCATCCGCTGATTCGTCCGGGCCGTTGGGCCAGGGCGGCCTTGTCGGGACGGTTTCGCTGAGAGCCGCCGCGCGCATATGCCATGACGTTGCAATGACATCGGGCCGGTCTGATGTGATCGATTCTTCGATCATGTCAGACCGGCCCGATGCGTTTCGTCGTTGCTTGCGTTGGGTCGGGGCGGCCGGCGGGGACTCGTCGGGCCGCCCCTGTATTCGTCGTGCTATTCCGTTGGCGACTGGCTCTCCTCTTTGCTCTCTCCGCTTGCCTGTTGCCCGCTCCCCGCAGAGGAGGAGGCGCTGGCACTTGGCGACGAGGACTTGGACGCGCTGGGGCTGGGGGTCGGCGACGCGGACTTGGACGGCGTGGCGGATGGGCTGGCGGACGGACTGGCCGAAGGATTCGCGGACGAGTTGGCGGATGGGCTGGTGGACGAGTTGGCGGACGGCGTGGCGGTCGAGGTCGCCTTGCGGGCTCCCGTACCCCAGGTGCCGTCCTTGCCGCCGACCTTGCCGTTGTCCTTGGCGTCGGGGAACTTCGTGTCGGTCGCGCCCTTGAGCGCTTGGCCCAGATACTGCTTGACCAAGGTCACCGGATATCCCATGCCGTGCGGATAGCTGCCGATGGTGGGCATCTCCTGCGCCGATCCGTCGGACCCCGGATTCCACAGGGCCACGGTGGTGACCAGATTCGGCGTGAACGCAATGAAGCTTACGGACTTGTTGTCGTTCGCCGTGCCTGATTTGCCGGCCAGCGTGACGTTCAGCGAGCTGAGCGTCTTGCCTGTGCCGGACGTAACTACACCGGTGAGCGCCTTGTCGAGCAGTGCGACGTCGTTGGCGTCGAAGACCTGCTCGGTGGTGGTGGGCGCCGCGTACAGATCCGCGCCGGACGACTCGAGCACCCGTGCGACGATATGCAACGTGGCTTTGGCGCCGCCGTTGGCGAATGTCGCATACGCCTGCGTCATGTCCTTCACGGTCAGGCCGTCATTGCCGAGCACTGTGTAGGCCGCGCCCTGGCCCTCGGTGGTGATGTCGGTGGACACGCCGGCCTTATGCGCGGTTTCGGCGATTTCGGCGGCGCCGAAATTATTGCCCAGATGCTGGGCCATGTCCATATAGACGGTGTTCACTGAGTTCGCCGTGGCCTGGTACAGGTTGATGTATCCGTAGCTGGCATTGCCCGAGTTGCTCATGGTCGAGCCAAGCCCCTTGAATTCGCGCGGAGAATTGCCGTTGAACACCGTGTCGAGACTGGTGCCCTGCTCGATCGCGGTGAGAAGGGCGAAGGGTTTCATCGTCGAGCCGACTTCGTACACGGCTTGCGTGGCGTTGTTCAGCTGATGCGACAGGTAGTCCTCGCCGCCGTAGATCGCCAGAATCGAACCGTCCTTGGGGTTGGCGCTCATGGCGCCCGCCTGCACGGAGCCGGGCATCTTGTTGACCGTGGGGCTGACGGCCTGGTACAGCTGGTTCTGCTTGTCCTTGTCGATCGTGGTGACGATTCGGTAGCCGCCTGTGTCCAGGTCGTCTTCGGTGAAGGCCTGCGAATTGGTGAGCTCCTGACGGACCATGCGCAGCAGATAGCCGTTGGTGCCTCCGTAGACGTTTTGCTGATTGTATTCGATGGTGGTCGGCATTGCCGCGTTCGCCTTGTCGTCTGCGGAAATGTAGCCGTCCTCGCTCATGATTTCAATCACCCGTTCGAAGCGCTGTTCGGCCTTGTCGGGGTTTTCGGCCGGATCCCATGAGCTTGGCGCGGGAATGATGCCCGCGAGCATCGCGGCTTCGGAAAGCGTGAGGTCCTTTGCCTCCTTGCCGAAGTACGCCTTGGCGGCCGCCTGGATGCCGTAGGAGCCGCGGCCGAGGTAGATCGTGTTCATGTAATTGCACAGCACGGTGTCCTTGGACTCGGTCTGGGCGATTTTGGTGGCCATGATTGCCTCGCGCAGCTTGCCGAGGTAGGTGGTGGTTTCGCCCATATAGTAGCGTTCGGCGTACTGCTGGGTGATGGTGGATCCGCCCTGTCTGGTGCCTTTGGTCACGTTGTTGATCAGCGCTCGGGCGATGCCCTTGAGGTCGATGCCGCGGTCGGTGTAGAACGTGCGGTTCTCCGAGGCGACGATGGCCTGTCCTACATACGACGGGAGCGCGGAGCAGTCGATGATCTCGCGGTTCTGCGAGGCGAATGAGCCGATTTCAGTGGTGCCGTCGGAATAGTACACGGTGGTTTTCTGCGACATCGCGAATTTTTCCGGCTCGGGGATTTCGGTGGTGACGTACAGATAGGTGAATGCGCCGACGCCAGCCACAAGCAGTGTCCCGATGATGCCCGCGATCCATTTGAGCAGAAGATGCCGCTTCTTCCCGTTCCTTCCGGTTTTTTTGCGGTTGCGGCGTCCGTTGCTGCCCTTGCGCCCATGCGTCGCGTCCATGTCGCTGCGTCCGGACGAGCTGACGGATCTTACGGTTCTGGTCTGACTAGTCATGACTTTTACGGTAACGGTGGAGGCTGAAAATCCCCGTCAAACAACCAAACGTTCATAGGTTCCGTACGATTGGGCCGTCCCGGGCTGGTTCGACATCTGACGATGCTGTGTTGCCCCGCCGTCGAATTCTCGAGGGTTTTCGGAAGATTCATTCGGCTTTTTTACAGGAAAGACGATAGGATGGCACACGATTGAACCTTCATACCACTAAAGGAGTGTTTGTATGAGTATTCGCGTTGCTATCGCCGGCGTGGGCAATTGCGCCTCGTCGCTGGTGCAGGGTGTGGAATATTACAAGGACGCCAAGGACGACGACAAGATCCCCGGCATTATGCATGCCAATTTCGGCGGCTACCGCATTCGCGACGTTGAATTCGTCACCGCGTTCGACGTTGACGCTGCCAAGGTGGGCGCCGATCTGTCGGAAGCCATTTTCGCATCCCAGAACAACACCTACAAGTTCTGCGACGTCCCGAACCTCGGCGTTGAGGTGCTGCGCGGCCCGACAGGCGATGGTCTGGGCAAGTACTATCGCGAGATGATCACCGAATCCGACGCCGAGCCCGTCGACGTGGCCGCCGTGCTCAGGGAGAAGAAGGTCGACATCCTGATCTCCTACCTGCCGGTCGGTTCCGAGCAGGCGGACAAGGCATACGCGCAGGCGGCCCTTGACGCCGGCTGCGGTTTCGTCAACTGCCTGCCGGTGTTCATCGCCTCCGACCCCGAATGGGCGCAGAAGTTCCGCGACGCCAAGCTGCCGATCGTCGGCGACGACATCAAGTCCCAGGTCGGCGCCACCATCACCCACCGTGTGATGGCCCGCCTGTTCGAGGACCGCGGCGTGCGCCTGGACCGCACCTACCAGCTCAACGTGGGCGGCGACATGGACTTCATGAACATGCTCGAGCGCTCCCGTCTGGAATCCAAGAAGATCTCCAAGACCCGCGCCGTCACCTCCGTGGTGCCGCATGACATGGATCCCAAGAACGTGCACATCGGCCCGTCCGACTATGTGGCGTGGCTCAACGACCGCAAGTTCGCGTTCGTGCGTCTTGAAGGTACCACCTTCGGCGACGTGCCGCTGAACCTGGAGTACAAGCTCGAGGTGTGGGATTCCCCGAACTCCGCGGGCGTGGTGATCGACGCCCTGCGCGCCTGCAAGATCGCCATGGACCGCGGCCTCGGCGGTCCGGTGCTGTCCGCCTCCGCCTATTTCATGAAGTCCCCCGCCGTCCAGCATGAGGACAATGAGGCCAAGGAGCTCGTCGAGAAGTTCATCACCGGCGAATCCGAAGGCACCGAAGCGCAGCTTGACGCCGACGTGGCGGCGGCAAAGGCGGCCGGCAAAGACGTGTGGCACGCGTGACGAATCGCAGTGACGGGCCGCGGGACTGACTGCCCGGCGAACCGTCACAGGCCAGGTATGCGAATGCCCGATTCCGCATTAGAAACGCGGAATCGGGCATTCGTCGTATTGGCTGGCGGCTATCGGCCTTCCGGGTCGGCGGGTGCCGGAAGGCCGCGCACCGTCACTTCTTGAGCAGCGGTTCGACCTGTTCCTCGTAGGCGGTCAGGGCGGTGTCGATCACCTGGTGCATGTCGTAGTACTTGTACGTGCCGAGCCTGCCGCCGAACACCACGTTCGGCTCCGCGGCGGCCCTGGCCTCGTACTCGGCGTACAGCCTCCTGTCCGCCTCGGTGTTGACCGGGTAGTACGGCTCGTCGCCGCGTTCGGCGAACCGGCTGTACTCCTCCCACACCACGGTCCTGTCCGGGTTCTGCGAGGCCCGGCGCTCCGGGTTGAAGTTCTTGAACTCGATCGCGCGGGTGTACGGCACGTCCGCGTCGGAGAAGTTCATCACCGGGCAGCCGAAGTGGTCGCCCTCGTCATAACGGACCTCCTTGAAGTCCACCGTGCGCCACTTGAGCTCGCCGAGCTCGTAGTCGAAGTAGCGGTCCACGGGGCCCGTGTACACCACCGGCACGCCCGCGGCCTTCAGGGCCTTCCTGTTGAGCGGCTGGGACTCGTCGAAGAAGTCGACGCCAAGGGTCACGTGGATGCGCGGGTCGTCGATCATGCGTTCCATCCACTTGGTGTAGCCGTCCGTGGGCAGACCCTCCCACGTGTCCCTGAAGTAGCGGTTGTCGTAGTTGAAGCGCACCGGCAGGCGCTTGATGATCCCCGCGGGCAGGTCCTTCGGGTCGGTCTGCCACTGCTTGCCGGTGTAGTTCTTGATGAACGCCTC
>ERZ808240.241-NODE-241-length-74938-cov-5.510022_pt1 | contig 74938 bp, 55 predicted proteins | sample MGYA00521084_ERZ808240 | MGnify/ENA primary metagenome ERZ808240 (study PRJEB31516, sample SAMN03275571) | gut metagenome | biome: mammalia-associated habitat; material: feces | host: Papio cynocephalus | place: Kenya | collected 2012-08-06 ...
GCAAATCGCAAGGGTAATTGCAGTCGTGTTTTGGCGGCAAAGCTATTATAGCCATTATGGCTGTTACGGCTGTTACGGCTATCATAAAATGACATTAGAGGACAGAGGCTCAGTAGGGACACGACGTGTCGTACCCGTAAGGGTCACGAGGGTATATATTGTTAATATGCATCACGTTCCAATGAACACGGCACGCCGTGTCCCTACCTTGCCGCGCATAAAAGGGGGGTGCGCCTTCACGGCGCACCCCAGAGATGATACGGTTCGTGTGTTTACCCGTCAGATGCGGACTTTCACTGTCTTTACAGTGCCGTTCTGTGTAGTGCGTACCACGTAGATACCGTCGGCAAGACCGCTGATGCTGGCTTCGCCGCTGACAGTGCGGGTGTTTGCTACGCTGATGCCAGAGATAGTGTATACCTCTACCGCTGCGTCGGCTGCGTTTACGGTAATCGAGCCTGCGCCTGTGCGTACGATGACAGCTGTGTCGCTTTCGTCTACCAACTCAACGCCTGTTGAGCCGTTGCTGTAATGCAAGATGAACTGCTCGGTCTCGACACCAGCGGCGTTCTTGAACAAACCGGCGGGTATGATCATGTAGTAGTCGGTGTAGTCGGCAAGTGTCACGGACACTGTGTAATAGTCCATGTCAGCAGGCCAGATGCGCGGGCTGCGCTTGGATGTTGTGAGCGACCATTCCTCGAAGTCATATCCGAGAGCGTCTGTGCCGGTGACAGTACCGTCATCGCTCATTGTGCCTTTCAGGAATTTCGCGCCTGAGAGCTTGCTGCGCACTGCGGTCACGTCCTCGTCAAAATTGAGCGTAACGCCGTCGAAGGTGCGGATAGTAGCGTCGTTTTCGGGGTTGAACGATGTGGGCTCAAAAGAAGGAAGTTCCACATAGCTGCCCACATAGTGGAGCACGCGGCGCTCGTTGCCCTTGCCCGTGTTGTCAGCCACGATGCCGGCGGGGATTGTGATGTAATATTCAGTGCCATCGGCGAGGTTGAGAGGCTGCACTGCTCCGTTTGCTGTGCGCGGAGTGAGGGTGAGGCTCGAGGCTGTTCCTGCCAGCGAAGCTGTCCAGTGGTCAACAGCGACGATGTCGCCTACGGGGACACCGGCTGCGAGCGGGCCTGCCTGTACGGTTATCGCGGGCTGTTCGCTCTGTACGGTGTATGTCGCGGAACTGTCAGCGGCAAAGTTCATCTGGATGTATGTCAAGGATTCAACAGTGTTGCCGTCTGCCGGGGTTATGGTCTCGACAGCTGCGTAACCGGGAAGGTCCTCGATGATGCGTGACGAGGTGAACACGTCTGTCCAACTGCCGGTGTAGTTACTCTTGCAGCCGGCGGGGACGTGGAGCTTGCAGGTCGAAGGCACGTTGTAGAACGGTGACTCGTATTCCTCATACCAGTCTTCGAGCGTCGGAGCTGTCGAAGCGTAAGAGTTGACTGTAGTCAAGGCTGTGCAGCCTAGGAATACGCGGATGTCCATGTATGTCAGCGACGAGGGGAGCGTCACAGTGGAGAGAGCCGGGCTGCTGGCAAACACAGCCTCGGGGAGCATCACCACGCCTTCGGGAACAGTGAATGAGGTAAGTCCCGTGCCGGCAAAAGACTGCTCGCCAAGGAATACGACTGTTGAGGGCATGTTGATTTCTGTGAGCGATGCCGCCTGGCAGAAGGAGAACTCGTCAAATGCGCGGAAACCTTCGGGCAGCGTCACCTTGGTCACGTTTGAGTTCCAGAATGCGCCGCCGGCAATGCCCACGCAAGCGTTGTCCACAGTCACTACGGTATTGGCGCAAGCCATGGGGTAGAGATAGAGGAGACGCTTGTCAGCAGAATAGATACATTCGCCTACCTTCGTAAAATTAGTGTTGCCGGGAGCTACGGAAAATGATGTTATCGGGCATCTTACAAATGCGCCGGAACCTATGTTGGCGAGGTCGCGCGGCAATGTGATTTCACCGGCCAGGCCGCTGTCGAGGAAGCACTCGTCGCCGATAGAGGTGACGGTGGCAGGGATGGCAATCGACGTGAGCGCCTTTGTGCCGTTGAATGTGCCGGCTTTCAGCTCCGTGAGGTCGGCTGGGAGTGTCACAGAGGCCAGCTTGTTGCAGAACAGGAATGCCTTTGCGCCGAGGTCTGTCACACTGGCGGGTATGGAGACCGACGTGAGTCCGCTCTTGTAGAAGCAAGACGTGCCAATCGTAGTGAGGGTCGAGGGAAGAGAGATAGAAGTCAACGACGTGCAGGTGAAGAAGCAGCTGCCGCCGATTGAGGTCACGCCTTCGGGAATGGCTATCGTGGGGAAAGTAGCTCCGTAGAAAGCGTTGTCGCCGATTGTTGTCAGCTGGCTGCCCTCGTCAAATGTCACGCTGGCGAGCTTGTTGCAGCTGCGGAACGCGCCTTTGTCAAGGGTTTTGACAGTCGCCGGGATGTTGACGCTGGTGATTTTAGACCAGTAGAACGCATCCTCGTCAATAGACACGAGGGTGTACTCTGTGCCGTCGTTTGTGACCTTGCTGGTCAGCGTCAGGGCGCCGGTGCAGTCTGATGTTGCATCGGTGATGCCCACTGTGTTGTTTTCCTTCACCGTATAGACTACGCCGTTCTGTGTGAACGTCTCGCCTACGGCAAATGCGCTGCACGTCGTGAACAGTGCGAGCGACAAAGTGAGTAATTGATGTTTCATTACAAATTGGTCTTAGTGTGAATGGTATTATTCGCAAAGTTAGCCAAAATGCGCGAAACACAAAATAAAAAGGGCGGATTTATTGCTGATTTTTCAATCGGCACTGATTTCCATTGCTGTTGCGACATCAGCAGCAATGGCGGATTTCAGGCTGTCGAGCGAGTCGAAACGCTTCTCGGCGCGTATGCGCTTTACAAGTGACAGCTGCAGCTGCCGGCCGTACAGGTCGCCGCCCTCATAGGCGATTATGTGGGCTTCGGGAACGATTTTGCCGTCGGCCTCGACTGTCGGCCTGCGACCGATGTTGACGACAGCGGGGTGAGCCTTGCCGTCAGGGAGGCCGCTTGCCACGGCAGCATACACTCCAGCCAGCGGCAACGCCTTCACTGCCGGCAGCGAGATGTTGGCGGTAGGGAAGCCGAGGGCGGTGCCGATATGCCGCCCGTGCATCACCTCGCCGGCGAGAGTGTAGCGGTAGCCGAGCATCTCATTGGCAGCGGCGATGTCGCCTTCGGCGAGGGCGCGGCGGATTGCCGACGAACTGATGCCTGGCAGCTCCGGGGCCTGTATCATCGCAATGCCAAGGTCCTCGCCCAATTTGAGGAACGATGGACGCTCTAAGCCGCGACCGTCGCTGCCGAATGTGTTGTCATACCCCACCACCATGCAGCCCATGGCGTACTCGTCGCGCAGCCGCAGCATCCACTGCCTCGCAGTCAGTGCGCACAGTGCGCGGTCAAAGGCCAGCATCACCGTCTCTATGCCAGTGCTGCACAGGGCTTCGCGCTTTTCCTCGGCAGTCATCAGCATCTGCGGGACTCTGTCCGGCGCAACGACCTCTAAGGGGTGGTTGGAAAAGGTCATCAACAGAGGGGAAAGACCACGCGCGGCGCCCTCGCGAGCGAGAGTGCCGATGACCGCGAGATGCCCGCGGTGCACACCGTCGAAAGTGCCGACAGTGATGATGCGGCGCGTCATCTTGAGCCGCGCTTGATTAGCTGGATGGCCGCGAGCATGTCCGTCTCCTTGTCATACCCGACCTGCAACGCACGCAGTCCGGCAAGCCGGGCGGCAGCCACGTTCATGGGCGCGTCGTCGAGCATCGCAGTGCGCGAGGGTGTAAGCCCGTAGCGCTGGCACAAGCGGGCAAATATCTCGGGGTCGGGCTTGCACATACCCTCTTCAAAGGAGCATACTATGCCGTCGAAATAGTCGTTGATAGTCAGCCCCTCGCGCTTGAACGCCTGGTTTATCCACGAGTTGTACATGACCGGGTTGGTATTGCTGAGGGCAAACAGGCGGAAGCCCTGCCGACGGAGCATGCGCAGAGCCGTAAGACGTTCTGCCGGTAAGTCTACGAGAAACTTGTTGAACGCCGTCTGTATCTGGAAATCAGACACTTCGCGTCCGCCGATGATTAAGCGGATACAGTCGTAGAACGCAGCGGCGGTCATCTTGCCAGTCTCCATTTCGAGGAATGGCCCACGCTGAACATACGGGTCGAGCATTTCCTCTGCCTGCTCGAGCCCGAGCTCGGCAAGAGCCTCCACCGCAGCGTCACGGTCCAGGTCAATTATTACACCGCCGAGGTCGAAGACGATGCTGTCTATATTGTTGATGCACGAAGTTCTCATAGTAACGGATTTTGTTGCAAAATTAGTCAGACTGCGGCTCATGAACAAAATTTGTTCTTTGCTGTGTTTCTTTATTAGGGAATTTTTTGAATAAAAGAGGGGATTTTGCTACTTTTGCGCCTGAAATATCTGAGTGTACGCGATGAGAACAATAGCCATAGCAATATTGCCCCTTGCCGTATGCGCTTCATGCGGAGGCTCCGGTGGCGGCAGCGCAGACAGCGACACCGTCATTGAAGTGGAAACGAGGATGGTGATGCCCAACGCTCCCATGCCCGAGCAACAGGACACCATTGCCGTTCCGCGCCAAGCCCCGGCATCGCCTCCGGCAGCTGAAGCGCCGAAGAAACGGGACAAAGCCCCAGCCGCCGCGCCGCCGCCGGCGGCGGCGGAAACGCCTCCGCAAGCCGTGCCCGCGGACAGCACCGCGCATTAACCGCGCTGCTGCGGAACATTTCACGCCCTGACGGCATTAATACAACAGACATACACTATATTGACCAACGATAAACAGGACAAGACATGTCACACATCAAATCAATCGGAATACTCACCTCCGGCGGCGACGCGCCGGGAATGAACGCGGCGATACGCGCCGTCACACGCAGCGCAATCTACTCCGGCTTCCGCGTCTTCGGCATCTACCGTGGCTACCGAGGACTGATAACTGACGAAATCGAGGAGTTCTCCACACAGAACGTCAGCAACATCATACAGCGCGGCGGCACTATCCTCAAGACTGCCCGCTGCAAGGAGTTCGAGACCGTCGAGGGGCGGCAGTGCGCATACGACGTGCTGCGCCGCCACGAAATCGACGCGCTGGTGGTAATCGGCGGCGACGGCTCGCTCACTGGCGCACGAATATTCGGCAACGAATACCAGCTGCCGATAATCGGACTGCCCGGCACTATCGACAATGACCTATACGGCACGGACTCGACCATCGGCTACGACACGGCCCTTAACACCATAATCGAGTGCGTTGACAAGATACGCGACACCGCCACGAGCCACGAGCGGCTGTTCTTCATCGAGGTCATGGGACGCGACGCCGGCTTCCTCGCCCTGAACGGCGCGATCGCCTCCGGCGCAGAAGCCGCCATTATCCCCGAGATTTCCACACAGGCCGACCAGCTTGCCGAGCTGATACAGAACGGATTCCGCAAATCCAAGAACTCATCGATAGTCCTCGTGGCGGAATCGCCCATCACCGGCGGCGCAATGGGTCTGGCAGAGCGCGTCAAGAACGAGTTCCCAGGCTACGAAGTGCGCGTCACCATACTCGGACACCTGCAGCGCGGAGGCTCGCCCTCGGCTTACGACCGCATAATTGCGTCGCGCATGGGCGCAGCGGCCGTGGACGCTCTGCTCGACGACCAGCGCAACGTGATGATAGGCATCAAAAACGACGAGATAGTCTACGTGCCGTTCACCAAGGCCATCAAAAACGACAAGCCCATCAACCGCGAGCTGCTCAACACGCTGCGCCGCCTCTCAATCTGACATATCGTTCTTGGGACATACAAAATGAGCGCAACCGGCTGTCGGCTGCGCTCCTTTTATGTTGGCGTATCGTCGGTGCATTTACATCATGACCTTGCGGGTCGAAGAGCCGGCGCGGACAATATAGATGCCGCGCGGCAGAGCCACGGCGCAGCTGCCGGTGCCGCTGTACGCCTCGCGGCCGTCTGCGCTCCATACCGTCACAGCCGTGCCGTCAGCACACTCGACGCGCAACTCGCCGCCAACGCAGCTCACGCTGAACTCCTCGCCGCCGTCAGCAACCTCCTCCACGCCGGAGAAGTCATAGTACTTGGTTTTAATGAAGTATCCCCATGGGCTGGCACTTTTGTACACATTCACTTCAGGTACATATAGAGTAGGATATGCGTACATCTCGCTTGAGAACGCAGCTTCATTGCACTCTGGGGGCACTGCCGCAGCGCAGTAAAACTCTTTTACATCGCATTTTATGTCAAAGGCATGGTCTCCGATCTTCTTGACTTTATCGCCAAGGTATATCCTACTGAACTGGTTATTGTTCGCCTTTAGATAACAAAAAGCATAGTCTCTTATTGTTTCCACGCTATATGGAATGTAAATGTCTTGCAAGTCGGACATGTTGCAACCATAGAATGCGCCTTCGTTGATGCTAACAATCTTGTTGCCCATGCTGAGACTACGGATAATATTGTTGGAGAAGGCATATGCCGGCAATACTGTGAGGTTTTCTGACAATATTACCTCTCGAGATGCGTTGGATTTATCGTAAGCCTTAATTCCAAAAGCCCTTACACCAAGTTCCGTCAATTTGTTGCCAGTGTTTATGTAAGCAAGATTTTTGCAGTCATAGAACGCCTCGTCTCCTATCGCATATATGGCAGATTCAGAGAAATCCACTGCACGCAATTTCGTTCTGTTCTTGAAAGCAAGAGACTTTATTGAGTTCAGTGAAGGCGGAGCCGTATACTCAACAATCCCTTTGGGGACATACTGTATATCACTTACATCCTTGTCATACAATACACCATCTACAGATTTATAGTTGGGATTGCTGTCATCGACAGTCACGGCTACAAGTGAAGGACTCATGTCAAACACACTTGTTGCAATGCTTGTCACACTTGATGGTATTCTTACTTCACGAAGCTTGTCGCATTTGCCAAGCGTTGTATATGGTATTGATTTTACTGAATTGCCAAATGACAGCAATTCGAGCTCTGGCAATGAACCCAATGAACCAATCGAGGTCTTGTCCGGAATAAATAAATGGCGAATTAAACTGCCGTATAGTGCATTGTCCCCTATTGACAACAGTCCGTCTGGCAAAGAGATGTCTGTGATATGCGCCCCGACACCACATTCGGCATCCAACTTTGTCACAGTCTCCGGGACGGTCAGCGTCCCTGTATGCATGGGCGGAATAAACAGCAACGTCTTCATATCCGCAGAATACATCGCACCACCCAAAGAGACCAATTCACTTTTATATTCGTCCACATACACAGCCGCTAACTTCTTCCCTTTTTCTCTCAGGAATTTAATGTTGAAGTCATCATTTTTGATAGTGCATGGCAAATGAAGTTCTACAATGTTCTCAATCGATGGCTTCGAGTACCAAACGTAAGGATCCCTAAACCCGACCACAGTGTAATAGTTGCCGTTGTATGCAACATCTTCCAGCACAGTCACAGTAGTCTGTTCACTGTTCTCTTCACCCATGTAATACGCATTGCTGTCATCTTCAACACAATACATGCTGCCTCCCACGCTGATATCGACACGGCGGGCATACAGAAGCACTGCACACATCATCATAATTGCCTGTAATAACAGAAATCTCTTCATTGTCTTACTGTTTTATATTGTCGTTTTTACATCATGACCTTGTGGGTCGAAGAGCCGGCGCGGACTATGTAGATGCCTCGCGGCAACGCTACAGTGCAGCTGCCGGTGCCGCTGTAAGCCTCGCATCCGTCAGCGCCCCATACCGTCACCGCCGTGCCGACGGCACACTCGACGCGCATCTCGCCGCCAACGCAGCTGACGCTGACCTCCTCGCCGCCGTCAGCAACCTCCTCCACCCCGGAATACTCGTGATAGACGATGTTGCTGAACTTGCTCCACGGAGACGTAGCTGCATACATTTTCGGAGTCTGGACATACAGCGTAGCAGAAGCATAACATTCGCCAGAGAACATCTCTGCACTGCGACAATATGGCGGAATTTCGGCTTCGCAATATATTTCAACCGGACATATTTGTGAGCCTTCGCCAAGATAGCCGGCAAATGCGCGACGCCCGATCTCCTTGATTTTCGCTCCTAATACAAGTTTTGTCACATTGCCTGTCGATGCAAATGCGTATTCACCAATCTTCTCAACGCCAGATGGCATATCTAATTCTGTGACTGAAAAATTGGAACCGAAGAATGCGGCACGGCCAATTTCACGCAAACCGCTACCGCCAGATATTGCCGTTATTATGTTATCAGCAAATACGCTGTCCGGCAATACCGTAAGATTATTAGAAATCGAAATAGACCGGGACTTATTGCTGCCTCTCTTGAAAGCCGCTTCGCCAATTTCAGTAACACTGTCACCAATCCTTATATCAGACAAGTTGAAGCACCCTAAGAACGCCTGCGTTCCTACCTTTTCGACATGACTCAAATCAACAGACACAAGCTGGCATGAAGCAAAAGCTCCGTCTGTAATTTCTTTGGTTTCTGGCAAATCCGCGTATGCCTCAAGTGCCGGAGGTGCAAGATACAACCGTTGAAGGCCTTTTTCGTAGATTATTCCCTCGCTCGATTGAAACACAGGATTGTCTTCAGCAACAGTAAATGCCGACAGTTTTATGCAACCGGCAAACATGTCCTTGGATATTGTCCCAACAAAATTGCCAAACTCACACGATAATAACCGTGTGTTTTCAGCAAATACGTTTTTGCCAAGGTTCTTGACAGAACCTATTTTCAATAATGTAATCTTGCAACCGCCGAACGCATTGTCACCCAACTTATCTACATTGTCCCCGAGTTCCAAAGTCCCTGAAAGAGACGATTGGTAAAACGCTCTATCCTGGACCTCACGCAACGTGCTTGGCAAAACTATGTTTTTCAACGAGGAAGCCTCAAAGGCAGAACTTTCTATAACTTCCACACCTTCTGGCAGGGTCAGAGTCTTAATCCCCAATCCCTTGCCACATTCATAGCCTATTGTTTTCAAAGTCTCTGGAAACTCGCTAATTTCATTGCACCCGTATGGAATAAATTGCATTCTTGTTCCATCAGCAGAATATACCACGCCGTCACAAGATGAAAGTTTGGGAGACTGGCCAAAGTCACTTACAGGGGACTCCACATGTATCTCCCTTATTCCCTTGCAATACCTCTGTATGAAGTCGATTTCCCGCTGAGTAATGTTGAATGTAGCCGGGACATAAAGCACACGACAGTTGCCAAGAGGCTGATATCCGCTTAAATCGCTGCTGTGATAATAACTAGCGCAATCGTCGTAAAAACCAACAACGGGATAACTTACCCCTGTATGACTAACATACACCTCTGGGATATGAGATATTTCATAGCCCCAAAAATAAGCATATCCACAATACAGAGCTTGACCATCGATTAGATAAAACTCATCGTCAACGACACCTTCTTTAGGGCGTTCAGTCTCGCTCTTTGCAAATGGCATCATTACCACCGAGATAAAAGCCATTGCCAATAGTATAACTATTTTCTGTTTCATATTTGTATTGTTTTTGGTTATGTCATTTATATGGCGGTGCATGGGACGAGAGTGTTTGCTCTCCCCCATACGCCGTTGTTTCGTCAGCGTGCTATCCAGCCGCTACTGCCTTTTATCCAGAACCCCGGCTGCGGGGTTCTTTCTGTCGGCTCCGTTGTGTTGAACACTATATCTCCCTGTCGCCACCGCCCCTCTGGACAGGCTGGAGCTTGGCACGTCACGTTGTCATCATGAAACTCAATCAGTGACAATCCTGAATTAGTACAGGAAACAATCGATGTCGAGCTTGACGAAACCCGTTTCCATAGATGGCCTTCCACCGAAACTGAGTTGTCATGCAGAAACCGCGCTCCGCAAACCGGAACTGTCACCGTATCCACCAATACCTTTGCTCCTCTTATTGTACTGCGGATTATTTGAAGGAGGCATGAGGCTTCCTCTCCTTCATTCCAGCCCAGTGAGAACAAGATGCCGCATGTCTGGCCTTTATAACTGTAATCGAGAGCAGTGTCGTCTGTGTATGGAGACATGGGTATGTCAATCTCATGCCCCATGATGCCCCTCGCTGCATCAATGATGACCCTTGCCTTGAACTGAACAGTGACATTGCCTGATGATGCTCCAACTGTTGTATCCGGAGTCTTGGGTATGTTATCGTTGTCCATGGCATCTATTGTCAAAGCAGGGACTGTCGGAACCATGTTCGATTGCTTCAGCTTAAGGTTACGGCGAATTGATGCGTAGTCGGACAGGAAGTAGCTGTGGCCGTTGAACGCCGTGAACGGCTGGATGTCGCTGGCAACACCGTTTCCGTCGGTGTCCTGTGTGCCGAGCATTATCCCCGTTGGGTGGAAAGACACGGTATCGCTGTTGGCAGTGACGCGGTAGTTGCGTGACAAGTCGATGCTGTACGGCGCAACGCCCTTTCTTGTCTTCAGCAGGATGTCATACTCGCTTGCCTTTTCAACAAAAGGCCTGTCACCTATGTTGTTGTAGCATACAAACTTGTTGTCCGAGAAGTTTACGACACCATAGTTGGCGTTTCCCTCACTGCCTCCGTCCATGGCGTGGATGACGAAGTTCGGCACACGCCCCTTTTCGATGAAGTTGTCATGTATCGAAATCTGCGACCAGCGGATGCTCATCTGCATGCCGAACTCGCAGTGGTTGTCTGCGAACTCCAATGCTGTGCAGTGCTCAATGTCGATGTCGCCGTGGATGATGCTGTTGCGGATAGACCCGCCTAAGCACGTCCGCATTGCAATTGCCTTGTACAACTGCACCTCTGTTTTCTGGTTGTCCTTCTCTACTTCGTACACGCCACGGTCGATGTGACAGTCTTCGATGACCATGGCATCACCGCACCCTCGTATGTCTATCAGGTACGGCAACTCATCAGGTGTCCCGAACTCTTTAACGACCTCTTCCCGGAACGTTGTCTCGACGTAACAGCGGTACATGGTCTTTGAATCGTTGTACTCCTCCGTCCACTTTATCGCACGGCAGAAGTTACGCCACATCACGTCTCTGAACGAGAACGCTCCTGCCACAAGGCAGCAGACCTTCTGCGATATATGCGCGCATTCTGTTTCTCCGCCGTTGCCGATACGGCTGTTGGTGTTGTAGAAATAGATGTGTTCCACAGATCCCATCGGTAGAGCGTAATCAATGTCTGCGATAGGCTTTTCGTCACCTGTTGATGGATTTAAGCCGCTGGACTTCGTAGTCTCGGCTAATCGTTTAATATTTACAGCTACCACTGCCGCCCCTCCAGGTCCGTTAATGTGGTTACTGACAAAAGCGTCGCGCCCCTCCTTGAAGAATGGGATGATAAACGTGGCTCGTCCCCACCCATCTGCCATATCTGGATCGGGTATATGGTTCTTGCCGACCTTAGTCTGGGTTGCGCTGTCGCCGATCAGGTTGATGCCGTGGCGCAAGCGGATAGTGTGCGACACAAGGTACACGCCAGCTGGCAGGAACACCTCGCCGGACATCTTCATCTCAACCGCCTTGTTAATAGCCACGGAGCAGTCGTGCGGGTCGCCGGTGTTATAACTCTGCGTGCCGACTACAGCATCGAACCACTGCGGGTAGGCGCGGTCGATATGCCAGTAACCGCTTGCGGTGACCGTATCTCCGAAAATCTGTGTAATGGGGGCTTCAACTGAGGTAAAATTGCCGACAAGTTTAAGCGCAGCCTCGGGATTATCCGTGTTCCCTGTCAACGCTCCGGCTATCATTCCTCCGTCGAACACCAGCGACACTCCGCTGGCTATCGATACTGTTTCCACTCCGGCTGCTGCCCTAACTGTACTTTGGATAATGAACGTCGTGTTCTCTGACGTTTCCAGCTGACTTAAACTCGTCAGCAATTGTCTTTTTCTATCAATCATGATATAAACTATTTATGAATAAAACTTCTTTGGAACTGTTCTGGCTTCCGCTTATCTCGGCATCCATATTAATACGCGCGTTGATGTCTTGATAGTGCGGTTTGCAGGACAATTCCTCTTACGCCGCAAATATACTGTTTTTTTCATTGCCTCCAAACATTTCCGCCAATAATTTTTGCCGCGAAATTACAATGCACTGATTTACAACACATTGTAAAGAGAAAAATAGAAACAAGAAATCAGTTGGTGCGGTATGCCCAGCCGAGTTTGCGGCGGAGGGTTTCGGCGAAGTTGCTGCCCGGGCGCACCAGCACGTTCAGGCGGAAGGGGGCGCGGCTTATCTCGACTGTGCTGTCGGCAGGGAGGGTGAAGGAGCGGCCATCTACACTGACGCGGTAACGGCCTACGCGGGTGCGCGTGCGAGCTGTCAGCCGGGAATTACCGCTCACCACGAGGGGGCGCAATGTCAGCGAGTGGGGAGCGACGGGGGTTATCAGCAGTGCGTCAAGCCCGGGCTGCATCAGCGGCCCGCCGGCGGACATGTTGTAGCCTGTTGAGCCTGTGGCTGTTGAGAATATGAGTCCGTCGCCGCTGTATTCGGCGAGGAAGTCGCCGTCTATCCATGTGCTGACGCTTATCATCGACGAGGTGTCGTCTTTCAGCACCGCCACCTCGTTGAGGGCGTTAAGTGTCGCCGGGGCATCGAGCAGCGCGTCATCGACGCGGACAGTCAGCATCGACCGTTGCTCGACGCGAAGCGTGCGGTCGCGCAACGCGGTTGCCACCTCGTCCATGTCATCGACGGCGAAATGCGCCAGATAGCCGAGATGGCCGGTGTTTATGCCGATTATGGGTATGCCGGTGTCGCCTACCCATGCGGCGGTGTGCAGGAAAGTGCCGTCGCCGCCGACGCTCACCACGGCCTCGGCAGAGGGTCTCAATGAGGTGGCTTTGCGAGTGCCGGCCGGGAAGTCGATGCCGGTATCGCGCAGGTAGTCGTAGAAGTCGTCGTGGATGTCGAGGGTGAAGCCGGAGTCTGCCAGCAGGCGCAGCATACGCGACAGCAGGCGCAGGTGTCCTTGCTGATACCTGTTTCCGCAGATGGCTATGTGTCGCGTCGTGTCTGGCATGGGATTATACGTTCAGGTACGCTTGCAGGGCAGCCAACCGTTCTTGCAGGGCCGTCGGCGATTCGGGCGAGCCGTAAGCCTCGACCACGCGAAAACCGTACCTCTCGAGGCTGCGTATGGCAGCTTCAGGGTCACGGCGGTTGATGCGCAAGGACACCTGCATCTCGCCGCCGGCATCTGCGGGCTGCGAGACGTTGATATTCAGCGGAGTTGCATCCACGTCCTCGACCGCGTGGGCAATCATCGAGGCGGAGTAGTCGGCAGGTGCGCACTCCAGCATCACAGTCGAGCACTCGCCGCGCATCGTGATGCCGGAGGCCAATGCCGTCAGCAGCGAGGTGCAGTCTATCGTGCCGAGTTCCGTGCCGTCCTGCCGTACCGACAGGGTATGCGTCGGGCTTTCGGCGAGAGCGGGTATCAGGTCATAGACAGACGTGTCTACGCCCACCTGCGGAGCTTGCGCAGCCGCCGTCGAGCCAGTGATGTCGTGCGATATGATGTCCTTTGCGGTCATTATTTATATGTGTTGTAGCGGCGGTTTCGGATATTTTTCCTACTTTTGCAATCCCAAGGGGCGATGCCCGACCGCTGGTTTCACGCTCCAAAGGTACAAAAATTGCGCCGAATAACCGCACATCCGGGCAATTCTTGTTTGTTTAACTTTTATCAACCCTGATTTTCAACTGTATATTTGCAGACAGACCATGACACGATTGAGTGTAAACATAAATAAGGTAGCCACCCTGCGCAATGCCCGTGGCGAGAACATTCCCGATGTCATCAAATTTGCCATAGATTGCGAAAAACTTGGCGCACAGGGAATTACAGTACACCCTCGTCCTGACGAGCGTCATATCCGCCGTGCCGATGTGTACGACCTGGCGAAGGTGGTGACAACGGAGTTCAACATCGAGGGTTATCCGGCAGAGGAGTTCCTGCAGCTGGTCGAGGCAGTCCGCCCGCAGCAGGTGACACTCGTGCCTGACGCGCCGGGCGTGTTGACATCCAATGCCGGCTGGGACGTGGTGTCGAACTTCAAGTTTCTGGTCGAGACAGTGGAGCGGCTGCACCGCATACCGACACGTGTGTCGATATTTGTCGATGCCGACCCGGTGCAGGTGGAGCGTGCGGCACAGGCCGGTGCAGACCGTGTGGAGCTGTACACCAAGCCTTACGCCGACGCATACGACACTGACCGCGAGAATGCCGTCACGCCGTTTGTCGAAGCGTCCAAGGCCGCGCACAACTGCCGTCTGGGCGTTAACGCCGGGCATGACCTGAACCTGCGCAACCTCTCCTATTTCCACTCGATGATGCCCTACCTCGACGAGGTGAGCATCGGCCATGCCATAATCTCTGATGCCCTGTACATGGGCATCGGCAACACGATAGCCGCTTACCGCGACCTATTGAAATAAGCGTACACAACAACCGAAGACACAACACATTAACCCGACAATATGGAAACAGCACCCGCCGTACAGGATAGCATGTCCCTGTGGTCACTGACCATGGAGGGAGGCTACCTGATGATACCGCTCGCCATACTCCTTGTGGTGAGCATCTACATTTTCGTAGAGCGATGCATCGCGATAGGGCGAGCGTCGCGAGAGGACAAGACCTTCATGCAGCGCATCCGCGACTATGTGCATGAGGAGGACCTGGCCAGCGCCGAGTCGCTGTGCCGCAAGACCGACACCCCTTATTCGCGTCTAATACTGAAGGGGATAACCCGCATCGGCCGACCCATGGGAGATGTCCTTGCCGCCATCGAGAACAGCGGCGCGATAGAGGTGGCCGCTCTCAGCCGAGGCTTCACATGGCTTTCTACCACAGCCGCCGGCGCGCCGATGCTCGGTTTCCTCGGCACGGTGACAGGTATGATACAGGCATTCTATGCCCTTGCCGCCGCCGGCCAGAGCGCGAACATCACGGTGCTTAGCAGCGGCATTTACGAGGCTCTTGTCACCACGGTGGCAGGTCTTGTGGTCGGCATCCTCGCGCTGTTTGCCTACAACTACCTGGTGTCGCGTGTCAACCGCGTCATGACGGGCATGGAGGCCAAGACCATGGAGTTCATGGACCTCATCAACGAGCCGGCGCAGTGAGACGCGCCGCGTGCCTCTCCCCCAAAAAGTGTATAACCCAGTAACACATCCTCGTTTTGGCTCTCAAATCACAATTCAAACCGCTTGAGACATTTTCCATGTCGTCGATGACTGACGTGATATTCCTGCTGCTCATCTTCTTCATGGTGACATCGACCATCATCTTCCCGGCAGCCATTGAGGTGAACCTGCCGGAAAGCACGGAGTCGACGCAGCTCAAGCCCGTCACCGAGGTCTACATAGACTCGCTGAACAACCTGTACCTGGTCGCCGACCGCAACGACTCCGTACCGCCCGCCAACACTCCGCAGCAGGTTTCCGCCGACGAGCTGATGGCGGCGTTGCGCCTCATACAGCAGCAGGACTCGCTGCGTGCCGTGGCACTGTATGCCGACAAAAGCATCCGTTACGAGAAAGTGGTGGACGTGCTCGACATGGCAGCACGCAACGGGCTGAAAATGGTGCTTTCGACACGCGCCTCGCAGACTGTTGACGAGGTGCAGAAGCGTGCCGAAGCCGCAGCTGCAGACGGCATTGCCGGACCGACTGTGCGATAATAACAGACACAACAAGGCTTAGCTAATATGAAGCAGGAACAATTTGACCGCGTAGTCGCCGGACTGGCCACTGTCATCATACTCGCACTCATATTCCTGTGGCTTTTCCTGGGAAGCCTCAGCTGGAACAGCCTTGCCCTGATGCAAACGGCTCAAGTCAGCCAGCCGCCGGAAGAGGAGGAGTTCTTCATCGAGCCTGAAGTCCTCGAGGACAAGGGCGAGGAGGATGCTCCCGAAATTGCAGACCAGCAGGAAGCGCCAGCAGAGCAGGGGGAGCCGGAAAAGGCCGAGACTGAAAGCGACAAGACCATAGTTCGCGGCGAGAACCCGAAGCCTGCACCGCAGCGCGAGAAGCCTGTGACCCAGAGACAGCCCAGCCCTGTCAAGGCTGTCGAGCCGCCGAAGACCGACAAACAGGAGTCAAAGGTGAGCAGCAAGATGGCAAAGGGCTTCTCGGGCAAGAACGGCAAGCCCGACGGCAAAGCCGGCGGCTTCGGCACGGGCGGCACGGGCACGGCAAGCGTCAAGGGCGTGTCGCGCGGGCGACAGATGCTCAGCTGTCCGAAACCGTCAGTCGCGTTGAAAAACAAGGTGACTATCACCGTCACCATTTCAGTGCGAGAGGACGGCACAGTCGCTTCCGCCAAAGCCAGCGGCGGCGCAGAGCGGTATCTGCTCAAGGCCTGTGAGGATGCCGCACGCAAGTCCAAGTGGACACCCAAGGTGGGCGCGGGGACGGTTTCGGGCACGATTACGTTCACAATCACGCCCAAAGTATGATTAACCAACGCGACAGACACCTATGAAGGACTTCTTCTCACTGCTCCGCAGGTTTGCCCTCCCCTACAAGTGGAATGTGCTGCTCAGCATCCTGTTCAACCTGCTGACGGCGTTCCTGACCATCTTCTCGTTTGCGTTCATCATGCCGATATTGAAGATGCTGTTCCGCATCGACACTACGGTCTACCATTATATGGAACTTGGAAGCGGCAACTTCAAGGAGGTGATATTCAACAACTTCTACTATTATGTGCAGACCGTCATCGACAGCAGCGGCGCGTCCGTAGCACTCGCCACGCTCGCCGCGATGCTGGTGGTGATGACGCTGCTCAAGACCGGCGCGTCATATCTGAGCATGTTCTTCATGGTGCCGCTGCGCAACGGCGTGGTGCGCGACATACGCAACCAGATGTACGCCAAGATACTGTCGCTGCCGATAGGCTTTTTCACCGACACGCGCAAGGGCGATGTCATGGCACGCCTTTCGGGCGACGTGCAGGAGGTCGAGGCTTCGGTGATGTCGAGCCTCGACATGCTGTTCAAGAACCCGATACTGATAGTGGTCTATCTGGCGACGATGTTCTTTTTCAGCTGGCAGCTCACTATCTTCGTCCTCATACTGCTTCCTCTGGCCGGGCTTGTCATGGGACGTGTGGGCAAGTCACTGAAACGCAAGTCGCTGCGTGCGCAACAGCTGTGGGGGACAATCCTCTCGACGGCAGAAGAAAGCATCGGCGGGCTGCGTGTCATCAAGGCGTTCAACGCCGAGCGGCACATGGAGCGCAAGTTCACGTCGGAGACACAGTCCTTCTTCTCGATGTCAAACGCCATAGCACGGCGCAACTCGCTGGCACACCCGATGAGCGAGTTTCTCGGCACAACGGCGATCGCGATAGTGCTGTGGTTCGGCGGCGCGTTGATACTTTCAGGCGATTCCGCCATTGACGCGCCCACGTTCATCCTCTACATGGTGATATTCTACAGCATCATCAACCCGGCCAAGGACCTGTCGAAAGCGACATATACCATACAGAAGGGCATGGCGGCGATGCAGCGCATCGATGCCATCCTCATGGCAGACAACCCTATCAAAAGCCCGGCGGACGCGGTGCATACCAGCCGCACGGAGGCCCGCCATGTCGGAGTGGAGTTCCGCGACGTATGCTTCAGCTATACTCCTGACCGGCTGGTGCTTGACCACATATCGCTCGAAATCAAGCCCGGCAGCACCGTGGCAATAGTTGGCCAGTCCGGCTCGGGCAAGTCTACGCTCGTAGACCTCGTGCCGCGTTTCTGGGATGTGGATTCGGGCAGCGTGATTGTAGGGGGCGTGGACGTGCGCCGATACGACGTGACCGACCTGCGAGACCTGATGGGCAACGTCAACCAGGAGGCAATCCTGTTCAACGACACATTCTACAACAACATCACCTTCGGCATGGAGGAGGTGACACGCGAAATGGTGGAGGAGGCTGCGCGGATAGCCAACGCGCATGATTTCATCATGGCAAGCCCCGAGGGGTACGACACCAACATCGGCGACCGCGGCTGCCGTCTCTCCGGCGGGCAGCGGCAACGCCTCAGCATAGCGCGGGCGATACTCAAGAACCCGCCAGTGCTGATACTCGACGAGGCCACCTCCGCGCTCGACACCGAGAGCGAGCGGCTCGTGCAGGAGGCGCTTGAACGCCTGATGCGCGACCGCACGACCATAGTCATCGCGCACCGCCTCAGCACTATCGTCGGCGCGGACATGATATGCGTCATGGACCGGGGGCGCATCGTGGAGTGCGGCACTCACTCGCAGCTGCTCGCCAAGAACGGCCACTACAGGCGGCTCGTGGACATGCAGCAGGTATAACCATTTGACACAAAACCCTTTCAAGCAAACCGATATATGTACAACATAGCCATTCTCGCATCTGGTTCCGGCACCAACGCCGAGAACATCGCCAAGACCTTCAACCAGGGCATGCTGCTGCGCGTGCGGCTTGTACTCACCGACCATGCCGACGCCGGCGTGATAGAGCGCATGCGCCCCCTCGGCGTAGAGACGCGGTATGTCAAGCCTTCGGTGTGGCGCAACGAGCCGCAGCAAGTCGTAGACATGCTGAACGCCCATGGCATTGACCTCGTGGTGCTTGCCGGCTTCATGCGCTTCGTCTCGCCAGTGATAGTGGACGCTTTTCCGCAGCGCATCATCAACATACACCCCGCGCTGCTGCCGGCATACGGCGGCAAGGGCATGTGGGGGCATCATGTGCACGACGCGGTCATCGCCGCCGGCGAAAAACAGTCTGGCGTGACCGTCCATTACGTGGACGACAAGTATGACCACGGCGAAATACTGATGCAGGACACCGTGGACATAACCCCGGAAGACACCCCCGAGACTCTGGAGCAGAAGATACACCGCGTGGAGTATTCGCTATATCCCCGCGCGATAGTCGAGGCTCTCCGCCGGCTGTCCGAAAACGGGGACAGCAAGGAGGAAGCAGCGGCTGAAGCCAAGCCCACGGTAGACGAGATGTGGGCGCAGACGCTTAAAGTGGACTACAACCCTGCCACTGCAGTCACCCCACCGCCGATACCGCAACCCGCTGCCGGCCAGGCCGTGCCGCCGAATGCCGGGATCGTGCCGCCTCCCTCGCAGATGCAGACTCCGCCGCCGGCCGCCGCTGTTGAACCGATGCCGCAAAGCTATCTGGTCATGGCCATCATCGTCACGCTGCTGTGCAGCTTCATCCCCGGCGTGCTGGCTATAATATTCTCCTCTCGAGTCAGCAGCAAATACTACGCCGGCGACATCGCTGGCGCACGCCGCGCCTCGCGGCTGGCGCAGATATGGATTATTGTCTCCTTCTGCCTCGGGGTACTGAGCGCGACGCTGTATCTGCCATATATGATTGTAGCCAGCGCATTCGGGGCATGAGCCGCCGCACGGCAATCATCATCGCCGCCGCAGCCATTGCCGCATCAGTGGCCGCCGTATATGCGGCGTTTGACCCCATGCAGGCGCAATGGATGCCCAAATGCCCTGTGTATGCGCTCACCGGGTGGAAATGCCCCGGCTGCGGCAGCCAGCGCATGCTGCACGCGCTGATGAGCGGCGACGTGGGCGGGGCATTCCACAGCAACCCGTTCCTGCTGTGCATGCTGCCCGTCATCGCTTTGCTGCTGCTCGCGGAGATATGGCGGCGCAGCCGCCCGAAGCTGTACGCACGCCTGTTCTCGCCGGCAGTGATTGCCGTAATGTTCACGGCGATAATACTATGGACTGTTGTCCGCAACATATTCGGGCTGTAAGCCCTCCAAACACGAACATAACCTCTATCTGACTGCAAAACAGATGAAAGCGAAAGGATACCTGTTGGCGGCATTTGCAGCCGCTACTTACGGCACCAACCCGGCGTTTGCCATACCGCTGTACGACGCTGGCATGAACGCCTGCTCCGTGCTGCTGTTCCGCTACGTGCTCGGGCTGCCGATACTCGCGGCAATGATATTCGCTCGCGGCCGCAACCTGCGCCTCCCCAAGGGAAGCCTGCTGTCCGTAGCCACGCTCGGCATACTCATGGCGCTCTCGTCACTCTCCCTGTTTGAGAGCTACAACTACATGAACTCCGGCATCGCCTCGACGCTGCTGTTCATTTACCCCATCATGGTAGCAGTGATCATGATGATATTCTACCGCGAGAAATTCAAGGTCATCACCGCCCTGTGCCTTGTGCTCATGAGCGGCGGCGTGGCGCTGCTTGCCAAAACGTCCGGCGGAGCGTCGCTTAGCGCCACTGGCATACTGCTGGTCATGGCCTCGGCTCTGACATACGCGCTGTATATCGTCATCGTCAACGTCAGCAGCAAGGTCAAGGGGATACCGACGACAGTGCTGCTGTTCTACCAGCTGCTGTTCGGCAGCCTGGTCTTCGTCATACCCATACTCTGCGGCACGCAGCTCACCATGCCGCCGCACTGGTACAACTGGATCAACGTCATCTCGCTCGCCGTGCTGCCCACTGTCGTCTCGCTCACCTGCACAACGCTGGCAATACAGTATGTGGGGGCAACGCCGACCGCTATCCTCGGCGCGCTCGAGCCGGTGACGGCTGTCGTGCTGAGTGTCGTCATCCTCAACCAGGGCATCAGTGCACGCGAAGTCTACGGAGGGCTGCTGATAGTCATCGCGACCACCCTCGTCATCGCCTCCGGGCCTATCGAGCACCTGTTGCTGCGCGTACGAAAGATGTTTCCGCCCCTTCGCAAGCATCGCAAAGAGGGGTAAAAACACGCATATTACGCTCTGAATAACAAACAGTTAGCACCTTTGTCAACAAGAGGCCGTAAATTATAATGCAAAAAAACTTGAGTTTTATTTGCGCGGCAACAAATAAATGACTAACTTTGCAGCGTAATAAGGGTAATTTATCGTGATACGATAATAGTAAATTCTTCTCAGATAAGATAGTTTTCATTGACAAATGCAATAATTGTTTGTTTTAGGTTTAACACTTGCATCAATCTGTCCCTCGAGGGCAGAGCATGAAAAATTATTGAATTGATTCAGAAGCCGCTCCGTAGTGATACGAGGCGGCTTCTGAATTTTCAGCCACCGCCGCTTCTCCCCAAAATGCGTTTTGGTGCTGTCGGGATTATTTTGTAACTTTGCGGCTGTCAGCTATGGAAAAAATTGAGACCATCCAGGAGCGTCTGTCGCCCGAGCTAGCGGAGATGAACGCTATCATGAGAGCCACGCTTTCCACTCCGAACGAGATGATGAACAGCGTGGTGGAGACGTATCTGCAAGTCAAGGGCAAGCAAATACGCCCTATCCTGGTGATTTTGAGCGCGAAAATGTTCGGCGAGGTGAACGACAAGGTTCTCCATGCCGGAGCTGCTCTCGAAATGCTCCACAACGCTTCGCTCATACATGACGACGTGGTGGACGAGACGGAGCTGCGGCGCGGTCTGCCCACAATCAACAGCCAGTGGGGCAACCAGATAGCTGTCCTAGTAGGCGATTTCTTCGTCTCCAATGCCCTCGCAGCTGGCATCCGGACAGGGCATATCGAGATAATATCCGCCATCTCCGATCTCGGCAAGGAGCTGTCGCTGGGCGAGGTAGACCAGATATGCAACGCGCGTGACCATGTCCTGTCAGAGGAGAAATATTTCGACATGATAGGCAAGAAGACCGCCTCGCTGTTTCTCAACTGCATACGCATGGGCGCGGAGGCCGTGGACGCTCCCGCCGAGGCATACGCCCCGCTGGTGGAATATGCGCGTCTGCTTGGGCTGTGCTTCCAGATCAAGGACGATGTGTTCGACTATTTCGACTCCAAGCAGATAGGCAAGCCCACGGGCAACGACCTGCGCGAAGGGAAAGTGACGCTGCCGCTGCTGCACGCGCTGCGCGTCGCCCCGGCCGAGGAAAGCGGCCGTATGCGCACGCTCCTCGAGGGCGGCACGCCCGACGAGGCGGCGATAGCCGCGCTGCTCGAGTTCGCCAAGCGGCACGGCGGCATAGACTATGCCTTCGCCCGTATGCGCGAGCTGCAGCAGCAGGCCGACGAAATCATACTGAAATATCCCGAATCGCCGTGGCGGCAGTCGCTGCGCGACATTTTCGACTATATCATAAGCCGCGACAAGTAGCGCGGCGCAACCTCCTTCAAAGACGCAACACACTCTTCCGCACCATGCTTTTGCCGTATATGCACGCAGGGATTGTCGAAGCCGGCTGCGACGAGGCCGGCCGGGGATGCCTGTGCGGCCCGGTGGCGTGTGCCGCCGTGGTGCTGCCTGTTGGGTTCGAGTGCGAGGAGCTGAACGACAGCAAGCAGCTGCCGGCGGCAAGCCGCGAGCGGCTGCGCGCCCTCATCGAGGAGAAAGCCGCCGCTTGGGCTGTCGTTATGGTCGATGCCGAGGAGATAGACCGCATAAACATCCTGAATGCGTCGATCACGGGGATGCACCGCGCCGTGGATGCGCTCACGATGCGCCCGCAGCACCTGCTCATCGACGGCAACAAGTTCCGCCCCTATCCGGGCATACCGCACACGACGGTGGTCAAGGGCGACGGCAGGTATATGTCGATAGCCGCCGCGTCGATACTGGCAAAGACACACCGCGACGAGTACATGAGGCACGCTGCGGTGCAATACCCCGGCTACGGCTGGGAGCGCAACATGGGCTACCCCACGCGCCAGCACCGCCTCGCGCTGCAGACGCTCGGCCTCACGCCGCTGCACCGCCGCAGCTTCGGCCCATGCGCACAGGCCTCATTGTTCCCTCCTGAAAGTTTTGACCAATGAGGGAAGTGTGCGAACAGAAAATGCGGTCTACGCGCCGGTGGATTGCGGCAGCGGTTTTCCTGCTGTCGCTGGCACTCTATGCACTCACGGCAGAGCTGACAGCCTCTTACTGGGACTGCCCGGAATATGTGACCACAGCAGCGCGCCTCGAGCCAGGGCATCCGCCAGGCAACCCGGTGTGGATGCTCACAGCCCGGGTTTTCACCATGCTCGCACCGTCTGTTCAGGCTCAGGCATATATGGTCAACCTGATGAGCGGCGTATGTTCCGCCGTCGCCGTCATGCTGCTGTTCCTCACCCTCACGATATTCATACGCCGCCTCGTCGTGCCGCCGGAGCATGGCGGCAAATACACAGCCCGGCAGACGCTGATGATACTCGGCGGCTCGCTGTGCGGCGCGGTCTGCCTCGCCGTCAGCGACACGTTCTGGTTTTCCGCCATCGAGGCTGAGGTATACGCCATGTCGGCTATGCTGACAGCCCTGTCGCTGTGGCTGACATTCCTTTGGGGAGAGAACATGGGCAAGCCGCACGCCTCGCGATACCTCGTGCTGACGGCATACGTCACCGGCCTTGCCGTCGGCGTTCACCAGCTCAACCTGCTGACACTTCCTGTGTCCGCACTCGTGATACTCTTCTACCGCCGCGACAACCTGCGCCCCGGTATGCTCATGCTGGCTATGGCCGCAAGCCTTGTCGCCATTGCCGCCGTCCTTTTCGGCATGATGCCCGCCGCCCTCGCAATGGCCGGCAAGCTGGAGCTGCTCGCCGTCAACACGCTTCACCTGCCCATGCACAGCGGCGTGCTGGCATACGCAGCCGTCACCCTCGCAGTCCTGACAGCCGCCGCAGCCGCCACCAACGGCGAAAAGCGGCGCATACTCTCGCTGACGCTCACCGCCCTCGCCTTGTGGCTCTGCGGTCTGCTGTCATTCGGCGGGAACATCGCCGTCGGCGCGGCGATATGCGCATTGCTTCTCGCACTCGGCGTGCTGTGCCGCCGGCGCATGTCAATGGCAGTATGCAACATTGCCGTATGGTCTGCCGCGATGCTGTTCCTGGGATACTGCTCATATTCGCTGATCATGATACGCGGCGCAGCCTCACCGCCGATGAACCAAGGCGCGCCGGGCAACATCTTCGCCCTGCAGTCATACATCCACCGCGACCAGTACGGCAGCGACCCGCTGCTCTACGGCCCTACGCCCTACAGCAAGCCGCTCTATGTGGAGGACATGGCGAAAGACTCCGTGACCGGGCGCATGACGGCTTCATACACGCGACCGTTCCGCTATGGCGGCAAGACCGCATACCACCCCATACCCGACTCGACCGGGCGCATGCAGTATTCGGGAATGCTCGCAGGACAGAAGATGCGCTACGCGCCGGAACTGAATATGTGGTTTCCGCGCATATACAGCACCGACCCCGACGACATCGAGGCATACGGCGGCTGGGCGGGAATGACCCGCGAGAATATGGACACCGTCGAGGTGTCATACGCCGTGGATTCTGCCGGCAACGCCGTCGGCAAATACGACAACCTGACCGGGAAGCGCGTCAAGGAGACCGGGCTGCGCCCCACATACTGGCAGAACCTCGCCATGTTAGGCGGCTACCAGATGAGCTACATGTATTTCCGTTACCTGCTCTGGAATTTCGTGGGGCGGCAGAATGAGGTGTACGCGCAGGGCGAGTCCGACGCCGGCAACTTCATCACCGGCATTGCCCCCATAGACGAGCTTATGCTCGGCGACATCAGCAAGATGCCTGACGACATCGGCCGGGGCAACCCTGGGCATCACGCCTACTGGCTGCTGCCGCTGCTGCTGGGCATCGCGGGCATCGCTTGCCAATTCGCGCGAAGCCGCCGGCAGTTTGCCGTCACCATGCTGCTGTTCATACTCACGGGCGTGGCAATAGTCGTCTACCTGAACCAGACTCCCGGACAGCCGCGTGAGCGCGACTACTCGTTTGTCGGCTCGTTCTATGCCTGGTGCATCTGGATAGGCATCGGCGCAACGTCGCTTATCGAGGCTGCTTTCTCCGCTTGGGACAAACGACGCTGGCGTGCCGTCAGCCGTCCGCTCGCAGCGGCATTGGCTCTGGCAGTCATCGCAACGCCAGTCATAATGCTCGCCGAAAACCTCCCGGACCACAACCGTTCAGGGCGCACCATAACCCGCGACATAGCCCTCAACATCGTCAACCCGCTGCCGAAGGACGCTATCATGTTCATTAACGGCGACAACTATACATTCCCACTATGGTACATTCAGGAGACCGAGGGGGTACGCACTGACATACGCACTGTCAACCTTGCATACATTGCCCAGCCATGGTACATCGCCCAGCTCGCCATGCCCACAGACGGCGGCAAGCCGGTGAAACTCTCCATACCTGCGGAAAAACTTAACGCCGTGGCTATGCAGGCGTACAACACCGTTGACATCGGCAGCGGCACGGCCGACGCCCGCGATGCCCTGCACCGCCTCTTCCGCGAGAAGCCCACGCCCGGCAAACGCCTCTGCATCGCCGCCGACAGCCTGCGGTTCGCAATCCCCGGAGCGGCGGACTCAGTAACCGTTGACCTGCGCAGCGTCGCCGGAGGACGCAGCAGCCTGCGCCTGAAGAAACTGATGATACTCGACATCATCGCCAACAACGCCGGCATACGCCCGGTGTGCTGGATTGCCGCGCTCGGCGATGACGACAAAGCCGGGCTGGCTGCATACACCCACCGCGAAGGGCTGTCCCGCATACTCGGCATAACCGACGAATACACCTCCGCGTCCCGCACCGCAGACATCATCATCAACTGCTTCAACGACTGCGGCGTGAGCAGCGCACATTATGTCGACGTACCTGGAAGAATGCAGGTAAACGTAATCCGCCACCTCATGGCAAGCACCGCCTTGCATCTGCTCGACCGAGACTCATTGCCCTCCGACCGCGAGAGGGCTCTGCGGCTGGCACAACTGTCACGCAAATGGTTTCCAAGCGAGATCGTGCCTCACGCCTCAAACATCACCGGCGGCGTGACTTACTCCAACGGCGGAGAACTGGCCCGGATATACCTGCGGCTGTGGAAACTGACCGGCAACGACACATACCGCCGTGAAGCGACGCAACTGGCATACGCCGAGCTGGAACGCTGTGCCGCTTACAGCCGCTACCTCTCCGCCCTGTCGCCGCGTTACCGCCGCTATACCAAGGCCACAACGCGCCTGGCTCGCAACACCCTCTACGAGTCTGTGCAGACACTCATGGATCTGGGTGTGGACTCACTGCAGATAGTCAATTCTCCCATATTGCGCGGCATCGACATACAGCGTCACCGCGACATCTGGATGAAGACCCTCGAAAAGCAACAGTAACGGCATCCGAACCGCCTGTTTCACGGCACGCCGCAGCTCTTAAAAATGTGTTTTACAACATACCGCCAGCTGTAAATCCGCATAATGCGCAAAAATCATTTTGCCATACGGTCATTCTTGGCAGAGCCATTTTCCACACACGACTGGCAAAAAGCAAGACCTCGAGGCATCCACGACACATCAGCAATATGCATATATCAGCAATTTGCATTCAGACGGACTTTTTCTGCCTGTATGCGCAAAAACATCTATAACAGCCCCCACAAACACCAATCCGCATATTTTAATGCGATTATTTTGTATATAGCGAACTATTTTCCTAACTTTGCACACCAAGACCAGGGTGTTTCTCTGTCTTACTATTATTAATACTTATTCTATGCACCATTTTACCCTATCCGGACTGACCTTATCAGTCGCACTCGCGTTGAGTCTGACGGCAACGGCCCAGACACGCGGCGTAAACAGCGGAGTGGCAGTGCCGAGACCCGTTCCGGCCGCCTCTACATCGCTGCCTAAAACCAATCCCAACGGGCAACGTGTCACTTCAAACGTGTTCTGCATCGGGCAGCGTCCCAGCGGACAGCTGTTTGACGCTGACGCTGCCACTGCCCCCAAAGCACAAAAAGCTCCCGCGAAAATCCTCGGCGACGGCACGACCATCTACGGCTCGCTCGTGTATGCCGACTACTGGGACGGCACCAACAGCTACGGCATCTGGTCGTTCCCGGCTTCGCAGTATGTTGCGCCCACCCAGGTGGTCAACTTCCCCTATTTCGCCAACGGCGGCGGCTGCCTCGTAGGCAACACGTACTACTACTCCGACTATGTGTATGACGCTTCGATGGGCTACACTTTCACCACATTCTGCTGGTACAACTTCACCACGCAGGAGTTCAACAAGATCACGCGCACGTTCCTGGATGCCAGCTTCGACCAGAGCCAGATAACGCACGACATGGCCTACGACCCCACGACTGGCCAGATTTTCGTAATCTCATACCTCAAGAAAGTGATTGTCGAGGGCGCTCTCTCCAAATTCGTCCCCGCCATTTCCACCATCGACCCGGTGACTGCAATGGTAACGCCTATCGCCGAAACCCCGCAGATGGCCGCAATAGCCATCAACCAGGCCGGCGAGCTCTATGGTGTCTCAATGGGCGCTGACTCCAAGCTCTATCGCATCAACAAGACAAGCGGCGAGTGCACGGAAATCGGCCCGACAGGACTTATCCCCGACTATGTGCAGTCCGCCACATTTGACCCGATCACCGATAAGATGTACTGGGCAGCCACGCTCTCCAACCTCAAGACAGGCCTCTATGAGGTGAACGTCAACACAGGCGAGGCAATGAAGATAACTGACTTCGACCACCAGGAGGAGTTCACCGGCATCTACATCCCCGAGCCCGAGGTTGAATCAGCAGCCCCGGCCAAGGCCGAGAACATCACCTATTCGTTCCCCGACGGCGCACTCTCCGGAACAGTCTCCGTGACTGCCCCGACAAAGACATACAACGGCAACGCGCTCAACGGCAACGTTGACATGGCGCTCTCGATCGACGGCAAGGAAGTCCTCGCCAAGAGCGTCGCCCCCGGCGCAACCATGACACACGATGCCGCCCTCACCGAGGGCATCCACTCGTTCACCGTCACCGTATCGAACTCCGTTGGCGCCGGTCCGCGCACCGGTATCTCCGGCTACATCGGCATCGACGGTCCCAATGCCCCGACCGACCTGACTGTGCAGCACAACGAGAACGGCACTGCCACTCTCACATGGACAGCCCCGACCGCCGGCCGCAACGACGGCTACATCAACCCCTCGCAGCTCAAGTACACAGTACGCCGCTGCCCCGAAATGGAGGTGATAGCCGAAAACCTGACAACGACCACATTCACTGACCCGCTGAACGTCCCCGCAGCCATGTACTATTATGAGGTGACTGCATACATGGACGGCCGCGAGGGTCTCCCCGCATACACCGAAGCCGAAACCCTCGGCAACGGCACCGGGCTTCCCTGCCGCTTCTCTTTCGACAGCAAGGAGGAATTTGAACTGTTCACCAACATCGACGTGAACAACAAATATGAGGCCCGCTACAACTGGGGCGGCTGGCTCTACTCGCCGGAGTTCAAATGGACTGCAGATGAAGACCCGTGTGCAGTATATGCATACCATCCCGAATATCCGGCTGACGACTGGTTGATCACACCCCCGTTCACCGTCGAGAGCGGCAAGAAGTACAAGGTGACATACACCATGTGGACTCGCGGCTCGATGGAAAAACTCGAAATCACCGCCGGCACGCTCAACGCACCCGCTCAGCAGCAGGTCATTACCCCCGTCAAGGAGTACAACCACAAAGACAAGCAGAAATTCACCCAGGAGTTCACTGCAACAGCTTCGGGCAACTACTATATCGGCTTCCACGTGACTTCGGAGGCAAAAGCCCACTACCTCTTTGTGGACGACATCGAGATTGACGAGGTCGCAGACGGCTCTGCCCCTGTTCCTGTAAGCAACCTGACTGTCACTCCCGCCCCGCTCGGCGCAATGTCTGCTGAAATCGCCATGGACGTGCCCGACAAGACTGTCGGCGGCGCAAACCTCACATCCGTGAGCCGCATCGACATCTTCCGCGACAACGACAAGGAGGCTATCCACTCATTCGACAAGCCCGCTGTCGGCTCTCGCGTTTCCTGGACTGACACCAAGCCCCTCCACGGCTGGAACACTTACCGCGTAGTGGCTTACAACGCTGCCGGCCTCGCCGGCGAGAAGGCTGTCGCCAAGGCTTTCGTCGGCATTGACACCCCGACTGCTGTCACCGGCCTCACCCTCTCCGAAACCAACGGTCACCCCACACTGACTTGGGGCACGCCCGAAGGCAGCGACAACGGCGGTTACTACAACCCCGACAACCTCATCTATGAAATCATCCGCAACGACGGCGTTGTCGTTTCCCGCTCGGCCAAGGGCAACACCTTCGTGGACGAGTCTCTCGACCCCGCCGAGAAGCAGTACTTCATCTACTATCAGGTGACTCCGCGCAGCGAAGCCGGCGGCTCAAACTACGCACTCTCAAACAGCTTGGTATACGGGAATCCCTACCAGGGCGACTTCCTCGAGTCATTCTCCGACGTGGCTACACAGAACGACCCGTGGGTGCTCTACCGCGTCAAGGGCAAAGACCAGCTGTGGAAACTATACTCACAGGGATATGAACCTATCTGCGCTCCTGTTGACGACGACGGCGGCCTCGCAGTGTTCGAAGCAACTGTCGGCAACCGCGGCGACGAGTCAAGAATGGTTTCTCCCAAGATTGACCTCTCATCATTCGACATCCCCGTGCTTTCGTTCTACTTCTACAAGTATCCGTCAGGAAACACCGAAATGGACGAAGAGCCGTATCAAGACCGCCTGACTGTAGAGCTTTACACTCCCGACGGCACATTCATCCCCGTGCTCGAGGACATCATGGTGGACGACCCCAGATACTACGAGGGCTGGGTCAAATACTCGATCAACCTTGAGGAATACAAGCAGCTCGGCTGGGCGCAGATTTCATTCCGTGGCATCGCCGACTTCGCGCAGGATGTGGCAATAGACCGCGTGGAAGTCACTGACAACGTCTCCAACGACCTCGCGGTTTACTCGTTCAACGGCCCCGCCAAGGTTGCCGCCGGCAAGAAAGCCACCTACAAGGCAACTATCGCCAACTACGGTATCAACGCCGCTGAGAACTACAACGTCATCCTGCTGCGTGACGGCGTGGAGGTAGACCGCAAGGCCGGCCCCGCTATCGCAAGCAAGCAGTACGGCTCTGTACGCTTCGATGTGGACGCTCTCGAGTCTGAAATCGGCAAGACATTCAAGTACACTGTCAACATCGACTTCGCCGACGACGCTATCCCTGGCAACAACATCTCTGACCCCGTCAGCACTGCCGTCGTAGCTCCGCAGTATCCCGAGGTGCTCCACCTCAACGGAACTGTTGAGAACAACAACGTGACTCTCTCTTGGGAAAAGGCTGACGCCCTCCGTGTCAACGACTCATTCGAGGACTATGCCGCATTCTCAATCGACGAGATCGGCGACTACACCCTCATCGACGGTGACGCTGCCAACACTTACGGCTTTTCCGACCTCTACTTCGAGAACAGCGGCGAACCCATGGCATTCATCATCTTCAACCCCGTGACACTCGGCATCACCCCCATACTCCAAGAGTATGCCGCCCACACAGGCAACCAGGTGCTCGCATCATTCGCCGCCGTGGACTACAACACCGGCAACTCAGTCCAGAACAACGACTGGTTCATCACTCCGGAAATCTATCCCGGCACAACATTCTCGTTCTGGGCCAAGACTGCCAACTACGAGTGGGGCTACGAGTCATTTGAAGTGATGTACTCGACCACCAACACCTCGACCACCGCGTTCAAGAAACTCGACGCTGTGACAGAGACCCCGAAGGACTGGACACAGTACACCTACACCGTGCCTGAGAACGCCAAGTACATGGCAATCCACTACAACTCGGACGACAAGTTCCTCTTCTACGTGGACGACCTCAGCTTCATCGGCAAGTACTCCGGCAACGCCTACACCCTCACCGGCTACCGCGTATACCGTGACGGCGTGGCTATCGCAGACCTCCCCGCAACACAGATGACGTTCACCGACGCAATCGGTGAGACTGACTACCACACCTACACCGTCCGCGCCCTCTACGGCTCGCGCGAATCTGCCGACAGCGACAAGTACATCGCTAGCGGCTCTGGTGTTGAGAACAACATCGCCGACGGTATCAGCGTCACCACTCGCGGACACGAGATCAACGTCAGCTGCCCCGCAGACATGAACGTGCGCATCATCAACACCGCAGGTACTACGCTCTATGAGCGCAAGGGCGGCAACCACAGCTACCTCACTGCAAGTGCCGGCGCATACATCGTGACCGTAGGTTCACACCGCTACAAAGTGATGGTGAAATAACACCAGACCACACATAACCAGACAAAGGGAGCGTGCCGGGTGGCACGCTCCCTTTTTGCATCCGGGAAATCGGGCTTACGTGCTGTTTCGGACACTCGCAATGAAAATAAATTTGCAGGTTACGCGGAATTTGTCTAACTTTGCCGTCACAAACGCCCGGATGGCGGAATCGGTAGACGCGTTGGTCTCAAACACCAATGGAGCAATCCGTGCCGGTTCGATCCCGGCTCCGGGTACAGGAGGGGGCATCAGCCAGATGCTTCCCTCTTTTTTGCACAGTTGGGTAAGGACACGGCGTGCCGCGTCCCTGCTTTGACAATAGAACCTGTTATGGTGTCAACTTCCCGAGAGAAGCTCGTGCACCTGCTCGACTGCGGCGTTCCACTGCTGCCATTTCCCAGGGCTTTGCTCCAGCTGCAAGGTCGCCTCATTCATGTAGACACGCTTGTTGACCTCTATCATCAACGATGTGTAGCGGAACGGCGCGGAGGGAGTGATGGAGTTGGAGTACGGCGTGTTTATGCCGACCGTATAGCCCATTGACTCGAAGACCTTGCGGACACCTTCGACGAGCTGCGAGTCGTATGACCAGTCCTCGTTATGGCCTATGCAGATGTCCGGCCCGCCCAGGTCGCTCGGAAATGAGTGGCAGTCAACCAACACCGCTTCCTCGCCAAGGCGCGAGAGCAGGTTTGACTGATGGTCGTCCCACAATCCCATGAGACGACCACGTTGCTGCTGGTCTAAAGTGCCGCGCGTAAAGCCTCCGGCATGCGTGTAGATTATGCCGTTGCCATCCGCTTCAAGCGGGTCGTCCTTCAGGCGTTCCGTGTCGCACACGAAGCGCGAATAGGGGAAGACGACAGACTGCACGTTCTCCTTGTCCGCCATTCCTCCGAAAAGGAAATCCACGTACCAGTCGGTCAGGCGGTTGATGTGTTTCGCCACAAACTCGGGGCAGCGCGGCCACTTTCCGATCTCAGCGTCAAAAAGCCCGTTGATCGACGTGTGCGGTATGTTCAGTACTATACTTCTTGCCATAGTCGTATATTTTTGCGTTACAGCCATTTCACTCGTTGTTTCCGCCGGGATTGCCGCATTTCGCGCCGGTCAGCAGACGCTCTATCAGACCGAAAGACATGAGGCGGTAGTCCTCTATTCCGAATATCTGCTTCAGTCCGTCATGCTTGTACTGTAGGCAGCGGTCCTCCGCCTCCTGTGCGCGGCGGCGCAGCTCCGTTTCACGAGCGGCGTATTCCTTGCGGGTGATGCTGCCCTCATTAAGCAGGCGGCGCATTTCGGCGCGTTGATTGTGCAGGTACTCGCGGGTAAGGACAGCTGCCGCCTGCAGGTTGACACACTCGGCATAGTACGCTTTCACAGCCTCGCGGTGCGTGTCAAACAGGAACTTCTTGAACTCGTTGCGGCTGTCATAAAGCTGCTTACGCGCCGCATTCTCATGGCACGTCATGCGGTATACGCGGCTTCTATTGCGTGCTATTTCCATGCGGTAACGGTGCTTGGCCAGGTCGTCGTCGCTCATCAGCTCCTTCAGCAGGATAACTGCATACTCCAGGTCGTACACCTGATACTTGCCGACAGCGTCGCTGTAGCGGTTGCACACATCGGCAAAGCTTTGCCACACCTGATGGTCATCGCCCTCAAGCGGAGTGTCATACTCCTGCCCGTCTCTATCTATGGACCAGCAGACGCGACCGCTGCCGCCTGTGTCGAGGCTGTCGCAAACCTGCCATATCAAACGCCCCTCCGGGTCTGTCGAAAGGTCGTTTTGATACAGCCACCACTCAACGTATGCGCCGAGCGTCGCACGAGGGGTTATGTTGGTTATGCCCATGTCCATGCTATTGTCTTCATCTATCGGAATGAGGGACAAGCGGCTGTCGCTCAATATTTTGGCGGCGTTGTCGAAAAACAGGTAAGCGTTCTCGCGGAAGATGCGGGCATACGCATCCTTGCCACAGTCGCAACTGCGGTTGCGCTTAGATTTAGCCCAGATGCGCATCCCCAGCACGCTTGCTTCAGGTGTTGCTGCCGCCGTGCTTTCGGCAACATTCATGGTGTAACACTCGAGACGTGAGCCGTCTGACAGCTCTATGTGATTGGTATTCATTATATTATATGTTTTATATGATTAAACTTCTTGTTGTCTGAAAGGCGGCGAACCCCTGTCGGCATCCGTGGCAGTGTAGCTTTGGTTGCCTGTTTCGTGCTGCTTTTGAACATATATGGTGTGTGGTGAGGTAGTTCAGATTGGGGCGTAACGGGTGCTGCCAGGAGTTTTGCCTCCTATGCAAAAATGCACAGTTCGGGCTGTCACCGTGCGTTCAGTGTGCAGCGGTGGCTATGCCGCCAGGGCCGTGGCAGCACCCGTTATGCCGTATATCTTACTGTAAATGAGAACGTTTTGAACTATTGCCTAAAACAAGTGCTTGTTGTAGGTAAAGTGCCGACGCTATCGGACTTTGATGCTTTTCGATGCGTAAATCATCTTTAACCGCTTGTTTGCCAACGCTTTTCGCGCCCAAACCGCTTAGTTTAACTGAATAATCAGGTTTTGAGGCCTTGCCAGTTCTTATAGAAGATGATTGACGTGATGTGTGAGAAGAAATGTTGTTTAGAGTCATAATTATTTTGAATTAAAATTGTCGGTAAATACCAGGCGGTCATCTGAAATTAACCCCTGTCGTCGAATGACACTGCAAAGGTAGAAACAATATTTGCATTGTGCAAATATATTAACATTATTTGAGAATGAAATCAAACGTGCATAGTTTAAGTCGCATTTATAAGTATCATTTCGTGACGGCCGGTACACTAAACTTTGGAGTTGCTCTTGGTTATATCGCTGATTATTACTATATTTGCGTCACTAAACAAGGCCAGATGAAACCAAGCAAAATCAAATACGACCCATCCAAGCCCATCAAGGAAATCGCTGAGGACAGCGGCGTCACAGAGGCGGCAGTAAGACGGTACATCAAGACACGCAACATAGACCGCAAATATGACGAGCAACTAATATTGTATCGCAAAGCCAAGCACTACATTAAGAAGTGCCCCGACTGCTCATGGGCTGAATTGGCGCATAAACTATCCGTTTCCGTGAACACCGCCCGGAAATACGCCGAAATGGGAAAGCCTCCAAAGCTCACCAAGGGCAAAGTTTCGGCTTTGGACGTATTGGACGTAAAGTATGCGCTTTTCGTCTCTGTTTCCGAATCCCAAGAGTCCATACTGCGAGCCATTCTCGCCAAGCACCTCGGCGGCGAACAGACGTTTGACTGCGACCTGACAGTCGGCAAAGGCGAGTTCTACAAATACAGCATCCCGCTGCCGGACCTCCTGTATGACATCTGCCCGCAACTCGAGGGGACAGAGTCTCTCGAAAATGCCCACAACCTGCCCCACGAGAGCATCAGCTCGGTAGTGATAGACTTGCCCTGTGCCGTGGCAGGCCCCAACCAACGCAAGCGCGGGGCTTACAACTCATTCAGCACAATAAATAAAATGTACGAAGCATACGGGGTTATGATCACCCTCGCTCACCGGTTGCTTAAGACAGACGGCATACTCGTGTTCAAGACCGCCGACTTCGCCGTAAAGAAGAAGCCGATATGGGCGAGCGACTTGGCGATAAAATACGCCGTGGAAACCACAGGCTTCGAGTTGGCAGACAAATACATCTACATCGACCGCAAAGCAGTCAACGCCGTGACCTCGTCAGCCCGCCGCGCCAAAGTCCCCACACACGCCTACTTCCTCGTCTTCCGCAAACCCAAACCCAGCACCGAGCCCTCCGCCTCCGAACAGCCGGAACAATAAGGGGGCGTGTCAAAATAAGCGCACCCTCGTTTTTATGCGCAGCCCAGTAGGGACACGGCGTGCCGAAAGCACTGAAAAAGTTTTTGGTGGTGTCATTTTGCAATTGGCATGGCAAACTACAGCATTCTTAGTCGTTCTCGGCTTATCCGCGACAAGGTAGGGACACGGCGTGCCGTGTCCGAAGGGTGGCAAACGCAATTATTTGATTTACTGCAATCTATCCTTGCGGACACGGCACGCCGAGCGACAAGCACAATCAATTGATATGCAACGACTTGGCTACTGACACGGCACGCCGTGTCCCTACCCTGCCGCCCCTATCATACGCAGCTTGCGCATTTTGCCCCTCCCTACGCAGCTGCGTACAAAACCAGCTCCGTGCTGTCCGCCAAAAATCAGAAATCCAAGAAAACCTCTCCATATTGACTGCGCATCACCTTGTTGACGAATGATGTCGTCAACGAACAAAACTTGCCCTCGAAATCTATCGAATCATCACTTATCTTGTCCCCGTTCCCATCAACGTAAAATGGAGCTTGATTTGGAGGCTGTATGTAGACGCTGTCCTGCTTATACTTCTTGCATAGTTCGACCGCGAAGTTATACAACTCATCAAATTGAATGACCGGTGTAGGGCCTGACTTGCTCCTTCCAACTGAATACACAATAAATGACGGCACTAAGCGATCAGCTTCAATAAGATAATCATATATGGAATTGTCCTTGCGATAATCATATATGGAACTGTACTCAAACGGCGATTCCTTTATGGCCAGCCTCAAAGACTCAGATGCAAGTTTATTACGGCCGTTCAGCCACGATTGTTTGCTGACAGCACTATTGCGATTAAAGTGTTCCTTGTCACACCACCCTTCATATTCAGCTTGCAGATCATTGTCCAGGTTGTCAGAGGCAATCGCACTGCGATAAGCACTGATTACAATCATGCCGTACTTCTCGGCATAATGCAATATACGGTCAATGCGGGCCTCCGTCAGCTGCATTTTATTCAGCCGGAAGGCAATTTCATCAACACGAGTCATCTTCAGTCAAGATAATTAGGTCCGTATTTTTTCAAAATCATTAATCTCACACCAACATCACTTCCCCTACCCTTCCCATTCTCTCGGTGAGTTGGCAGGGCATAGGGTTGACATAACACCCGCCAAAACCAACGCCGTATGTGCATCCATTATCTATTGATGCAATGTCCCGCATTAAATCAATGTCTTGAAGATGCTTTTTGCAAAAACTCTCAAACCCCTTTTCAGTCCATATAAGGTTGTTGCAGCTGCAATAAGCTTCATATTCGCCCACCAACTTTGCCCCGTATTTTGCCCAAATTTTCGCGCACGCTTCTATCACAACCTCTTTTTTAGATCTAAAACTCATGAAGTACGCTTGAGCCGGGGCGTTCTTACATGCTTTACCGCTTTCTCTTGTGTTGATTTCATAGCCATCCTTGTCAACACAAACAGTTGATTTGTTGGGTTCCTTTATTAGCACGCTGCCCTGATTGTATTTTGCGCAAAGTGACAATGCGAATTGGCGCAGCTTCTCAAAATCCAAAGGATTTCCCGTTCTGTCATGATTGAATACTATGAAAGAAGGCTCGTAATCATCTTCCTCGCCATTTGCCCCTCTGCATACGCCGTATGTCGGCAAATAAAAATAGCCGCTTCGTTTCAAATCCGTGATAAGACTCCTCGTTTGCTCATCGTTGACCTCCTGAGGCACACCGCTTCTATTGGCACTTATGTAGACCATACCATTGTCGCCATTGCTATTAAGTACACGATCAAAAGCTGCTTCGTCTATTCTAACAGGCCTATTTCGATTGGTTGTGATGCCATAGAATCTGCTCATGACATCTTCATTTACAGTCGCGGCTTTCTTGTGAAGCACCCTGAAAGCCTCCTTTCTCACCTCGCGCTCTTCACAGCGATGGGCAAGACAATCATCAAATGCATTCATATTGGATTTTGGTTTGGATTGTGCGCTTGCGGCTCTGGTGCGCGGTTGTCGGTTTGGTGTTCTGTAGGCATGAGACAAAAAAGTGAGCCGCTTGCGTCCTCAGCAGCCACGTTCACTGCATTGCCCAATAGGGCAGAAGACGCGATAGCAACTCACGGCAAGCCATTTCGCCACCGCCCATGGCGGTGCGCTTGGTCTTATGAGAAACATTCCCGCAGTCTCTGTGCTATAGGTTGGACAAGGTGGTGATTTGTCAGTGCCAGAGGAGACGAAAACTTTCCTGTAATATGCCTGCCGTTTCGAGGCTTACCAGTCGCAGCCCCTCAACGACACTGCAAAATTAGCACTTCGGTTGGAGTAGTGCAAATATTTCGCGTTAAAAATTTACAATACCATAATAATCGGCATTGGCACGCAGCATTGGCACGGCGACATGCCACGGGCAATGCAGGAACAAAGCGCACCAGCGAAATCACGGCGAACAGCAGACTTTCATACATCCGCGTGCCGAAACGTATCAAGACAACTTCCGGTAGTCAATAAGCAACCAGCTAAATGCCAAGACCCATGCAACCAAGACCACAACTGCAAGAGTTGTAAACCCGCTCTTGAACAATATAATCGCCGTTACACCGCACAGCAGACACAGCATCAGTCGTCGAGAGGCACTCTTTATATGCTTTTTCGTTTTGGCCTCTTCCAATTGCGCCTCTGGCAGAACTTCTGCAAACCGGTTTTCGACCATAGATGCAACATAGTCCTTGAACAGCCCTTCGTCAGAGGACACCAAATTGCCGGAGGAGTCAAAAGCGACGGAGGCTATTCGGTCGCCCATGCTTATTTCCACAAAGGTGAACTCCTCGTATGCCGACAGCGTTTCGGAGTTGGTGAACTTGCCGCTCACTTCGCCGGGGTCTACACTTTGCTCGTCACTTTTAATTGCGTCACTTTTAATTGCGGCGTCACATAAAAACGCATGCCGTGCATCAGCTCCAGATTTCCAAACTTCCTCGGCGGAGATGTCGGGCTTCGGTGTATCGGCATACGCACCTTTAGTTTGCCTAAGCATCTGGTACTCATTCGGCGACATTATTCTGAACGCATGCTGGCTGAATACATGGCCTAACAGTTTCGGCGCATTTTGAAGGGCTACGGCAGTGAAGATATAGTCTCCATAGCCTTTTTTGCCCTGATTATACACGATTTGGAACTTGCCAGAGTATATGTATACCGGAAGATACGATTTCCGCACCTTGCATTTAAGGTTGTCGCTTATTTCCGCAGATACTTCATCGGATAATTTGGATTTGATGCTTTCCAGAAGTTCTCCGCTGCATTTCCCGGACAATGCATGCTCGACGCATCCGCTTATCCTCTTATCAGACAGGATTTTTTCGCGGACTCTGCTTATTGCAATGCTTTCTGTGAGCGATGACTCGAGAACTTTGACCCCGGGTCCTTTCGTGTTCTCAACGGGCGAATTTGCCGGATTGGGTTCAAGCGGCAGCTTTGTGCCGCAGTACATGCATTCATGGCTGCCGCTTGCGGTGACATCATTCTCTCCCCCGCAATTCGGACATATCACTGTTGCCATACCGTCATCTGACTTTATTTGAGACACTGTTTGCGGCTATAAGCAAAACCGCTTCAAACGCCACTGTGATTATAAGGGCTGTCAAGACCCGGTTGTCTGAAAGCCTGCTTGGCATGAAAAGCCCCATGAAATACTGGACCGCGCCTATAACGGGGACAGTCAGGCACAGGCTCACCCGGTAGCCGGAACTCAGCCTCATTCTGCTGTTTACAGCCCACAGCAACACCGTTGTCAACGCTATGACGGCAGTGGTGACAGCGATGTTCGCTCTGCCGTATGCGGTGACTATAAGACCGATCAGGAGATTGACGACCCCGAAGAGCACGCCGGTTGCAATTATCGCCTTGTTCATGTCTTCATTCTTGGATTATGCTGTCGGAAACGGAGGAGGGCAGCTGTTGAACAGTCCTGAGAACTCGGCGACATTCCCGATTTTGTCCCAGTTTGCCATGCCCGTCTTCCATATCAGCGTGTCGGCGGTCAACTGCCGGGACGCAACCATGTTTTTGACGGCATCATAGTCATACGGGCCTTGCTGCTGTCCGTTGATGCCGAGATAATAGGACGTTTGTGCAGGAACGGGCGGAGGGCACGCCGTATTCGGGTTGAGGTATTCTTTCGCCATATTCCCGATCTGCGTGCCTACGCCTATGCCAGCGCCTATGCCGACAGCAGAACCGACCATTCCGCCGCCCTCGTTGCCAGCAGCCGTGTCGAGAACGTCAAAGGTACGCTCCATCTTGTAATTCTCGCTTCCCATAATCTCAATTCGAGCGAGCGAATCCTTCGTGTCTTTCAGCTTGCGGAAACTGGGGTCGTCCTCGTTCACGCTTATGGAAATCACGGAGAACATTTCAAGCTCAACTCCGTATGCAGCAAAGACTTCCGCAAGTCCGGCCTTTGCATATTCGGAAATCTCATCCACATGGGAGTTTACGTTTATCACTGAAAGGCTGTCCGCGTATAGCTTCGTGGAGATCAGGGCGGTCAGCTTTGACATTATAACCCCACGGAAATAATTCGTGACTTTCTCGGCGGAGAACGTCGGCATATTCCCGATAAGCCGTTCCAGGAACAGCCTGGGGTCGGATATATGGAAGCCGTATTGCCCGTATGAGCGGATGGGGACTATTACGCCGTACTTCGGGTCTTCAATCTGTATTGGAGTCGCCGTGCCCCATTTGCAGTCGAGCAGTGAAATCCGGTTTACAAACCACACCTCCGCCTGAAACGGCGACTGCCCGCCGAAGGGCATGTTGAACACCTTGTTCAGCAGCGGTATGTTCTCCGACTTTATGGTGTAAGTTCCTGCCGAAAACTCGTCAAATATCTGTCCGCCCTTTACAAAGAATGCGGTCTGACCCGGGTACACCACCAACTGCGACCCCAAGCGGAGGTCTTCTATTGCCGATTTGTGAACCAACTCGCTGGTGTTGGCTTCCCATTTTACGACGTTTACCAATGACATAGTATCGATTTTGATTTGAAATATACGGACTGCCGTCGCCGATTCTTGATAATGTCGCAAAATTAACGCCTCAATCCGAATAGCGCAAACCCTTTGTGTTAAAAAGTTTTATAATTCGGCATTTCGGAAGCCGACACGGGACTTCACTGCCTTTCGCTGCCGCTCAGGATGTCTATGTAGTATTGCACATATTCGTCCACTGCCCTGTCCCAGTCGAACATCGCCGCCCGCGCTTTCAGAGCTGCTGCTTTCGCCGCCGGATTAGACGCATAATCCGCGAGCCCCTCCTTTACGACCTGCGCCATTTCGCGAGGGTCGAATGACTTGAAATAATAGCACACATCGCCTCCGACTTCGGGCAGTGCCGTCAGGTTTGTGATGAAGGCCGGTTTGCCAAAGCACATAGCCTCAACTACCGGCAGCCCGAACCCTTCTGAACGCGAGGGGAACACAAGCCCTTTGCAACGGCTGAGCAACGCTGCTTTCTGCTCGCTCGACACCCGGCCGACGACGGTGACATTGGTCAGGTTATAGGCTTTTATGGTGTCGAAAACAAGCTGCTCCTGCCGCTTGTCTCCAGTGCCGGCAAGCACGAGGCGCTCATCGGGCAAATGCCGCATCATCTCGAGAGCCAGCACGACATTCTTCTTGCGGACCCAACGGGATATGTGAAAAAGGAACTTATCGGGCAAGCGCATTCCGGACAGCACGGAGGAATAGTCCGTGTCCGGGTTGTTCAGGTTTGTCACCCCGTTGTATATCACGCGAGAGGGCTGCGGTGCGACAAGGTGGCTCCTGACATCGTCCCGCGTGGACTTCGATATGAACGAAAGGTGCGTCATCTGGTTGACGCGCCGCTGCGCGACAAACGTTTTCTTGCGCTTGTGGATGTCAGAGATGCCGTTGTGGAGATAGTTCAGGTCGTGGATGGTCATCAGCTGGAGCGGCGCGAACTTGACACGATACTTGAACATTTGGTTGGTCCAGTGCAGCATGTCGAATTTCGGCAGGAGCCAGTTTCTGAAAGGCGTGAACACGCTGCACTTCAGGCATGCCTTTTTCAGCCCCTTAATTGTGATATAATCGACGTCGCTGCCGTATGCCCCGACCTGTTTCTCATTGACGATGAAGGTCATCCGTATGCCGAAGTCGCGCTGCAGCTCCGCAGCCCGGCACGCAAGGCGCAAGGCGATGCTGTTTTCAAATTCGCCCAGGCCTATGTTGGGCAAATGGGAGTTGGTCATTGATATTGCGAGCCTTTTCATGGCGCTGTTTCGGGTTGGCCCCGGTTTGATTACGGCACAAAGTTACAAAACGAGTTGCACATCCCCAAAACAAGGTGCGTAAAACACCCTTTTCGACAGCCACATGAGGCCACATTGACACACCATTTGCGGCAACCACTGATTTTTTGTACCTTTGCAACGTAAAAATCAACACGTTGTGCACGGCACGTAAGTCTAGTTGACTTGTGTGCCGTGTACTTTTTATTGCACAATATGAATACAAAAACCGAACAGAAGCCGCGTATCTGGACTGGCGATTTCATGAAAATCGTCATAGTCAACTTCTTCATTTTCGTCAATTTCCACGCATTGCTGCCCACATTCCCGTTTTTCGTCGAGAGCCTCGGCGGCGATGCGGTGACAGTCGGGGTTGCGACTGCGCTGTTCAGCCTCGCCTCGATAATTGCGCGGCCGTTTGCTGGCTGGCTCACAGACACACGCGGCCGCTGCGTGACCCTCATAGCCGGACTCGCCGGCTTGTCGCTGATGCCACTGGGCTACTTCTTCTCACTCGGACTGGCCGTGCCAGTGTTTTTCCGCACCCTCCACGGCGCATTCCACGCCACAGCGAGCAACTCTTCAGCCACATGGGCAGCAGATCTGTTGCCCAAATCGAAGCTGGGCGAAGGCCTGGGCTTCTACGGATTGTCAATGGCTCTTTCAACGGCCGTTGCGCCGGCGTTTGGGCTGTGGCTGATGAACGGTTTCGGCTTCCGCGCACTGTTCTTGGCTGCCGCAGCGGTAGGCATTGCGGGCATCGCCATCGGGCTGTCTGTGCACAAGCGGCCGAAGACCGCCAAAGCTCCTTTGAGACTCGGCTCGTTATTTGAGAAAGCGGCAGTGCCCGCAGCAGTGTCGCAGTTTTTGTACATGACGGCATACGGTGTCGTAGAAGTGTTCGTTGCCGTATACGCTGTGTCGCGAGGGCTGGGCGAAGCCGGCAGCTATTTCATTTCCATGGCAATAGCCACTGTGCTGGCTCGAATTATCCTCAGGAAAGCAATGGACGCAAGGCATGAGGGATGGCTGGTACACGGCGGCAACGCACTGTTGGTGTTAAGCATAATATTGCTGGTATTGCCAGCTGGGGGGCACCTGACATTCCTCGCTTCCGGCCTTGCGGCTGGATTCAGTTTCGGCGCAGTGCAGCCGTGCCTTCAGACGACCGCCGTCATGCTGTCGCCAGAAAAGAAACGGGGAGCAGCCAACTCAACATTTTTTATAGCCTTCGATTTCGGCATTGCAGCCGGCGGCTTCATCGCCGGTGCTTTGGTGAAGGCATTCGGCTATGAAAAGATGTTCCTGACAATGACAGCCCCGGTCGTCCTGTCTTCCGCAGCATTTGCGCTGGCCGTGCGATGCCAGCTGCATGGCAGCAGACGCGAGCAATCTTAATTCAAAACATTTCTGCCGCGGTGTATCAGTATTTGACACACCCTCGAAATGACGCTCGCCGGCTGAACATTTGTGCAGTCCGGGCGTGCGTATGATGAATTATTTGATTAATTTTGCAACGTGAACAGGTATCGCCGGGCGTGTATGCGCGGCGGCACGCAAATCTGACAGCAAATGGGGTTCAAGAAAAAATGGAAGAAAGCAATGTTATGGCTGCGCAGGAAGTCGCATCTGCCGACGCTGATTGTCATAGCCATATTCGTGGCCATGCTCTTCTTCAACGACGACACCTCCGTTTATGTCAGCAAGAAATACCAAGATGAAATCAACGCGCTGCAGGAGCAGATACGCGCCACTGCCGACAGCACGCAGTATTACCGGCAGAAGCGCGAGGCGATAGAGGCCGGACGCAACGAGCTGGAACACATCGCCCGCGAGAGGTTCAATATGCAGCGTCCTACAGAGGATGTGTACATCGTGACCGAGAAGGACGACAAATGACCTGCAACCTGCCTACAAATAAACACCCGAACCCGATGAAACAGAAGAACAATGACAGCGGCAAGGCGGCGATGCCCCTGCCGAAAAAACGCAAGATAGCAGACAACGTGGCAATGGCCGGGCTGCTCGTTCTGGCAGTGGCCATAGCCATGCCGATAGCGACGCTCGAATCGCCGGAGACGCTCGCTCCCTGGAAGTGGGTGTATGCCGCCGGCGCAATCATCTACACCGCTGCCCGTTGCGTCAACGTGTCAGCTCCCGGCGACAGCACGCGGCTGCGGCGGTTGCGCCGCATGCAGGCGTGGGGCGGCATAGCGTTCATAATCGCCGGAGCATTCTGGTTCTACTACGAGCAGCGGCTCGGCGCAATTGGCGGCGGCGCACTCGCGATACTGAAAAATACCATCCTCTTCACGCTCGTGGGCGCGATGCTGCAGATAGTGTCCGTATGGATGATATACGCCCGCGAGAAAAAGGAAAGCCGCAACAACGGAGCGACACTCGACTAATTATGTTTTTTTAGGCGAGATGAATTGCGCATAGCCGCCAGTTGATGTAACTTTGTGAGCTGATGAGGAAAATTCTCACGATAGACCACGGCAACAGCTCTGTGAAAGTGAATGTATACGAAGGTTCAGGCGATGTCACGAGCCTGCGCATGGAGGAGCTGTGCATCGAGGCTGTCGCTGAACTGGTGGAGCGCGTGCGTCCCGACGGCATCGTCTATGCCGCCGTCGGCAAGACTGATGCACGCATGCTGGAATCCGTGAGCCGCCTAGACGGCAACGTGCTGGTGGTCACACACGCCACGCCGCTGCCGATAGGCATAGCCTACGGCACTCCCGGCACTCTCGGCCTCGACCGTGTTGCCGCAGCAGTGGCTGCCGCAGCCATGTTCCCGGACGAGACGCTGCTGGTGGCTGACGCCGGCACTGCGCTGACCGCCGACATCGTGTCGGCGGACGGCGTTTTCATGGGAGGCAACATCTCCGCAGGTGTACGATTGCGCCTCGACAGCCTCGCGAGCCACACGGCGCAGCTGCCCCGTGTGCTGCCGGAAGGGCGGCTGCCGATATACGGCAAGGACACGGAGACCGCATTGCGGTGCGGCGCGGTGCGCGGCGCCGCAGCAGAAATAGCATACACAGCCGCTGCCGGACAGTGCAGCCGCATCGTCCTCACCGGAGGCGACGCAGCACTCGTGGCAAATGCCTTGTGCCAGATGACCAGCATGCCGCTGGACACAGTCGACGACCTCGTCGGCAAAGGACTTTTAAGAATTTACGAACACAATGAAGATAACTAAGACATTTCTCCTCTTGACAAGCATCATTGCCGCAGCCGCCGGCTCGGCAGATGCGCAAGTCACCACCTCGCCATACTCCATGTACGGCTACGGCATACTCAGCGACCACGCCACCTCCGCGCAGCGGCAGATGGGCACGATAGGCTACGCCATGCGCTCCGGACGGCAGATCAACGTCATGAACCCGGCATCTTACGCCGGCATGGACTCGCTGACGTTCCTCTGGGACATAGGCGCAGACATCAGCTTCATACACTCGCAGGAAGGCTCATACAAGGAGAACACCACCGGCGGCGGCCTCGACTACATCACCATGCAGTTCCCGCTCTCCAAGCATTTCGGAGGCTCTGTCGGACTGCTGCCCGTATCGTCGGTGGGATATGCCTTCGGCAACGAAATCAAGCACGGCACAATGGAAAACCAGGGGTCGGGCGGACTGAACCTCCTCTATTTCGGCCTTGCCGCCAACTACTACGGCATCGGCATCGGCGCGAACATCTCATACCGCTTCGGCAACATCATCAACGACGTGTACTCCACCCCCGAGGGCTCGGGACGCACGCTGTTTGAACATGTGATGCAGGTGCGCGACTGGGACATCAACATCGGCCTGCAGTACACCCTCGCCCTGACCAAGGCCGACTGCGTAACACTCGGCGCGACGTACACGCCCCGCAAGTCGTTCCTCGGCAAGACGTGGGTGACAAACCAGAACCTCGGCGACAACACCTCCAAGCCTGACACCGTGGCATACATGCGCATGAAAGGCAGCTACTACCAGCCGCACACCATAGGCGCGGGCATCAACTATACCCACACCCGCCAGTCACGCTTCATGGTCGAAGCCGACTTCACGTACCAGAACTGGAAGGACGCGCCCTACTCGCCGCTGCATGACGACAAGGGGAACACCGTCTTCCAGGGCATGGAGTTCAACGACCGCTACAAGGTGGCTGTCGGCGGCGAATATGTGCCGAAGCTGCGCGGACGATACCTGCAGCGCGTGGCATACCGCATCGGCGGGTACTACTCGCGAGACTACCTCAACATACGCGGCAACAACGTCAAGGAATACGGCCTGTCCTGCGGCTTCGGCTTCCCGACACCCGAAGGGCGCACCGTCATCAACCTCGGCTTCGACTGGAAGCACCGCATGGCTTCGCCCACGTCGCTCATCTCCGAGAACTACTTCAACATCACGCTGGGCGTCAACTTCAACGAGCTGTGGTTCTACCAGCGCAAGATCAAGTAACCTGTCGTTCACGCAACTGCGCAATGGTCTTTCGAGCCGCATACAAGTCCGCGTGCCTGGCGTTCTCGCCCGCACGCCTCCCGGTGGCGGTGATGCTCGCCGTCATCGCGCTCGCGTCGTGCCATCAGGGGAAGAAAGTGGACGTGGCGGCCTCCATCAACCCCAAGAAGATGCCCACGATGACCACAAAAAACGTGGTCACGTTCATCTCCGATTCGGGGATAATACAGTACAAGATAGTCTCGCCGCTGTGGCTGGTCTACAATGAGCGCGACACACCCTACTGGTCATTCCCCAAAGGGCTGTACCTGCAGAAATTTGACCGCAACTACAAGAAGATAGCCTCCGTAGCTGCCGACTCCGCCAAGTTCTATTCCGACCAGAAGCTGTGGCAGCTCGACGGCAACGTCGAGCTGGAACGCCTCCCCGGCGACCTGTTCCTGACGCAGCAGCTCTTCTGGAACGAGCGTGAACACAAGATATACTCTGACTCGTTCATCCACATCAAGACGACCCAGCACATGCTCGAGGGGTACGGCTTCGTGTCAAACGACCGCCTCACAGACTACCGCATAATACGCCCGTCGGGCATGTTCCCTTTCAACAAGGACGCGCAGCCGGCCGCCACGCCCGTGCCGCCGGGAGCAGCTGCCGCCGGCGGGCCGACGATAGCGCCCGTGCCGCCCTCCGCCACTCCCTGACGCAGGCTGCTGCATCACAGCCTCCACCCTCTCCCCCCTCACACGAAAACAAAACACTCCACAGACAATGGAACTGCAACTCACCTCAGCAATACTGATAACGATAATCGCGATACTGTTCTCCGGCCTCTTCTCCGGCACCGAGATTGCCTTCGTGCAGTCCTCCAAAGTGCGCATGGAGATTGAGACTTCACGCGGAGGAATAGTCAACCGCATACTCCGACGATTCTACCACAACGAGGACACGTTCATCTCCACTCTCCTCGTGGGCAACAACGTTGTTCTCGTAATATACGGCATCGCCATATCGGCAATTATCAACCCATGGCTCAACGCATGGTTTCAGAACGATGCGGCAGTGCTGATAGTCAACACTATAGCCTCAACGCTCATCATACTGTTCACCGGCGAGTTCATGCCCAAAATCACATTCCGCATCAACCCCAACTTAACCATGCGCCTCATCGCGCTCCCCATATACCTGATATACCTGGTGCTGTACCCTGTCTCCGCGCTCATCTCACACATCTCGCTGGGGCTGATGAAGCTGCTCGGCATAGAGTCAACCGGCGCCAAGTCCGGGCGGCTCACCGTAGAGCAGCTCGACGACTACATACAGCAGAGCCTTGCCGGACGCGCCGACTCGGAAGAGATAGACAGCGAAGTGAGGATATTCCGCAACGCCATAGACTTCAAGGACACACAGATAGAGGAGTGCATGATACCGCGCAACGAGATTGTCGCCGTTGACCTCGAAAGCACCTCGCGCAGCGAGCTGGTCAACACGTTTTCCTCAACAGGCCTGTCAAAAATAGTAGTATACCGGCGCGACATCGACGACGTGGTCGGCTACATACACGTCTCCGAGCTGTTCAAGGCCGGCACCAACTGGCGCGACCGCATCAAGCCCGTAATCTTCACCCCCATGTCTATGCTCGCCAACAAGATGATGCGCCGCATGCTCGCCGAAAAACGCTCCGTCGTCATCGTCATCGACGAGTTCGGCGGAACTGCCGGCCTCGTCACCCTCGAAGACCTCGTCGAGGAAATCTGCGGCGAGTTTGAGGACGAGCACGACAAGAAGCGTCTCATCGCCCGGCAGACCGGCGAAAACGAATACGAATTTGCTGGCCGCGTCGAAATCGAACAGATCAACGAGCAGTTCCACCTCGGCATACCCGAAAACGACCACTACCACACACTCGCCGGATACATCCTCGAGACACGCGGCGAGCTGCCCCGCGTCAACGACACATTCACCATCGGAGACCTTTCATTCACCGTGCTGCGAATGTCTGCCACCAAGATTAAACTCCTGCGCGTCAGACGTGTCTGACATATACCCCCGATTTGACACGAAACAAATATACTGAACGACAGCGCAATAATCACCAAGCAACGCCGTTTGGCATATAAACAGGTGGCAAAACCGCCATTTGGAACGAGAATTGCCACCGCAAAAAACCGAAAACCAACGGCATCTGCCAGCACGACAGCCGACAGGTTCGAAAGACAAACTACAACTAATCGAAGTGGAAGATTGCGAAAGCTTTGTCCACAGGCAAACAAAACAACAACACTTAAAGCAATCACATCATGTCGAAACAGTCTTCTTTCACAACAATGGTCTGTACAATGCAAAACAGCCTGCTGTCTTTCGCATTGAAGCTCACCGCAAACCGGTCTGAAGCCCAGGACCTCGTCCAGGAAACGACACTCAAAGCCCTGAAAAACCAGGAAAAGTTTGTCGATGACACCAACCCCAAAGGATGGTTGCTCACCATAATGCGCAACATATTCATCAACAACTACCGCAAAAGCACACGCGAAAACACCGTAATAGACTCCTCGGAAGACCTCTACCACCTCAACCTGCCGCAAGACTCCGGCATCTCAACGCCCGAAGGCGCATACTCAATGGCAGAAATACGCGAGGTAATCAAGAAGCTCCCCGAAGAGTTCCGCCGCCCGTTCTCAATGCACGTGGCAGGCTACAAATACGAAGAAATAGCCGAAAGGCTTAAAATGCCTCTCGGCACAGTCAAGAGCCGCATATTCAGCACACGCAAACGCCTGCGCGAATACCTCAAAGACTACCGCTGACCCACAAGCGCGGGTGCATCATGTACGTGACGCACCCGCGCTTTCGCATATCTCCTCATACCATTTTCACTCACAAAAAACACTCACCAGACACACCAAAAACAATGACCAAACGACTTCTCATCTTTTTCCTCCCTCTCCTCGTAGTGCTTGCCAGTCACTCCGGTTGCACATCCACCAAAAAGACCCTGCCCGAAAGACCAAAAACAGTGCTGGCCGAAGACGAACGCTATGAAATACTGCGCGAAGTTGTCGACTCAGCCGAAGACCAGTATGACGTAGACATCGTGGCACTTTGGGTAAAAGACAAGAAAACCGGGAAAAATACCAAGCTGCTCCAGACCGTGCGACCCGACGGAGCTGCCTGGTATGTAGCCGACGGCAAAAATTTCACACCCGCGCCAATCGACTCTATCAACGCAATATACAACGCCTACATCTACAGTTGGGACCCACTTAGAATAATCGTAGAAGGATGTCCCGATACGCGCAATATATACTCATACTTCATAGACGTTCCGTCCCGAAAAGCGTGGTATGTACCGGCAAATTCCGGGTATTTAACAACAACAGACAATGAGGGCTATATGATATTCCAGTCATACCGCTATGGACCAGTTGGATACGCCGGGCGCTACACATTCCTGCATGTCTTCAACGAGGAAGGGGAAATGGTAGACTCCCTCAGCCTCGAGCGTCTCTTCATAGAAAACAACGCCGATCAGCTACTCGACGATGACATCGACGAATAACTCCCTGACAGCTGCACCTGAAGCCACAGACACGACAGCCCTCATACCGACATAGCAGACACACCCAGGCACGCCAAACGCGCACCTGGCATTTTCACATATGGATGACAAAAAAAGCGGCAGGGAGATAATCGATGATTATCTCCCTGCCGCGGTGCCCAGAACAGGACTCGAACCTGCACGTCTCTCAACACTCGCACCTGAAACGAGCGCGTCTACCATTCCGCCACCTGGGCTTTTCGTGATGCAAAATTACTGCCTTTTTCCCATTCCACCAAATTTTCGAGCAATTATTTTTCACCCCGCGCACAAAAACCGCTCTTTCCACGTGCCGACACCGGGCGTTAATGTCAACTCGAAGCTGCAAGGTGGCGATAAAATTTGCCCGACGGAATTTTTGTTGTATTTTTGCAGCGGCGTAGCCCCGTTACGGCGCTGCCCGCAACCTCAAAACATTTATGACCATGAGCGAAAAGGAATCCAGCAATACCCCGGGCACGCAGCCGGAATGCATGCAGCCGACCAACGTGGGCCGCAACCTGAGAATAGGCATCCTCGCCAATTATCCCGACAGCGAAGAGACGCGCATCCTGTTGACCCCGGAGGCGTGCGGCATGATTGTTTCCTCGGGGCACCACGTGGCGATTGAGGCCGGGCTGGGCATCGACATCAATTTCACCGACGAGGACTATTCGCAGTATGGCGTAGAGGTCGTTTCGCGTGAGGCGGCTCTTGCCATGCCGCTGGTGTTCAGCTTCCGCCCGCTGACGGCGGCAGACATCCGCAAGATGCAGCCGGGCGCGGCATTGATATGCATGCTTGACAACACGCTCTTTGACCGCAAGGTCATCGAGGCGTTGCTGGAGCGCCGCGTCACTCTCGGCTGCCTCAACAACATGGTCAGCCACAACGAGGAGCCGGTGTTTGCCGATGTCATTGACGAGATCGACGGCCGCGCCGCAATCATGTATGCCGAGGACCACCTGTCGTTCCTCGGCGGCGGCAAGGGCGTGCTGATAGCGGGCGTTGCAGGGATAAACCCCTGCGAGATACTGCTCATCGGCACCGGCACGAAAATCAACTATGCCGCCATTTCAGCCTTGGCTGTGGGAGCGTCAGTAACGATAATGGACAATGACGTGTCGGCGCTGCAGTTGGCACGCCAGTTCTGCGGGCAGAGCGTGACCACCTGCTCCATACACCCCAAGGTGCTGCTCAACCGCGTGAAGACGGCAGATGTCATCATAACGGACCATTGCACGCGCGATTTCGAGATGCCGCGCAACCTGCTGGGCGCAATGAAGCCGAATGTGTACCTGCTCGACCTGGCGGAGAACGAGCCGTCGCAGTCCGTGCCGCGCACCGTGGCCATGGCCATGTCGAACATACTGGTCAACTTCATCGAAGAAATGGCGTTGAAAAACGGCATCGACGGCATGATAACCTCCACGCCCGGCGTGCAGGACGGCATCGTCACCTACCGGGGCAAGCTGGTAGACAAGCTCATATCGAGCTACCTGGAGATGCACGGCGTTGACCTCTCGCTACTGATAGCCGGCGGCAACTGACGCAGCCGCGACGTTTCACCCAGATGACAGCCTGTGGCACACTCGGAAGACAAGCCTCAATACAACCTCGGACTGCACCATACCTCATCGCCGCGCCTGATACATATCGTAGGCGCAAACCGGTGGGACGAGCCATGGCGGCACGCACTGGACGTATGCCGCCATTTCCGCGACATGGGGTGGAGCGTCACAGCCTACACCCGCGACGCCAAGGCGATAGACTCGCGTTTCCGCGCCGCCCTCATCGACATACGGCACTGCCCGCTGCGCGGCCTGTTTGACGTGTACTCGGCGTTGCAGCTGTCGCGAGACCTGCGGCAGGAACGCTACGGCACGATCGTGCATGTGCACCGCTACCGCGACGCGTTCGCCGTGCTGCTCGCCCGCCGCCTCGCCGGCCGTGGCGACATCCGTGTGGTCAGCACGCGCCACAAGCTGAAACGCGGCGCAGCGCACGCGCTGGCACGGCGGATATACCGCAACCTCGACGCACAGACATTCGTGTCGCGCTCTGTCCGCGACCGCTTCCTCGCCACATGGGCGGACGGCAATTACCCATTTGACGCCAGTCGCCTGCACGTCATTACGCCGGCGGTCAACATCCCCGACACGCCGCCAGTGCCGGAAGCGGAGAAGGGGCCGCGGGTGGTCTTGTGCCGTGCGCCGCTGCTGCCGGGGATGGGGCTGGAGACGCTCATAGACTCGCTGACGGCATTGCGCGAGCTGAAAACGCGGCTGCGCATAGTCAGCAACGGCGACACCGACTACATCGACGTGCTGCGCCGCCGGGCCCAGGTGCGCGGCGTAATGGACATGATAGACTGGAAACTGCGCCCCGACGACACGTACCCGCTTATCGACCAGTGCCATATAGGCGTAGACCCGACGCTGCGCGGCGCGCCTTTCGGACCTACGCACATAGAATACATGGCGCGGCAGCGGGCGCAGGTCATCACCGCAGCCATTTCCCCCTCGGAACACATCACAGACGGCAGCCAAGTGATTATAGTGCCGCCAGGAGACGCCTACGCGCTCGGCGAGGCGTTGCGCCGGCTTGTCCTCGACGAGGACTTGCGCCACGGCATAGCCGCCACAGCGCGGCAGACATACCTTGACCATTTCTCGTGGGAAGAGTGTGCCGAGACCATCCGCCGCCTCTACGCCTCGATACAGCCGCGCTGACCGCAAAGTGTCCCTGTTTTGACATATCCTCGACGAAGGCGAATGGGCTGTTGTCAGGTGCTGCGCCGTCCGCGAAATGACGCGACTCCGGTTGGAAAATTTGCCGGGAATTTTCAGGGTCGAGCCGTAAAGGCGGTGCATTTGTCAAAGCATATAGCCGGGGAGTGTTAAATAAACCAGGCGGACAGTTTGACCAGGCGGAAGATGAAGAAATACCGGTCGCGAACCCCTCCCATCTGGCTGCGGAAGAGCTTCACTTTTGAATTTATTGGTGTCCGCTAAACTTTTCTGGGAGGCGACAAGAAAAAAGGGCTGATTCCATTTTGAGGAGTCAGCCCTAACGGTTATTTTTGTGTCACCCAAACAAAAAAGACAACCATGGGCAAAAGTAGCAATTTCTTCGGACAGCCGGTATACGGACAGCTGGTAAAATCGATTGACCGCGAAAAAACAGTGGAAATCAGCCGCAAACACGGAGGGGAGAGGTACGTCAAGAGCTTTGACGGCTTCACGCACCTGCTGACGATGCTCTATGCAGTGATCATGCGGTTCGACTCACTGCGGGAAATATCGGCCTCCATGACCGCCGAGGTGCGCAAGCTGCACCATGTGGGCATCGAAAAAGTCCCGAAACGCAGCACGCTCTCCGACGCGAACGCCAGACGGCCGGAGAAGATCTTCGAGGAGGTCTACCGAGGCCTTTACGAGGCCAACAAGGGGCTTCTTTCATCGGACAGCCGGCGCAACGGCACTGAAGAATGGATAAAACGGCTCCGCATCATAGACTCCATGACCGTCAGCCTGTTCTCCAACGCCATTTTCAAGGGAGTCGGGCGGCATCCGAAGACAGGGAAGAAGAAAGGCGGCGTCAAGGTACACTCGGTCATCCACGCCAACGAGGGCGTCCCATGCGACGTGCAGTTCACTTCGGCGGCAACGCGCGACTCTTTCATGCTCGCCCCGAGCCACTTCAGCCACGGCGAGACAGTGGCGCTTGACCGCGCGTACATCAGCTACGCCAAGTTTGAGGAGCTCACCGACCCCGGGGTCGTCTACGTCACCAAGATGAAGAAAGGCCTCAAGTACGACACGCTGGCGGACTGCATGTACCAGAACCCGCAGTGTCTCATGGAATACCGCGAGCAGGTTGTCGTGTTCCGCAAGGACGGAATAAACCACATTGCGAGGATAATCACGTACCCGGACATCAAGAAGGGCAAGAAGCCGAAGCTCGTGTCGCTGCTGACCAACGACTTCGACATGCCGCCGGAGACAATCGTGGCGATATACCGCCGCCGCTGGCAGATAGAGTCGCTCTTCAAGCAGATAAAGCAGAACTTCCCCCTGCGGTACTTCTACGGGGAAAGCGCAAACGCCATAAAGATACAGATATGGGTCACGCTAATCGCCAACCTGCTGCTGTCCGTCCTGCAGACCAAGCTGGAGAGGCGCTGGAGCTTCTCGGGGCTGGCGACGATGGTGCGCATCGTGCTCATGTACTACCTCAACCTTGAGAAGTTCTTCAACCAGCCTGACGCAGACCTGAAAGCCATGTTCTCCGAGGCTTCGGAACCGCCGCCGGACAGCCCTGAAAACTGACAGGGGGGCTTGTCCGCAACGAAGAACATGCCCGGCTTCTGCTTTTCAAGAAGTTGGGTATGCCTCTCTGTGGTTTAGCGGACAGTAATAATTTTGATTGAACGGCGGCTTGCCCATGAGGGCAGGTCGTCTTGCTTTATCCCCAAACCCACCCTTGCCGTTGCGCGACTGCGCCTCGGTGCAGGATTTCCTGACTGCTTCATTCCTCCGAGGCAGGGGGTTGTCACCGTCTGCCTTTCCCCTGCGTCAGTTCCATACGCCCCCTGAAATCCAAATGGGGCGTTCAGTCAGGGCCGTAGGGGGCTTCGGGCTCTGCGGCCATGGGCGGCACGGCGGCATCCGGCTCTTCTGCGTATGGATGCGGCGTGCGGTCGCCGAGGTAGATTAGGCTCAACGTATATTCCAGCGATTCGAGGGTCAGCTGCCGCGCCTTGGGCAGCAGCTGACATTCCCAGATCGTGATGCAGTGCCAACCCATGGCTGTGAGCTGCTGCGTCACGCGCTTGTCGCGCTCGCGGTTGCGCTCTATCTTGGCCTGCCAGTATTCGGTGCGGCTCTTGGGCATCGTGAAATGACGGCAGCCCTCGTGTCCGTGCCAGAAGCATCCGTTGACGAAAATAACTGTGCGGTATCGGCGCAGCACGATGTCGGGCCGTCCGGGCAAGCGGGGGTGGTTCAACCGGTAGCGGAAGCCACGGCTGAAGAGGAACTTACGCACCACGAGCTCGGGCTTGGTGTCGCGGCTGTGTATCGCCGCCATGCAGCGGTGGCGTTGCTCCTCGGTCATCTTGTCCATGGTCCCTTCGTTTGGGCAGGGGGCATGCCAACGCACGCATTGACACACCCCCTCAAAACATTTATAGCATAAGGTGTTATTTCCGCTCTTTGATTGCTCCGGTGCGGTATGCATGGAGCAGTTCCTCCAGTTCGTTGATCTGCTGCTGCAGCTCGCGGCCTATGTCGGTGTCGCGCACGCGCACGGGGTCGGAGTTGAGCTCGACTATCTGCGTGGTGGAAACGATGTCCGTGCCGCGCAGCACCGCGTCTTCGGCCGAGGTGAACGGCTCGTGCTGCACCATCTGGAAGCCTCGGCTGTGGTAGATGAGGGTATATCCGGCGATGCCGGTGGTGTTGTGGTACGCCTTGGAGAAGCCGCCGTCAATTACCATCATAAGGCCGTCCGCCTTGACAGGCGTCTCGCCTTTGGAGGCCTTGACGGGGACATGACCGTTGATGATATGCCCATGCTCACCCTCTATGCCGAAGGCTGCAAGGACGCTTCGGCATACGTCGGCAGAAGTGCGCAACTTGTAGTAGAAGCCTTTCTCCTCGTGGCGTATGTCCTTGTCGTCGAGGAAATAACGCTCGAAGGTCGCCATTTTCCCCTTGTCAAACAGCGGGGAGTCTGCGCCGCACCACAGATACCAGTAATAGTCGATGGCAAATTTGCGGTCATCAGCGTCAGCATCGGGGTTGAACGCCGAGCGCATCAGGTAGTCCACGGCATCGAGCAGAGCCTTGCCCTTGTACTTGCGGCCGCGTATTTCCACCTCCTTGAGCGAGCCGTCCTCGTTCAGAGGCACAGAGGCATGGAAGAGCAGGTTGGAGTTGGTAACGGTGTACATCGAGCCGTGAGAGAACATGATGTCCATGTGCTGGCGCAGCTTGTCGCTTATCATGAACGAGTGCGACAGCTTCTCGACCAGTTCGCGCTCTTCTTCTGTGAGTTCGTAAGGGTTCTCCTTGGAGACAGTCGGGAAATTGAGGTCAGGCATCTCGAATGTACGGCCTTCGATCTCGACAGTGCCCTTCTCGCGGTCAATGGTATGGAGGATGTCACGAGCCTCCATGTGCCATTCAGGGTGCTGCGCTATTAGGGCATGCTCGAGCTTCCACTGTATCACGCTTATGGCCTTGTGCATGTGAGCTATGAGGCGGCGGCTCTTCTCGTTGTGCTCCGTGTCGTCAGCCGGGACTTTGGGCATGAACACCTCGCAGGGGTCGTCGCCGTACACGTCCATGGCAAACGAGGCCAGCGGCACGAGGTTGATGCCGTATCCGTCCTCGAGCGTCGCCATGTTGGCATAGCGCAGCGAGATGCGCAGCACGTTGGCGATGCAGCAGACGTTGCCCGCAGCGGCGCCCATCCACAGCGCGTCGTGGTTGCCCCACTGTATGTCATACGAGCGGTAGCGGCTCAGGTTGTCCATGATGATATGCGCACCCGGGCCGCGGTCGTAGATGTCGCCCAGGATATGCAGACGGTCGATGCTGAGACGCTGTATCACATTGCATATAGCCTTGATGAAAGCGTCCGCCTCGCCTGTCGTGATGATGGTCTCTATGATGCGGTTGTAGTATTTCTGCTTGTTGATGTCCGCAGGGGACTCGTGCAGGAGCTCCTCGATGATGTAGGCATACTGCTTGGGGAGGTTCTTGCGCACCTTGGAGCGTGTGTATTTCGAGGAAACGCGCTGCAGCACCTTGACGAGGCGGTGCAGGGTGATGTGGTAGAAGTCGGTCATGTCGCCCTCTTCCTCCTCCTTGATGCGTTCCAGTTTGCGCTCGGGATAGTAGATGAGGGTGCAGAGCTGGCGGATGTCATCGTCGCGCATCGTGTTGCCGAACAACTCCTGCACCTTGCGCTTGATGTTGCCCGAAGCGTTGCGCAGGATGTGGCTGAACGCCTCGTGTTCGCCGTGTATGTCGGCTACGAAATGCTCCGTCCCCTTCGGGAGGTTCAGGATAGCCTCCAGATTGATGATTTCGGCGGCTGCTGCAGTCACCGTGCCGAAGTTTTGTGAGAGTACCTCGAGCAGCCGCTTGTTGCAGGTGCCTTGTGGGCATGGCTGGTTCATGGGTATGTTTGATTAAAGGTTAGACAGTATGATAACCGCGCCAGGGCGGCAGCTCCGCGAGGGGAAGGAAGCCTCTCGAGAAACCGCGCCGCAGCGGATTATGATGCGAAGATAAGCCTTTTTGCCGATGCTGCCAAAAATAAACGTTTATTTCTGCCGTCAATGCAAGCAGACGTGTGCGTCTCAACTTTTTTTCGTACCTTTGCCAAACGTATGCGCAATACCAAACAGCAGCCATTGGGCAATACTTAGACTTATGACAGAACGCAATCACACATTCATCGACCTGTTTGCAGGATGCGGAGGCATGTCTCTCGGATTCGAGATGTGCGGATACAAGGGCGTGCTTGCCGTGGACTTTTGGCAAGACGCACTCGACACATACGCATACAACCGGCAGGATGCGGTGACACTGTGTGCAGACCTGTCCTCGCTTTCGCCTGAAACAGTGCGTGAGCAATTCCAAATCAAAGGGGTTGACCTTGTGATTGGCGGACCTCCGTGCCAGGGATTCTCGGTGGCAGGCAAACGGATTATTGACGACGAGAGGAACACGCTCTACAAGTCTTTTGTCAATTTCGTCCGCGTATTCCGCCCCAAAGCTTTTGTCATGGAGAATGTCCCGCAAATATTGACAATCGGCGGAGGAATAATTCGAGAGTCCATTCTTGAGGACTTTTCGCAATTAGGCTACAATGTCTCATACTCAATCCTCACAGCCTCCGATTTCGGCGTTCCGCAAAACCGGAGGAGGGCTATTTTCGCGGGGTTGAACGACGGACGGTCTTTCACATTTCCTGAAGCTCTTGCTTCAGCCAAGGTGACTTCGTCTCAGGCACTCAGCGATTTGCCGGAATACAGCATACCCGATGGAGGGGCATACCCCAACGATGCATCGTCTGATTTCCAAAAATACGCACGTGCGGGTTCGAAAGGCATTTACAATCACAATGTCACGGTGCATACGCGGAAAACGCAGGAGATAATAGCCATGGTGCCGGACGGCGGCAACTACAAAGACCTTCCGCTTGAGCTGCAAAATACCCGGAAGGTGCATATAGCATGGACGCGGATGAACAGCGACAAGCCCAGTTTCACAATAGACTGTGGACACAACCACCATTTCCACTACAAATGGAATCGCGTTCCTACCGTTAGGGAGTCGGCTCGGTTGCAGTCGTTTCCCGACCGGTTCGTGTTCTTGGGCAACAAGGGCAGCCAACTTAAACAAGTCGGCAATGCCGTCCCCCCGCTATTGGCCTATAGCATATCAAAACAATTAAAGCCCTATCTCGATGTATAACCCTGACAACCAATACCGATGCACCATTATCAGGGGCAAGAGCCAAGTTGACATGGAAAACTTGCTCTCGCTGTATGCCAACATAGTAGACCGAACTTGTCCGTGCGCTCTCGAATTGTTCAGGACGGAGGGGTTCAAGATGCTTTCCAAGGCTCTGTTCAATACGGAAGACTATGGCAATTTGTCCACATCCAACCAAAAGACAGTCCAAAATCATCTCACAGAGGTAGCCGGTTCTCTGTTGGGACTGTATTATCCGTATACAGACCCTGACACCGGGACAGTGTACGTCCGCAAATCTGCGGCATGCCAATTCCTGATAGACAGCAACGACTACCCGACATTCTTCAAGAACTTGTGCCTGAACTTCCAGTTTCCCAACGGCTCAAAGTCGAAGAAGTACATTGAGGAAGACTTTGCACATGGCGTGCACATCAAGCCATTCTGCTATGTGGTGAAACTGTTGCATCACGCCCAAAACCGTGAGGACAAAATGGTGTTGACCAAACAGGAAATAGGGTATTATGTACTCAATAACCTTGATGTGCTGCGCGGTGAAGTGTCTGTTGAGACCGTTTGCGACCGCATAGCGAAAGACCGTAAAAACGGTATAACCAAAGATAAACTGACCGGTTCAAGAGACTGGCAGCATATAAAGGAACAGTTTAACCTTCTGGAACTTGCCGATATCATCGAGTGTGATTCTACATACGTTTGGCTCAATCACGCGGAAACGGAGTCAATCGCCATGTTCATTGACCATCTGGAAGAGCCGTTTTTTGAATACAATTCCGACGACCTTGATTCGGCTGTTGGGAAAACCGCATATATCGAGCAGTGGAAACAGTATTACGGCAAGTTCAATGAGCAGCTGGCAAAAATTTCTGCTCCTGCGACGATTGCATCTGCGTCTCAGGGGGGTGCAGAGGCCGTCTTAGGCATGCACAAGTCTACCACCGATTTAGGGAATGAAGGCGAAGCCCTTGTGTTGCGGCTTGAGCAAGAACGTGTGCGGGCTTACAAGGCTCGCCTCGTCAACAAGGTGTTGCTATTGGGCAATATAAAGGGGCTTGGATATGACATTTCTTCAATCGAGGCTGACGAAGATGCCGAACACCCTGAATTTGCCCGGTACATCGAGGTCAAATCTACAAGGCGCATCACTGAGCCGACATTTGACGCAGAATGGTCTGACTCGATGAACCTGACTGCCAAAGAGTGGATAGCAGCACAGCAGTACGGCGAACACTACAATGTCTACCGGGTATATTTCACCAAGAATAAAACTATAGTCGTCCGCGTCAAAGACCCGTACAGGCTGAGCCAAGAACAACGAATCGATGTTTATCCGACTGTTTACCAAATGAACATCGATGCTTCTGTAATAGAAAAAAGATATGTCGATGCGCACGCTTAAGGTTGCTTCGCTCTTCTGCGGTTGCGGAGGCGCGGATTTGGGTATGCTGGGCGGATTCAAATTCCTCGGCAAAGAATACCCGCGCCTCGGGTTTGACATAGTCTATGCCGTGGATTTTGACAGACACGCTGTAGAAACATACAACAGCAACTTTTGCCATCCTGCGGTGTGCGCAGATGTTACCGAAGTTGATTTTTCCGTGACCCCCGATGTCGATGTCATGATTGGCGGTTTCCCCTGCCAATCGTTCAGCACTGTCAATCCCACAAAAGACACCAACGATGACCGGGCCAACCTGTATCGCCAGATAGCCCGGTTTCTGAGAGAAAAGCAGCCCAAGTATTTCATCTGCGAGAATGTCAAGGGGCTGATTACTTTGCAGAAAGGCTCAATAATCCGCAAGATAACAGACGAGTTTCGAACGGCAGGGTACAATGTTGAATACCAGCTCATGAAGGCTGTTGAGTTTGGCGTGCCTCAGCGCCGGGAGCGTGTCATAATCATAGGCATCCGCAATGACATGCATTTTACATACGAGTTTCCGCATCCTCTTTTGGACGAGGCTTCATACGTGCCGCTCGGCAAGGTCATACCCTCATTGGCAATTCCCGAAAAGAAGTATTACTTTTCAGAAAGGGCTGTGCAGGGGATGAAAAATGCCAAGAACAACATGAAGCGGGGGCTTTGGCAACGCTTGGATGGCCCATGCCTGACAATAACCGCGCACTTGGCAAAGACAAGCATGAATTCACGGGATCCGATACTCCTTGTTGACCCCGAGAAAGAGCTGTACCGGCGTTTTACGCCGCGAGAAGCAGCGCGGATACAGTCATTTCCGGACGATTTTGCACTCCACTCGTCCGAGGCCAAGTCGTACAAGCAAATAGGGAACGCAGTCCCTCCTGTCATGATGTGGTATGTGGCGCAAGCCCTTGAGAAGGCGGCTTCGGAGGAGGCTGATTTGCCAAAACCGCGTAATGCCGCTGCCTCACAGCGACACATCCGCCAAGAGTATTCGTATATAATGCAGCCCGACGCGGCAACCGGCACATTGTTTCGAGAGCCGGAAGCTCCTTACTTCACGGAAATGCACGAATGACCGTACAAACACCCCCTTTTTGCCGTTATTAGGACAGAAACGTTTTAACCAGCAATTATAACCCATCAATATCACGAAAGTATGGACAAGATATTTCACAAGTTTTTCTCGGCGGCTGCGGTCATGCTCGCGGCCGTGGCGTGTCTGCTGACTTCCTGCTCCAGCGACTCGCAGGACGTGGCTCGGCAGCTGCTTTCCACCGTGCCGTCGAGCGCGGGCGTGGTGGCTGTAATCGACACTGAAAGCATCATCGACGACGCCGGAGGCGCGGAATTTCTCAAGAAGCTGGTGCGCGAGCGCAGCGGCAAGGCCAAGGCTGACGAGATGTTCAAGGTGTGGGACCCCGCGCCGGTAGTGGTGTTCTATGACGGCGGATACCTGTACATGACCACGCACCTCACTAACGCTTCGGCTGTCATGGCGCAGATGGAGCGGACGGACAAGGTCGAGTTTACTGACCAGGACGGCGTGAAGTGCAACGACAAGTTTGCCGTCGTCGGCGACCAGCTGTGGATGCTGCTGTCGGGCGGCACGCTCAACCCGACCAACATCAAGTCGTACTCCAAGCTGAGCCAGAACCGCAGCTTCGCCTCTTCGGCATACTGCGACGACCTGCTCAAGGAGGGGGAAATAGCGTACATCTGCGACATCCACGCCATGTATGAAATGAGCACGGGTGTCAGCAATTCGCAGTACGGCAGCCTGGCGATGCAGATGCTGTTCAACGACGCTTCATACATAGCCGGCGGCATCAACTTCAACAAGGGGAAGGCGGAAATGACATCCAAGGTGCTGACCTCGAAGTACAAAATGGCGGAGTTCCAGCTGCCGACCGGTAAGGTGGACACGTCTGTCATCAAGATGCTTAGCAGCAACACGCAGCATATCGTGGCGATAAACATTCCCAAGAGCCTGGTGCGCAAGGTCTGCGACATTGGCAAGACATTCGGCGGCATCCCCGGTGAGGTGGAAGCTGCAATCAGCCCCATTGACGGCACTGTCGCCGTGTCTTTCAGCGACAATTTCAGCAGCATGGCCGGCATCATCACTGCTGACGGCTCGACGGCTGCGTTGTCAAAGGCTCTTTCTGACCAGAAGATGACTGTGGCGGAAGAAGGCAAGTATCTGCGTGTGCAGCAAGGCGACACGCCCAACGGCACGCTGATACCCTCGGAAATGGCGGGCGAGTTTAGCGGCGCAGTGGCCGGTTACGTAGGCGAACCCCCGTTCCTCCCCGGCGCAACCATGACTGCCATGTACTATGTGGAGCACGGCGGGCTGCTGATGAAGATGACCGTCAAGACTCCGGGAAGCGACAATTTCCTGAACTACGTGCTTAAACAGATGCAGTGAGCTCATACACAAGGCAATGAAGCGAGACACTTATCCAGAGATACGGGCCATCAGCCTCGAGGGGACGCTCCCCCGGGTGTTCCTTGACGAGCAGATACCCGAATCGGAAATATGGAAGCGCGACGTGCGCTTTGAGCGCGGCGGCCGCTACCTGATAGAGGCTGCCAGCGGCACGGGCAAGTCGAGCCTGTGCGCCTACATCTTCGGCAGCCGCCAGGACTATGAGGGCGTGATGCGCTTTGATGACGTTGACATACGGTCGCTGTCGATAGCGCAGTGGCAGGAGATACGCCGCCGGCATCTGGCGTACCTGCCGCAGGAGCTCGCCCTGTTCCCGGAACTGACGGCATTGCAGAACGTCAAGCTGAAGAACGACCTGACGGGCTATGCCACCGACGAGCAGATACGCGGCTGGCTCGACCGCATGGGGATAGGCGCACGCACGGACTTCCCCGTGGGACAGATGTCGATAGGGCAGCAGCAGCGCGTGGCTGTCATACGCGCTATCTGCCAGCCTTTCGACTTCATCTTCCTCGACGAGCCGGTCAGCCACCTCGACAGCGAGAACAACCGCATAGCCGCCGCAATCATAGCAGAGGAGGCGCAGCGGCAGGGGGCGGCGGTGATAGCCACCTCCGTAGGCAACCAGCTCGCGCTGGACGGCTGCAAGCTGCTGCGGCTGTGACAGTTATAAACACCAATACGACAGCACATACACACTACACACGACATGAGCATCGTTTCGCGCCTGTTGCGCAAGAATATGAGCCCGGCACAGATAGCCGGCTTCGTGGTCTCCAACTTCATCGGCCTTGCGATAGTGGTCGCCGGGCTTCAGCTGTACCTGGATGTCAGCCCGATATGGCAGGACGAGGACAGCTTCATCAAAAAAGACTACCTGATAGTCAACAAGCGGGTGACATCGTCCAACACTCTGGGCGCGTCCGCACGTATCTCGGCCGCCGAAGTGGCAGACCTCGAGCGGCAGCCCTGGGTGAGGGCTGTCGGCAAGTTTACCGCCACGGACTACCGTGTGGCCGCCTCGCTGGAGAACGGCGGCAGGTCGATGTCCACATACATGTTTTTCGAGTCAATACCCGACCGGTTCATCGATGTCAGCCCCTCCGACTGGCACTACACACCAGGCGACAGGAATGTACCTATCATCATCTCCAAGGACTACCTGACGCTCTACAATTTCGGTTTCGCCTCGTCCGCAGGCCTTCCGCAGATTTCGGAGCAGATCATGGGGAGCATACCGATGCGGCTGCGGCTGTCGAGCGAGGACGGCACGCTGGCGGCAGACTTTGACGGCCGCATAGTCGGCTTCTCCAATCGGCTGAACACCATCCTTGTGCCGGAGGCGTTCATGCAATGGAGCAACAGTGAGTTCGGAAGCGGCTCGCAAGCGCCGGCCGACCCGGCACGCCTCGTGATCGACGTGAGCAGCCCCGGCGACGTGGCTATAGCCCGGTACCTTGAAGAACACGACCTTGAGAGCGCCGGCGACAAGTCGGCTTCGCAAGCCTCGTTCCTGCTCAACGTTGTCACCGGGATAGTCATGGCAGTGGGTGCGGTCATCACCGTCCTCTCCCTGTTCATCCTCATGCTCTCCATCTCGCTGCTGATGCAGAAGAACCGCAACAAGCTGCACCTGCTGCTCCAGCTGGGCCATCCGCTGGGCGATGTCGCCGCGCCGTACAGCCGCATCATCATGCTGTCCTGCTCGGTTGCGCTCGTGCTGGCGCTGGCGACAACGTGGCTGTTCCGCACTTATTACATCACGCCAGTCGAGGGACTCGGCGGCGGAGGCGGCAGCCTGTGGGTTGCGCCCCTTGCCGGCGTGGCGCTGACGGCAGTCATCGCGGGGTGCAACGTCCTCGCTGTGCGCCGCAAAGTCACCGCTGCATGGCGTTTGTGAGGGAGCAGAGCCGCAAGTGCCTATTTGCAAGCGGGGCGGCGTGCCGGGCAGCGCAAGGGAAGCAGCTGGCAAACAGCGTGTGCGCCTCGCTGTCATTGCACTCTTGATGCGGCAATGTGCAACTGGCATTTTACCAGCAAAACTGGTACGAAAACATTGTTAAATGTGTTAATTAACAATAGTTGCCGCAATTTATTATGGGCATAATTGCCGATTAATTGGTATTTTTGCCACAATATTTGGCCACAGAGTGTGTACGGTGATTGCCGGGAGGCATTGCGCGTTCATACTCGGCGTTCCCGGAAGTCCGCTTTTGGGTGAGGCACAAGGGGATACAGGTTGACTAAATAGACGAAAGAGAAAAATAAAACAACAAAATAACCCTAATGTAGAACTAAAACTAATTCTTGCATGAAAGACTTACGTTTTCATCTGAACCGGAAGCTGTGGGTCACTGCGGTAATGCTGCTGACTGTCATGCTTCCCGCATTAGCTCAAAAAGTCACCGTCCGCGGCAACGTGGTCGATGAGGCGGGCGAAGTGTTGATCGGCGCGTCCATTATGGAAAAAGGCACCACCAATGGCACGGCGACAGACTTCGACGGCAACTTCGAGCTGTCCGTCAGCGCCGACGCGACGCTGACAATCAGTTATGTCGGCTTCGCCTCACAGGACGTGCCTGTAGGCGGACGCTCATTTATCAATGTCGTACTCTCCGAGAACAACACCATGCTCGACGACGTGGTGGTGATCGGTTACGGCTCGGTCAAGAAGACAGACGCTACCGGCTCGGTTGCGCTCGTTACGCCTGACGAAATCGACGCCAACATCTCGACATCGGCGCAAGACCTGCTGACAGGTGCAAGCCCCGGCGTGGTAGTCACCACTACCGGCGGCAGCCCCGAGGGCGGCGCGACGATACGTATCCGCGGCGGCGCGTCACTCAACGCCTCCAACGACCCGCTCATCGTCCTCAACGGCGTGCCTTTGACCAATGAAACCGTGAACGGCATGGCAAACCCCCTCGCCATGATTGCCCCGGACAACATCGAGTCGATGACTATCCTGAAGGACGCTTCCGCAACCGCCATCTACGGCAGCCGCGCATCAAACGGCGTCATCATCATCACTACCAAGAAGGGCAAGAGCGGCCGCCCGCAGATCAACTTCTCTGCCAACGTGACCGTCAACAACGCCCGCAAGACCTGGGACGTGCTCAACGCATCAGAGTTCGCAAGCATCATCCGCGAGCGTTGGGGCGAGGACAGCGCAGCTGCCAAGGCTCTCGGCAACGGCGACACTGACTGGCAGAAAGAGGTGCTCCGCACATCAGTGAGCCACGAGTACAACCTCAGCGTGGGCGGCACTGCTGGCTTCCTGCCGTACCGTATCAGCGGTTCATACACCGACAACAACGGTATCCTCAAGGACTCGCGTATGCAGCGCGTCACCGCCGGCTTCAACCTGACCCCGGAATTCTTCGGCGGCCTCCTCAAGGTATACGCCAACGCCAACGGTTACTACATCCGCAACCAGTTCACCAACGAGGACTGCACCGGTCTGGCTGTTGACGCCGACCCGACACAGCCCATATACAGCAACATCAGCTCCGGCCTGGAGAGCTATCCCTACCTCTACAACGGATACAACAGCTGGCTGCTTGGCTACAAGTGGAACACGCAGGGTACTCTCAACCCAGTGGCTGCTGCTACTGACAAGGAAAACATCGGCACGGTATACCGCTCAAACGGCAACCTGCAGATAGACTACGCATTCCATTTCCTCCCTGACCTCCACGCCAACCTCAACCTGGGCTACGATGTCAGCAAAGGCGAGAACCGCATCGACAACCCTGCCAATGCACCCTCGACCTGGAACTCATACAACAACGACGGTGCCGGCATGTACTACTACAGCTATGAGCTGCGCCGCAATACCCTCCTCGACTTCTACCTCAACTACAAGAAGGAAGTTGACGCCATCCAGTCCAACTTTGACATCATGGCCGGTTACTCATGGCAGCGTTTCGACTCTCACGGACGCAACAACGCCAGCGTCTACACCACCCCGGGCTTCATCGTGACTGACGACGGCAAGCTCCTCATCGACGAGACTACAGTTGACCGCGTGGGCCGCCGCTTCAACGACAACCCCGAATACTTCTGGAACGACGGCGTGCTTCAGCTCGTCTCATTCTTCGGACGTTTCAACTATTCGTTCAAGGACACCTACCTGCTGACATTCACCCTGCGTGACGACGGCACTTCTCGTTTCTCCAAGGACAACCGCTGGGGGCTCTTCCCCTCGCTGGCTCTGGGCTGGAAGATCCTCAACATGCCTTTCATGGAGAATGCCCGCAACAACATGAACGAGTTCAAGCTCCGCCTCGGCTGGGGTCAGACCGGCCAGCAGGCAGTTGGCGGCCTGTTCGACTACATGCCTACATTCCAGGCTTCTGAGCCGGGTTCATACTATCCCAACGTATGGAACGGACAGAACGGTGCACAGTACGGCATAACATACTACCCCAACGGCTACAACCCCGACCTGAAGTGGGAGACTACCACCACATGGAACGTCGGCCTCGACATGGCATGGTGGAACAACCGCTTGACAGTCGCCCTCGACTGGTACCTGCGTGACTCCAAGGACCTGCTCGCCCGCGTGACCGTTTCTCCGGGCGCTGCCACCACCAACGTGCTGACCAAGAACATCGGCAAGCTCCGCAACATGGGTCTCGAAGCCACTGTCGGCGCAAAGCCCATCATGACTGACGACTTCACATGGTCTACCACTTACAACATCGCTTGGAACAAGAACAAGATTACAGACCTCGTCAACGGCCAGATCATGGAAGTGGGCGATTCGGGCATGGGTTCGACCGGCATGAAGTGCCAGGTGCACACTGTCGGCAAGCCCGCCAACTCGTTCTACCTCTATGAGCAGGTTTACGACGAAATGGGCAAGCCTATCGAAGGCGCATACGTTGACCAGAACGGCGACGGCGAAATCAACAACGAGGACCGTGTCATCAAGCACTCCAAAGACCCGAAGGTGACCATGTCGTGGAACAACACCTTCTCCTGGAAGAACTGGGACTTCGGATTCTCACTCCGCGCCAACATCGGCAACTACGTATACAACAACGTGCGTGCTAAACGTACATTCATCAGCAACACTTACGGCAACTCTACCCTCCGCAACCTCGTCCACAACGACGGCGTATACTTCGAGAACCAGCAGTACCTCTCTGACTACTACCTCGAGAACGCCGGGTTCGTGCGTTGCGACAACATCACGCTCGGTTACACCTGGAACAACCTGTTCGACAACAACCTGCGCATCCGCGTATACGGCGCCGTACAGAACCCCTTCGTGATAACCCGCTACAAGGGCATCGACCCCGAAGTGTTCAGCGGCGTGGACAACTCTACTTACCCGCGTCCCACAAGCTACACTCTCGGCCTGATCGTGACTTTCTAATTCGTTTGTGTACCACACTTAAATATTCAGCAATGAAATCATATATCAACAAACTGATGATGGGAGCCGCTCTCCTCGCGGCAGCAGGGTTGACTTCTTGCGTCAACGACCTCGACCAGCTGCCTCAGGACCCGCAGTCTACCACTCCCAATACATTCAAAGAAGACCCCGAGGCGTATCTCGGAGGCTTCCTCGCCAAGTGCTACTCCGGCATGGCGGTGTCAGGCCAGAAAGGCTCGGGCAATTCCGAAATCGAATCGCCTGATGCCGGCATGTCCTGCTACAGCCGCGCTGTCTTCATGGCAAACGAGTTCACTACCGATGAGACCGCTTGGATCTACTCTTCCGATGCCGGCGTCTCCGACTTCGTGAAGACCACATGGTCTGCCGGCAACCAGGTCGTTGACCTCATCTACTCGCGTCTCTATACTCACATCGCGGTCTGCAACGACTTTATCCGCACTGTACGCAAGGCTGGCGACTACGGCATCTCGTTCACAGACCAGCAGAAGAAGGAGTTTGACCAGATGGTGCTTGAGGCACGCGCCCTGCGCGACATGTCATACTACAATGTGATTGACATCTTCGGTCGTGCCGTTGTGGCATGGGACGATGAAGAATACGGCGTTGAGCCGAAACAGGCGGAGAGCCGCGCCGCGCTCTATGACAAGGTCGTTGCCGACCTCGAGGACGTGCTGGCAAACTTCTCTGACGCTACTCCCGTCTACGGACGTATCGGCAAGGATGCAGTCGAGGCTCTCCTCGTCCGCTTCTACCTCAACGCAGAGGTGTTCACCGACGGCCGCACACAGGCCTACGACAAGTGCTGGCAGCACGCGCAGAACATCATCAACCGTCACCAGGGCGGCGGCTTCGAGAACTCCGGCCTCGCCACTGACTACCTCTCGCTCTTCTGCAAGAACAACCACATATTCGTGGCTGGTGCACCAGGCGCGCTCTCCGCTCAGAACGAGATACTCTGGAACACTCCATACGAGTATGTAAACACCGAGTCTTACGGCGGTTCCAACTTCCTCTGCTTGGCTACGGTATTCGCAGGTTCAGGCACCTCCATGGCGGACGGCTTCTGCAACCCCTCATGGTACGGTCTCAACACCGGCTGGGGCTGTATGCACGCCCGTGAGCAGTTCAGCGAGAAGTTCAACTTCGTGAACGGCGTGAGCGCTGATAAGCGCACTCTCCTCTGGATGACAGAGAAGTCCGGCTGGAACATCACCAACGAGACTTACGACAAGCTGCAGGACGGCTACCTCCCCATCAAGTTCACAAACGTGGAGTGCAACCCCGACGGCTCAATGCCCGTTTACACAGACGAGGCTACCGGACTGACCCGCATCGGTCTGCCCAACCCCGCTTGCAATTCATTTGTTGACACCGACCTCCCCGTCATTCGCCTTGCAGAGGTTTACCTCGCAGCAGCCGAGTGCGCCCTCCGAGGCGCCGGCAACCTGTCTGACGCTGTCAAGTATGTCAACTATCTCCGCTCTCGCGCGGGCGTCCCCACATGGAACATGGCAGAGCTGACACTCGACAACCTCCTCGACGAGCGTGCCCGTGAGCTGTATTATGAGAACGTCCGCCGTACAGACCTCGTCCGCTTCGGCAAGTTTGCCGGCAACGCATACGTATGGAACTGGAAGGGCGGACAGCCTAACGGCACATACATCGACCAGCGTTACAACCTGTTCCCCATCCCGACCAACGTCATCGCTTCGTATGACTCTCCGTACATACAGAACGACGGCTACACCAACTAATAACCCTCAACACAGCATTTTCACTCATGAAAAAGATATCAATTCTTGCAGCCCTGTTGGTGATGTTCACGATGACGTTCACCAGCTGCAAAGAGGATACCCAGCCCCGCCTGGAATATCCCACCGAGTTTGTACTGAACCGCCCGGCGTATGCCGACCAGCTCATCCTGGTGGAGCAGAACGGCTTCATCCGCTTCACCTGCTCACAGGCCAACTACGGCCTCGCCACGACACCCACATACCAGCTGCAGGTGTCAAAGACCGAGGATTTCGCCGAGTACCAGACAGTGGACTACACTACCACCAAGGCTGACATGATAATCCCCGCCGAGCCTTTCGCAATGGCTGTTTGCTCGCTCTACGGCTGGACAGTGGCTTCTCAGGCTGAGCAGTCAGTGCCGGTTTGGGTGCGCTGCATCTCGTCTGTGCCAAACGCGAGCGACAAATACACCATCGCCTCAAACGCTGTCAAGCTCGAGCAGGTGAAGGTGTACTTCGCTGTCAAGCTCCCCGATGCAATTTACCTCATCGGCCAGCCATCAGGCTGGGACATCAACGCCACCACGATGCCTCTATACGAGACAGAAATCGGCTCAAAGGTATACAAAGGCACTTACACTATCGAGGCCGGACAGTTCCAGTTCCGCTTCTATGACGAGCTGGGCGACTGGGACTATTACTCTATCGGCGCGCAGGATACTGACAGCCCCGTAGGCATCTCTTTCACCGACGGCGAATATGCCGGCGAGTGCTGCTATGACCCGACAACCAAATCTGCAGGCAAGGGCTCCTGGGAATGTACGACATGGGAAGGCGGCGATGTCGAAATGACTGTCAACCTCCAGAACAAGACTGTCGTATTCCGTGCCCTCTAATTCATAGTACAGACATTTCATCAGGCAGTGCGGGGATGCCCGCTGCTTCCCCGCACAGCCGCTAACAAAAAAGATTTCAAAATGAAAACAACCAACATACTCCTGTCTGCGGCTCTCATCCTGGGTCTCGCCTCGTGCGACGACAAGAGCGACCTGGGTATAATGCAGGAGAACCCGCAGCTCGCCATAATGTCTGCCAACGGCATTACTGTCGAATTCGGCGACGACCTCAAGGGCGACGCGCTCAACCTCCCGGACTACGAGAACAAGGAAATCGACGTCATCAAGCTCGTCGAAGCCAAGGACCTGCCAGAAGACGCTGCAATTGATTTCGAGCTGCAGGTGTCCCCCTCAGAGGACTTCTCCACATATTCTACACTGAAAGTCACTGACGGCAAGGTCAAGGCCAACGACTGGGACAACGCCTTCATCGAAATGCTGGGCAAAGCACCGACAACCCGCGAAAACTGGGTGCGCTTTGCCGTTTACGCAAACTCTGAGAGCGAACACATCCGCATGGGCGGCGCAGACTTCTACTACGCTGCAAAGAAGCTCAATGTCACTCCATACGACCTCAAACTCCCCGTGGAGCATCTGTATTACCTCTGCCTGACAGAGAACGGCAACTCCTCTTACACCGCGCTGACACACAGCACACGCCACCAGTATGACGACCCGACATTCTCACTCCTCTTCGAGGTGACTCCCGAGCAGGTCGCTGCCGGACTGGAATGGAGCATCGTCCCTGAATCAGCTTACACCTCGCACTCTACGCACTTCGGCGTGAGCGAGACCGGCGAACCCACTGACACGGAGGGCAACCTGATGCAGGACGGCGCAAACGGCAAGGTCAACATGTCCGGCAAGATCAAGATTGAAGTCAACATGCTCGACCTCACGTACAAGTTCTCATACGCATTTGACTACATGTACACTCCGGGTCCCGCCAACGGTTGGGGATTTGAGAACAACATGCTTCTCTACACCAACGACTACATCAACTATCAGGGCTTCGTATACGTGCAGCAGGAGTTCAAGCTCACAGGTCAGGCTGGCTGGAGTCCTCTCAACTGGGGTACTCCCGACGGCGTGTCGCTCACACAGGACGGCCCGAACATCACAGTTGACCAGGACGGCCTCTATTGGGTGACAGCACGCATCGACGAGCTCACCTTCACCAAGACCCTCATCTCCGCTATCGGCATGATCGGCGGCTTCAACGGATGGGGCGGCGATGCTGAAATGACTCCCTCACAGGACTTCCGCACATGGACAGGCACAGTCACTATCGAAGAGCCTACGGAGTGGAAGTTCCGCATGAACAACGCATGGGACATCAACCTCGGCGGCAGCGTCACAGACCTGCAGCCCAACGGCGACAACCTCAAGTTTGACGCAGCAGGCACATACCAGGTTACGCTAAACCTCGGCACACTGCCCTACAGCTGCACCATCGAGAAAAAATAACAATCCCCGCATAGCGGCACGCAGCCGCTTACACCCACGAGGCAGACCCTGCATCCGCGCCGGGTCTGCCTCTCATTTTCCCAAAAAACCGCAGCGCGTCCGGCGAAACGCACCCCGCGAGCATCCATGTGCCAGAGTTCCCAGAGTACTTTGATTGCGCGAGGCAGAGCTTTCGGCACGCCGTGTCCTCGTTGTGACGCTACACACTCTATTGCCAGTTTCCGATAGCCGTAACAGCCATAATGGCCACAACAGCCTTGCCGCTAAATGCGTCTGTCAATCTTTTCGGCCACTTTTGTTTGCGGGTGTCAGGAATAAGCCCTATATTTGCGGTAAAATCAACAGTACCGCAATTGCGCTTCACAGGCGAAGCAATTCGAACCAGGGGCAACTAACCTAAACCTAATCATTATGACTACAATTACGAAAGTGGCACTCGGACTGGCTCTTCTCCCGGCATTGTCATTGCCGGCAGCCGCCACACCTACATCGCAGCGAGCCACAATGAACACGGCACCATTGACCATGAAAAAATCGGGTGCTCTCGACCGTTCCGCAGTCCTCCGCTCCGGAAAGGCCACAATCCTCTCTGAAAAGGCTGTCGCCAACGGCGTAACTGTACGCGCAGTGCGCGACGCTGACGGCAGAATCTACAAGCAGGTCGTGCGCGACGGCAAGCCCACAGCCGCTCCGCAACTCCGTGCCTCGCGCCATGCCGCACCCGAGGGCGCAGCATTCTTCGAGGACTTCGAGGGCTGGGACGAGGAGACGCTCGACTGGATACCCGAAGGCTGGAGAGAAATCAACACGCCCGAAAACACGCCTAACCAGGATATGCTAAAGCGCAATATCAACAACACCTGGTACGGCACATTCACCGGCGACGGCTACTGGACGGGCAAGACTCCCGACGGCGAAAAAGAATGTTTCATCCATTTCACCTACACCGGCTCGTATACCGACGACGAAGGCAACAAGCATGAGTTCAGCGCGGCCAAACAGGACGAATGGCTCGTCACCCCCGAAATCACCGTCGGCAACCAGCACAAGCTCTTCTTTGAAATGCAGTTTGATGAGGGGTCGGTCTATGACTTCGACTGGAACACTTCCGCATACGACCGCTCCAAGGTGATGTGCGACTTTGAAATCCTCATGACCGAAGACGACGGCGCGAACTGGGAGAGCATCTGGAAGGTGTCAGCTGACCTCGCGAGTGCCAAGAGCGACAGCGAGCTGTACGACCTGATGGCTGTCCTCAAATACAATTCGCAGAGCGTGGACATCCCCGAGAAGTACTACGGCAAGAAAGTGAAAATCGCCTTCCGCTATTTCAACATCGGCGACGGCTACAGCGGCAACTCTATGGGCATCGACGCTGTCACCGTGGGCGCAACCATGCCGCAAGCACGGTATTATATGCCCTCCGGCTCGCTTATGGCAGGTCTCTCACGCGACTTCTACGCATTCTCAGCCCCATTCGGACTGTTCCCCGCATACACTGACATAACATGGCAGTCGAGCTGCAATTCATACACCGAATCGACTGAATGGCAGGTATACAACCCCGAGACCGGCGCGATGGACACGCAAGAGGGGGCAACTGCCGTGACCAACTATCCCTATTCAGAGGGCGAGGCTTACCCATTCCCGAAGCTGACGGCAAGAAACTCTTTCGGCAGTGATGTGTACGACTTCGGTGTCGTAATCGACGGCAACGGACAGCAGGCGACCGGCGGCGCAGTATACGGCGGCAACTTCACCAACAACGGACGCGAATACGGCGTGGGCGTGTATGACTATGCTCGCGGCTCGATGTATGCCGCCTACTTCACCCAGGGCAACTATTGCTTCGGCACTTCTGAAGAGGGGACGTGGGGCAACGGAATAGTCCAGGCAAGTTCCGCCAACATGTACGACGCTCCCGCAGCTCCGTTCGCTATCGACGAAATCCATGTCCTCCTCGGCGCACTCGATGCTGACCCCGATGCTGAGTTCAAGCTGAGGATACTCGGCTATGACAGCTACGGATACATCAATGAGGACAGCCCGCTGATTGAGGCAACTGCCAAAGCGTCAGACGCTGTGGCAGAGAGCGGCCTCTACTCGCTGCCGTTCAAATTCTACACAGAGGACGAAGCCGGCAACAAGGTTCAGACATATTTCGTCTATGACCAGCCAATGGTTGTCGATGTCTATGGTTACAGCAACAACCCGAAGGTGCGCAGCTTCGGCATCTGCACGCAGTACGCCAACAACGAGTCCGGCAAGAACTACACCGCAATGCGCCTCACGCTTGCAAACGGCGCTACAAGCTGGTATACCGGCGACAACGCCCTCCAAGACTTCTACAACGCCCTGTATTTCACATTCTTCGGCTCATACAACTTCCTCATGCCCGAAGAGTCTGAAATCACGCTCAACTCCGGCAACGACAATGGGAAAGTCATTGTAGCGGCTGCCAATTCCCCCGAGAACTGGTGGATAGAATACAACGGCAACAAGTACCCGCTGGTTTCAGGCGCGGAACTTGACGGTTGGCTCACCGTCAGCGGCATGTCTTTGAACGGCGAGCACTCATTAAGATTTAACGCAACGCCGGCAGAGGCAGAACGCACCGTCAGCTTCACCCTCTGCACAAAGGGCGCAAGCACGCCCCTCACAGTGAAGCAGCACATTTCAGTAGGCGTAGATGAAATCACGGCAGCCGAAGGCGAAGCGCAGTACTACAACATGCATGGCATGCGCGTAGCCAACCCCGAAAGCGGCATGTTCATCTGCGTTCAGAACGGCAAGGCTCAGAAGGTAGTCATCAAATAATATCAGCCCATGCTGATATTTTAACACACAGCGAGGGTGTGCCAATCGGCGCACCCTCGTTTTATGCGCAGCAAGGTAGGGGACACGGCGTGCCGTGTCCCCTTTCAAATACGTGCAATTTCCAGCGTGCCGTGTCCCCACGTTGACACCGCACTACGTTGTCTTCCGATAGCCATATTGGCTATAACAGCTTTGCCGCCAAATACGACTGCATATTATCCTTGTGATTTGCAAATACCGCGTGAATGGTATCAATCGTCGGTGTGCAATCATGCGAGCAAATTGCAGCCGATAATGTGCGATTATCGCTTGTCGCATGGGTATTAGGCTTGCATTTCAGTGCAACAGATGCAAAACAACGCGATGTTGCATTTGCGGTAAAATGTCATGGCAGCTTCATTTTTATCTCAAAAATATTTGTGTGTCTCGATTTTAATCAATACCTTTGCGGAACGTCAAACTCTAAATAATTATAGTATGAAAAGACTACTACCATTCTTGCTGCTGGCGGCAGTGTCGCTCGTAGCATCAGCGCAAGTTCGCGTCGATTCGCTGAACCGGCTGGTACTGGGGAACGCTTCGCTAAACCCGTTCCCCGCAATCGGCACGCAGTCAACGCCGGTAATCGGCGGCGGCTCAACTCCTGGAGAGGTTATCCCCGGCCAGCCTGTATTCGACATCCAGCTTGACTCCCTGTCGCGGATGTGCGTGCTTGGCGAGGGCTACAACAAGAGCGGAGGCTACATAACCTTCGGTGACAATCGCAACGTCAGCGTGGGCGAGAAGTCTCTCA